>Ga0098059_1000445_pt1 | contig 26245 bp, 25 predicted proteins | sample 20_taG_FD_92580 | JGI IMG/M metagenome (GOLD analysis project Ga0098059, IMG submission 92580) | Marine viral communities from the Subarctic Pacific Ocean - 20_ETSP_OMZ_AT15318 metaG | ecosystem: Environmental > Aquatic > Marine > Oceanic | place: Subarctic Pacific Ocean | collected 2015-01-19
AGAACAGGGTAACCAATTTTTTCAGCCTCAGATTGCAAAAAAACAGGGTCTTGTTTATCACCATAGTAACCAGGTACCAAAGGAACGTTTGCCGCGGCCATTATTTCTTTAGCACGGGTTTTTGAGCCCATTGCTTCAATACTCGTTGCTGGTGGGCCAATAAAAGCAATGTTATTTGCTTCACAGGCTTTAGCAAATTCACTGTTTTCTGATAAAAAGCCGTAGCCTGGATGAATGCAATCAGCGCCACTGGCTTTAGCAACCTGCAAAATTTTATCTGCGACTAGGTATGAATCTTTACTTGGCGCAGCACCAATATGGTAGGCTTCGTCGGCCATTTTTACATGTTGCGCGTTTTTATCTGCATCTGAATACACCGCAACCGTGGTTAAGCCCATTTGCTTTGCGGTGCGCATAATACGACAGGCAATTTCGCCACGGTTAGCAATCAGAATTTTTTGTAATTGTACTGTGTTCATAATGCGTCCTAGAGTTGCCATTGGGGAGGGCGTTTATCAAAAAAGGCGCTCAGTCCTTCTTGGCCTTCAGTTGATACACGAATTTTAGCTATACGCTCTGCAGTCAGTGCAATTAGCTCCTCGTTTATCTCTTTATTGGCAACATCGTTAATAAGTGCTTTTGCGGCTTTAACGGCAATAGGGCCGTTATCAATCAAGGTTTGCAGCAAATTATCGAGGGCTGTCTCTAAGTTCCCAGTAATTTGATGCACTAAACCCAGTTGCTTTGCTGTGTGGGCATCAAACACTTCTGCAGTTAAAAAATATCTGCGTGCAGAACGCTCACCAATGGCCTTAATCACATAAGGGCTGATCACGGCAGGTATTAGCCCAAGTTTAACTTCACTTAAACAAAATTGTGCATCGTCTTTACTAAGCGCAATATCACAGCAGGCAATTAAGCCTAATGCCCCACCAAAGGCGGCACCTTGTACCGCACAAATTGTAGGATGCGGGCTCTGTGCTAATACTTGCATAAGTTTAGCCAGTTGCATTGAATCAGCTAAGTTATCGTTATAGTTATTATCTGCCATCGATTTCATCCAGGCTAAGTCGGCACCGGCTGAAAAATGTTTACCTTCGGTTTTGAGTACTAAGGCACGAATATCGAGTGTATTAGCATGTTCAATACATTGAATAAGCTCATGGATAACGTCGCTATTAAACGCATTACGTTTTTCTGGGCGGCTTAAAACGAGTACAGCCACATTAGATTTTGTTATTTGTAGTGTTACTGACATTGTGCGCTCCGGTTACATTCTAAATACGCCAAACTTAGACTCACGCTGTGGTGCATTTTTAGCTGCTGTTAATGCAAGCCCTAACACATTACGTGTATCGACAGGGTCTATAATGCCATCGTCCCATAAGCGGGCACTGGCATAATAAGGATGACCTTGTTGTTCGTATTGACTAATAATTGGCTTTTTAAAATCGCTAACTTCTTGCTCGCTCATGCTTTCGCCTTTACGGGCTAATCCATCTTGTTTAACTTGTGCCATAACACCTGCAGCTTGCTCACCACCCATGACTGAAATACGGGCATTTGGCCACATCCACATCATGGTCGGTTCAAATGCACGGCCACACATTCCATAATTGCCGGCGCCATAAGAGCCACCAATAAGCACGGTGAATTTTGGTACATCAGCACACGACACCGCCATCACCATTTTAGCGCCATGTTTAGCAATGCCTTCGGCTTCGTATTTTTTACCGACCATAAAGCCAGTAATATTTTGTAAAAATACCAATGGAATGTTGCGCTGAGCACACAGCTGAATAAAGTGCGCGCCTTTTTGCGCCGACTCACTAAATAAAATACCGTTATTAGCCACTATGCCCACAGGGTTGCCATAAATGCTGGCAAAGCCTGTCACCAATGTTTCGCCAAAGTAACGTTTAAATTCATCAAAAGACGAGTCATCGACAGTGCGGGCTATTACTTCACGCACATCAAATGGCTTTTTAAGATCAGTACCAACAATGCCGTAAAGCTCGTTAATATCGTAACGGGGAGCTTTTACGTCATCTAATAATGGGGCGGTAGGGCGTGTGTAATTAATTCGCTCTATGCATTGGCGTGCAATTGATAATGCATGCGCATCATTTTCAGCGTAATGATCGGCCACACCCGATGTTTTACAATGAACATCGGCGCCGCCAAGCTCTTCTGCGGTAACTTCTTCACCGGTTGCCGCTTTTACCAGTGGTGGGCCTGCTAAAAATATAGTGCCTTGCTCTTTAACAATAATACTTTCATCGGCCATAGCAGGAACATACGCACCACCTGCGGTACATAAGCCCATAACCACTGCAATTTGTGGAATGCCTTTACCCGACATACGTGCTTGATTGTAAAAAATACGCCCAAAATGCAGTTTATCTGGAAATACATCGTCTTGCTCTGGCAAATTAGCACCGCCAGAATCAACTAAGTAAATACACGGTAAGTGGCAACGCTCAGCAATATCTTGTGCGCGTAAATGCTTTTTAACAGTAAGGGGGAAATAGGTGCCACCTTTAACTGTCGCGTCGTTTGCAATCACCATACATTCAACGCCTTTCACGCGACCAATACCTGCAACCACACCGGCACAAGGTATCTCTTGTTCATACACACCAAATGCAGCAAATTGCGATATTTCTAAAAAGGGTGAGCCTTCATCTAATAAAGTACTGATACGGTCGCGAACAAACAGCTTTCCTCTGCTTTCATGGCGCTCTTTAAGTGCAGCGCCACCACCTAAGCTAATATTGGCAACTTTATCGCGTAAATCATCCACCAGCGCCGACATTTTTTTGTGGTTTTGCACAAAACTAGGATCGTGGGGATTAACGCTCGATTTTAAAATCGTCATAAATTAATCCTTAACGGCTTTCAGTAAATAATTCACGGCCAATCAACATGCGGCGTATTTCTGAGGTGCCTGCGCCAATTTCGTAGAGTTTAGCGTCACGAAGTAAACGCCCTGTTGCGTATTCGTTTATGTAGCCATTGCCGCCTAAAATTTGGATTGCATCAAGGGCCATTTTAGTTGCAAGCTCTGCAGCGTATAAAATTGCGCCAGCTGCGTCTTTACGGGTGGTTTCGCCGCGATCACAGGCTTTTGCTACTGTGTACACATAAGAGCGGGCTGCATTCATTTGTGTATACATATCGGCAATTTTGCCTTGAATTAACTGAAATTGACCAATAGGACTGTCAAACTGCTTACGCTCATGAATGTAAGGCACCACAATGTCCATACATGCTTGCATAATTCCTAACGGGCCTGCAGCTAAAACAACTCGCTCGTAATCAAGGCCGCTCATAAGTACCTTAACGCCTTCGTTTAAGTTACCTAAAATGTTTTCTTCGGGTACTTCGCAGTTATCAAATACCAGTTCACAGGTGTTTGATCCGCGCATACCGAGTTTGTCGAGTTTTTGTGCGGTAGAAAACCCCGGGAATGTTTTCTCAACAATAAAGGCGGTAATACCTTTAGCACCGGCATTTAAATCTGTTTTTGCGTAAATAACCAAGGTATCGGCATCAGGGCCATTGGTGATCCACATTTTATTGCCGTTTAAAATGTACTTATCGCCTTTTTTCTCGGCTTTAAGTTTCATTGATACAACATCAGAGCCCGCGTTAGGCTCACTCATGGCCAAGGCACCAATGTGTTCACCGCTAATTAATTTAGGTAAGTATTTTTCTTTTTGTGCTTGTGAGCCATTACGGTTTATTTGATTAACACACAGGTTTGAATGCGCACCGTAGCTTAAGCCAATAGAGGCACTTGCACGGCTAATTTCTTCCATGGCAATAACGTGCTCTAAATAACCTAAACCCGCACCACCAAATTCTTCATCGACGGTCATGCCTAAAACGCCCATTTCACCCATTTGCGGCCAAAGTTGATTGGGAAACGCATTATCAAGGTCTGTTTTTTCAGCTAGTGGGGCAATTTCTTGACTTGCGAAGCTATTAACATGACTGCGGATCATGTCCGCTGTTTCGCCAAGACCAAAATTCATTTCTTTATATAGTGAAATAGTGCTCATGATTCATTCCTGTGTGTTTGATGATGTTTATTATATTTTATTCATCTATTTTACTAAGCGTGTCGCGACAACGACGTTCTGCGGTAACCAACTCCATTAGTACAACTTTAATGTCGTCCATTTGTTGAGATAGGTCGGCCTTTTTTTCGCTGATGAGGTCAAGCATAGTAACTAACTGTTTAGCGCTTGATTTGTCTGCATCATAAAGTTCAAACAAACGACCGGTTTCAGCCAAGGTAAACCCTAAACGTTTACCACGTAGTATTAACTTTAGGCGCACTTTATCGCGCTTTGAGTAAATACGAGTTTGGCCGTTGCGCTCTGGTGATATAAGCCCTTGGTCTTCGTAAAAGCGAATAGAGCGAGTGGTAATATCAAATTCTTTCGCTAATTCGCTGATACTAAAAGTTTGTTCGTTTTTAGCCGGCTCATTGGCTGAATTTGCAAAGTTTGTTTGATTATCTGATTTCATTGTAATGTTTACCTCATTCGAATATCACCAATATAAGTGAAGTTTACGTAAAGGTAAAGTGCGATCTGGTTGTTATACTTTAGACGTACAAAATAAATGCGGATTTACAGTAGAAGTTGAGTGTTTATAAACGTTATAAGCCATTTGTGGAGGTTGTCATACATTTTTAGCAAGCTTGCTTTACAGTTTTCACACTAATTAGAAAGTTGATTTTAGATTTACGTTGGCGTAAACGTAAATTTTATGTATGCTCGTATTTATCAGATTAGTTTAAACATTAAGCTAAACATAATAAAACATGTTTGCGTTAATAGAAAATGGAGCCTTTTATGTCTTTCGAAAGCGTTGTAATTGTAGCAGCAAAACGCACCCCAATGGGTGGATTTATGGGCGCACTAAGTGATGCGCAGTCTACTGAACTAGGTGCTACAGCTATTGCAGGTGCACTTGCTCAAACGGGTTTAAGCAATGATGCAATTGATGAAGTGATTATGGGCTGTGTATTACCAGCTGGCTTAGGCCAAGCGCCTGCACGTCAAGCAATGCTTAAAGCGGGGCTTGCACTTAGCACCGGTGCTACCACTATTAATAAAGTATGTGGCTCGGGTTTAAAAGCAGCGATGTTAGCGAATGATTTAATTAAGGCGGGTTCTATTGAATCAGCAATCGCTGGTGGTATGGAAAGCATGACCAATGCGCCTTACTTTATTCCTAAAGCCCGTGGCGGTATGCGTATGGGACATGGTGAAATAAAAGATCATATGATGAGCGATGGCCTTGAAGATGCTTACGACAATAAAGCAATGGGTTGTTTTGCTCAAGACACAGCCGATGAATACGGTATTGGTCGTGAGCAAATGGATAATTTTGCATTAAGCTCACTGACTAAAGCAAAAGCTGCAATTGAAAATGGTAGCTTTGAGAACGAGATTACTCCGCACACTATAAAAACGCGTAAGGGTGACATCACCGTTTCAATCGATGAGCAACCTGGCAACGCACGACCTGAAAAAATTCCAAGCTTAAGAGCTGCATTTAAAAAAGACGGCACCATTACTGCCGCTAACTCATCGTCTATTTCAGATGGTGGCGCAGCACTGATTTTAATGAGCGAATCAAAAGCAAAAGCAGAGGGTTTAACGCCACTGTGCAAAATTGTGGCTCACAGCACGCATTCTCAAAAACCCAGTGAATTTACCGTAGCGCCTGTTGGTGCAATGAACAGCGTACTTGAAAAAGCAGGGTGGACAACCGCCGATGTTGACCTATGGGAAATTAACGAAGCGTTTGCCATGGTTACCATGCTAGCTATTAACGAGTTAAAGCTTGATGAGAACAAAGTTAATGTTAACGGTGGAGCCTGTGCATTGGGTCATCCTATTGGTGCCAGCGGTGCGCGTATTTTAGTAACACTTATCCATGCACTTAAAAACCGGGGTCTTAAAAAGGGCGTAGCCTCTTTATGTATTGGTGGCGGTGAAGCCGTTGCCATGGCCGTAGAAGCACTTTAACTAATAATAAAGCCGCAGCAACTATAACAAAAACGCTGCGGTACCCAATTTAATCAATAGGATTTTAATTATGCACCAAGTACCCTTACTCATTAACGGCGAATTTATTCAATCAACTTCAAATGAATTAATTGATGTTGTAAATCCTGCTAATCAAGAAGTGTTAGCGCAAGTACCTTGTGCTACAGACGCTGAAATGGACGCGGCTATTGCCTCTGCCAGCGAAACGTTTAAAACGTGGAAAGACGTACCAATTACAGAACGTGCGCGCATTATGATGAAATACGCGGCGCTGTTAAAAGAAAACCATGACGAACTAGCCACTATTATTTGTCATGAATTAGGTAAAACATTTGAAGATGCAAAAGGCGATGTGTGGCGTGGTATTGAAGTAGTCGAGCAAGCTGCTAATGCACCATCATTAATGATGGGCGAGACGATGGAAAACGTAGCGCGTAAAATCGATACCTATTCATATATGCAGCCACTAGGTGTATGTGCAGGTATTACCCCATTTAATTTTCCGGCCATGATCCCACTTTGGATGTTCCCACTGGCAATTGTGTGTGGTAACACCTTTATTTTAAAACCGTCTGAGCAAGACCCACTTACGCCAATGCGTTTAGCTGAGCTATTTATTGAAGCGGGTGCACCAAAGGGTGTTTTACAAGTTGTGCACGGTACAAAACCACAAGTAGACCGTTTATTAGAAGACAAAGCGGTTCGCGCTATTTCATTTGTAGGTTCATGTGGCGTAGGTGCATACATTTATTCTAAAGGCACACAACATCTAAAACGTGTGCAAGCCTGTGTGGGCGCTAAAAACCACATGGTAATTATGCCTGATGCAAGCAAGTCTCACGTAGTTAATAACTTAGTAGGCGCATCGGTTGGTGCGGCAGGCCAGCGTTGTATGGGTATTTCAGTGGCGGTATTTGTTGGCCAAGCAAAAGACTGGGTTGATGAAATTAAAGCTGGCTTTGAAGGTGTACGCCCAGGTGTATGGGATGATGCAGACGCTGCATATGGTCCGCAAACATCACCAGCTGCAAAAGCGCGTATTTTATCATTGATTGCCGATGGTAAAGCGCAAGGCGCAACCTGTTTAATTGATGGCTCTGACTTTACTGTTGAAGGGTTTGAGCAAGGTAACTGGATAGGCCCAACGTTATTTACTGATGTAACCAAAGAGATGAACTTGTACAAAGAAGAGATTTTTGGCCCAGTACTGGCGTGTATGTTTGTAGATACGCTTGAAGAAGCCATCGCCCTTATTAACGAAAGCCCTTACGGTAACGGTACCTCATTATTTACATCAAGTGGTGCAGCTGCACGTAAGTTCCAACACGAAATTGAAGTGGGTCAAGTGGGTATTAATGTGCCTATTCCTGTGCCACTGCCATTTTTCTCGTTCACGGGTTGGAAAGGCTCATTCTACGGCGATACTCACACCTATGGTAAACAAGGTATTCGTTTTTACACAGAAACTAAAACTATTACCTCTCGTTGGTTTGAGGATGACATTGCCTCAGGTCCAAACATGAGTATTAATCTTAAATAATATTGCACTGAATAATTAATAAAAAAGAGGGGCACAACACACAGTGTTGTCGCTCCTCACTAATTACTCCCGTTATGGGATGCTTTGACAACAAACAAAACACACTTAAAGAGGTCTACCATGGACTTTAACTTATCTGAAGATCAACAAGCCTTTGCGCAAACCGCTCGCCAATTCGCAGAGTCTGAACTAGCACCACACGCTGCCAAGTGGGATCGCGAACATATTTTTCCTAAAGACACAATAAAAGCCGCTGGTGAGCTAGGTTTTTGTGGTTTATACACCCCAGAAGAAGCCGGTGGCTTAGGTTTATCTCGCTTAGATTCAAGCATTATTTTTGAACAGCTGGCGATGGGCTGTACCGCAACAACGGCTATGTTAACTATTCATAATATGGCAACCTGGATGATAGCCAGTTTTGCGACCGATATCGTAAAAGAGCAATACGTTGAACAATTAGTAATGGGTGAATTACTTGCATCGTACTGTTTAACTGAGCCAGGCTCGGGTTCTGATGCTGCGTCATTAAAAACTAAAGCAGTGCGTGACGGTGATGAGTATGTTATTAACGGCTCAAAAATGTTTATTTCAGGCGCCGGTGAAACAGAAATTCTAGTGGTCATGGCGCGTACGGGAGCCGATGGCCCTGGTGGTATTTCGGCTTTTGTTGTACCTGCAGATGCATCAGGTGTTGAATACGGTAAAGCAGAAGAAAAAATGGGGTGGAATGCACAGCCCACACGTTTAATTAGCTTTGAAGATGTGCGTATTCCAGCCGCAAACTTATTAGGCCAAGAAGGTGAAGGCTTTAAATTCGCCATGCAAGGTTTAGACGGCGGCCGTATTAATATTGCCACTTGCTCTATTGGTACAGCCCAAGCGGCACTTAATACGGCCCGTGAGTATTTAAAAGAGCGTACCCAATTTGGTAAGCCATTGGCTGCGTTTCAAGCGCTACAGTTTAAAATTGCCGATATGAATACCGAGCTTGTAGCAGCACGCCAAATGGTGCGCTTAGCGGCGTTTAAACTCGATACTAACGACAGTGAAAAAACCACTTATTGCGCCATGGCTAAACGTTTTGCCACCGATGTTGGTTTTACCGTGTGTAATGACGCGCTGCAAATTCACGGTGGCTACGGTTACATAAAAGAATACCCGCTTGAGCGCCATGTTAGAGATGTACGTGTTCATCAAATTCTTGAGGGCACTAACGAAATTATGCGTGTGATTATTGCGCGTCGTATTTTAGCCGAATCAGCCAGCGAAGTTTTATAAGGAGATTAGTATGTCAAATCCTAGCATTGAGTTAACTATTGAAGGCCATGTAGCTATTTTAACCATGTCGAATCCGCCAGCGAATACCTGGACGAAAGACACCTTAGTGGCGCTTAAAGACACGGTTAACCAATTAAATACCAATAAAAATATTTATGCGTTAGTACTGACTGGTGAAGGCGAGAAGTTCTTTAGCGCCGGTGCCGACCTAAATGTATTTGCCAGTGGCGATAAAGGTGTAGCTGCAGATATGTCACGTGTATTTGGTGAAGCGTTTGAAGCGCTAACTAATTTTAGAGGTGTGTCGGTTGCAGCCATTAATGGCTATGCAATGGGTGGCGGCCTTGAAGTAGCGCTTGCTTGTGATATTCGTATTGCAGAAGAGCAAGCACAAATGGCGTTACCTGAAGCAAAAGTGGGTTTATTACCGTGTGCTGGTGGAACGCAAAACTTAGCATGGCTTGTTGGCGAGGGCTGGGCAAAACGCATGATTTTATGCGGTGAGCGCTTAAAAGCCGATAAAGCCCTACAAATTGGCTTAGTGGAAGAAGTGGTTGCACAAGGTGAAAGCTTTGCCGCAGCATTAAAACTGGCAAACCAAGTAGCAGAGCAAAGTCCATCGTCGGTTGCTGCATGTAAAACCTTGATTCAAAAAGGGCGTCATCAACCAATGGCGAATACATTGCCACTGGAGCGTGAACTGTTTGTTGGTTTATTTGATACCGAAGATCAGCAAGAGGGCGTGAACGCCTTTTTAGAAAAACGTAAAGCTATTTGGGTGAATGGCTAATGACAGAACTTACTCGTTTAAATTCAGCTGATGCTGCCGTGGTATTTGAAACAGCAACCACAGACAATGGCCGACTCATTGGTTTTGCAACCTTAAATGCGCCTAAATCGTTAAATGCCCTTAATTTTGAAATGATCAGCTTACTCGAGCCGCAACTACAGCAATGGGACAAAGACGATAACATTGCATTAGTGGTTCTTAAAGGCACTGGTGAAAAAGCATTTTGTGCCGGTGGCGATGTAGTGAGCTTACACAAAGCAATGAGTGAGGGAAAACCGAGCTCACTGGTTGAAGAATTTTTTACTCAAGAGTATCAGCTCGATTACCTAATTCACTGTTACAACAAACCCATTTTAGTGTGGGGTAACGGGATTGTAATGGGCGGCGGTTTAGGTTTAATGGCCGGTGCCAGTCATCGCGTAGTGACTGAAACATCACGCATTGCTATGCCAGAGCAAACCATTGGTCTTTACCCTGATGTAGGTGGCAGTTATTTTTTACATAAAATGCCTGCGCATGTTGGTTTGTTTTTAGGGCTGACCTCGGCATCAATAAATTGTGAAGACGCTAAGCTTGTATCGCTTGCCGATCACTTTGTAAATGCCGATAAATACCCAGAGCTTGTTGAAGCGTTACTCAATACTAAATGGGGTAAAACAGCAAGTTTAAACCACGACAAGCTAAGTAACTTGCTTATTGAGTTAGATAACAACTCTAGCCGTATGCCTAAAGGCAATTTAAAAGCCAACTTATCGCTAATTCAAAAGTTAGGCGACTTTGACACCTTACAGCAGCAGGTAGATTACATTTTAAACCTAACCACAGATGACAAATGGCTACAACGTGCACAAAAATCGTTGGCGCATGGTTGCCCTTTAAGTTGTGCCTTAGTAAGTGAGCAGCTCAAACATAGCAAAGGTAAAAACTTAGCTGAGTGTTTTAAAATGGAATTGGGCATGTCGGTTCGTGCCGGTGAAGTGGGCGAGTTTCAAGAAGGTGTACGTGCCTTACTAATCGATAAAGATGGTGCGCCACAGTGGCAGTTTAAATCGTTAGCTGATGTACCAAAAGAAGTAGTAGAGAGCTTTTTTGCAAACCGCTTTGGCGAGCAACATCCGCTAGAGCCGTACTTTTCACAACTAAATTTACAAGGGTAAAGCGATGAGTAAACTTAATATAGGATTTATTGGTTTAGGAAACATGGGCGGCCCAATGGCAGCAAACTTAGTTAAAGCAGGCCACAGTGTGCGCGTGTTTGACTTAAGTGCAGAGGCCGTGAAAGAGCTTGTGAATCATGGGGCTAGTGCGGCGCAAAGCGCCAGTGACTGTGCTCACGAGGCTGATGTGCTAATTAGCATGCTACCGGCAAGCAAACATGTTAAATCACTTTATTTAGGCACAGACGAGCAATCGGGTTTAATTAAAGTACTGAGTAAAAGTACCTTAGTGATTGATTGTTCAACTATAGATGCACAATCAGCACGTGACGTTGGCCATGCCCTAAGTGAGCAAGGTATTGCGTTTGTTGATGCACCGGTATCGGGTGGTGTAGCAGGTGCAACAGCAGGAACGCTTACGTTTATCGTTGGTGGTGAGCAAGCTGCATTCGATAAAGCCAATACTGTATTAGTCGATATGGGTAAAAACATATTCCATGCTGGTGATATTGGTGCTGGGCAAGTTGCCAAAATATGTAACAATATGCTGTTGAGTATTTTAATGGCAGGCACCAGTGAAGCCATTCAAATGGGCATTAATAACGGCCTCGACGCAAAAGTACTCAGCGACATAATGAGCGCAAGTTCGGGTCGTAACTGGACGTTAGAACTTTATAACCCCTGCCCAGGTGTTATGGAAACCGCACCAGCTAGTAACGACTATAAACCCGGCTTTATGGTTGATTTAATGGCTAAAGATTTAGGCCTTGCTATGGAAGCGGCGCAACAAAGTAATTCACTGACGCCAATGGGCTCAATGGCTAAAAATTTATACACTATGATGCAGCACCAAGGTGCAGGCAGTGATGATTTTAGTGCCATTTTTAAATTGTTTTCGAAGTAGGAAAGTATTGTGGAAATAAAAAATAATACCGTAGTTATTACCGGTGGCGCACAAGGCTTAGGTTTTGCAATGGCGCAAAAGTTTGCCTTAATGGGCGCTAATATTGCCTTAATTGATATGGCGCAAGCCCAATTAAATGAAGCAACCGAGCAACTATCTGCATTAGCAGGCGTAACAGGCACTATTAAAGGCTACAGCGCCAATGTAACCGTTGAGAGCGAAGTTGAAGACGTTTTTAATACTATTAACAGTGACTTTGGCCACATTGGGGTATTAATTAATAACGCCGGCATTTTACGCGATGGTATGTTTATAAAAGCCAAAGACGGCAAAGTGGTTAAAAAAATGTCGCTTGAACAATTTCAATCAGTGATTGACGTTAACCTAACAGGTGTATTTTTAGCAGGGCGCGAAGCTGCAAGCCACATGATTGAATCAGGCAAAGGTGGCGTAATTGTAAATATGTCGAGCGTAGCGCGTGCGGGTAATATTGGCCAAACTAACTATGCTGCCTCAAAAGCCGGTGTTGTGGCACTAACCACTACATGGGCTAAAGAGCTTGGCCGTTTTGGTATTCGCGTTGGCGCCATTGCCCCAGGTGTTATTAGCACCGCAATGACCGATGTAATGAAGCCCGAAGCAAAACAACGCATGCTTGCTGTAACGCCCGTAGGGCGCTTAGGTGAAACCGCTGAAATAGCCCATACCGCACAGTATATTATCGAAAACGACTTTTTTACTGGCCGTGTAGTAGAGATAGACGGCGGTATTCGTTTGTAAACTAATGTTTATAAACGTATGAGTGTTAGTTGATTAAAAAGCACAGCCTTTTGGGTTGTGCTTTTTTTGTTTTAAGTCGGACATTTATAATTTTGAAAAAGGGCTGATGTATCCGTAAACGTAGTACCTCCATTAATCGCATACCACTGCCATAAAGTAATCCACAGGGTAAATAATGCTTCGCAGAGCACACTTTAAAAAATTGTTTATTTCTTGTTGCGTTAAAACTACCGGTAGTTTAGTTGCTCGTTTACCCTTAATAAAACCTAATGATAATGAGAGTGGCTTTTTAATCACTTCTTTAAATAAAAAGTTAAACGCATTTAAGGCTTGTGATTGAGTATTAGAAGCAACATTTTGTTGGTTGACTAAATGATTTAAAAAAGTTCGACCTCATTATCTCACATCGTTGTAGGGTGCCTCATAGAGTTAAAACGAATAAACGAAGCTATCCAGTATAAATAAGCTTTAACGGTACTTTTAGCATAACGCTTTAGATACATTTGTTCGGCTATCATAGTTAAAAAAGGTGATTTCATGACATGAATCTTTAGTAAAAAAGCAACTGTATATATGGACAGTGTTTATCGTCTTGTCCAATATTACTGATCTCCACCATTTTGGTGTATTTCTAAATTAAAGAAAAAAACTTAAAGTTAACTAATTATTTACAGGTGTTTATTAGATGGTTAAGATAAATGCATTGTAATATATGGACATTTGTTGGTTTATAAAGCGACAAATGTCGTAGACAAAATTGTTAAGTTGCACACACATATGGAGTAGTAAAATTGGAAGTTTTGAAAGATGTAGTTTTAGAATGGGCACTTTGGATTGACGTAATTGCACTTGTACTAATAGCATTAACTAGATTTTTCTCAAATACGAAATCTAGTTGGGCGGGTGTTGGCTGTATTTTAATTGTAATAGCACTTGGTAATGCTATTTCGTTAGTTAGCGTTGGTATTAACCCTACAGAACATATTGCTTCGTTATTTGGTTTAGCAGTGTTGGGATCATTAGGAGTTAGATTATTTAGTAATTGGCTCACTGATGGAGCAACTTAACAAGGCAAATCACGCGGAGGGCTAAAGCTGTCGCATTTTTTGCTAAAAACCAAAGGCGCAAAAAATGCGCCAGCACGCCGCCAGTGTTTGCGGCGTTGAGTAAATAAATAAACTGACACCCACTCTAATTTTTGCAGTTTGGCGAACTAAGTACTAGGCTTTAATCAGTGTGAAAAAAGCTGGGTGTCTTATGGCAATCGCAAGAAAGCGTCAAGTAAGCTTGGTTGATACAAAGTATTATCACTGTATTTCACGTTGCGTTCGTCGTGCTTTCTTGTGCGGTGAAGACCATTTTATTGGTCAATCGTATGAGCATCGCAGAAGGGTGGGTTGAAGATAAGTTACTCGCACTAACCAAGGTATTTTGTATTGACGTATGTGCTTATGCTGTTATGAGTAACCAGCAAAATGTCGGAACATTTTACAACAGCGCAGCTGGCCCGGAGGGCGGAAGGCAGGATGCCTGAAGTACACGCATTTAGTGTTGTATGTAGATGATAAGAAAGCTAATAGGTTAAATGATAAAGCGATTGTTATTCGCTGGCACAAGCTGTGCAAAGGCACCGTACTTACGCAAAAGTACATACAAGGCGAAAAGCTAAGCAAAGCCGAACTTTTCTTTTTTAATCAAACAGTAAAGGAATACCGAGAGCGCTTATCAAGTATTAGCTGGTTTATGCGGTCGTTAAATGAAGACATTGCGCGCAGAGCAAATAAAGAAGATAACTGCACTGGCAGGTTTTATTCGCTGCCATCCATGGCGCTCACCCTTCGGGCTGCCTAACGGCATTCAAATTTATTCCCTATAAATTTATGGGAAGGTCGCTTTAAATCACAAGCACTCCTTGATGAAGCGGCGCTTGCCGCGTGTATTGCATACGTCGATTTAAACCCTATTAGGGCTAAGATGGCTATCACTCCAGAAGAGTCTCACCATACCAGTTTACAAAAACGCTTAATATACGCAAAAGAAGGCAAGCAGCCAAAACAACTACTTCGCTTTGCAGGTATGCCGAGTCAAATTATGCCAAAAGGGCTGCCGTTTAAGCTTAAGTCGTATCTTGAATTAGTTGAATTAACAGGGAGAATAATGCGAAAGGATAAACTCGGCCATATTGATAACACTCAACTTCCTTTACTGGAAAGACTCAATATATCTCCTGAAAACTGGTTAAAACTCACTACACAATTTACACTCGTATTTCACGGCGCAGTTGGCAGGCCGACCTCACAAGCAAGTTATTGTGAAAATTTGAATCGAAAACGGCGAGCTAATACAAGTAATTGTGAAAGGCTATTAGCATAAACTATAAATTACTCAGTAGAAAAGTTGAAACTGCATCATGCAGTTATTTTTATGCGTGGAATTTAGATTCAAGTGTAATAATGGCTTATTTGCTAGATGAAACGAAAGTAACGTAGTCGTAAAGCATAAATTATTAACCTATAAAATAAATATAAGAACTTAGCTTTTGCTTGTTAAATTAAAGTGGGTGTCATGTTAGTTCATCATGTTAGTTAGAGCGCTGTCAGATGCTAATTTGTTGTTGATAATAAAGTACGTGTTCAATGTCAATTATCAAACCTATGGTAGCCCGCGCGTATTTCATTCGCTAAAAAAGAAGGTGTGAACATAAGCCAAAAGCGTGTTGCCTGCTTAATGCTAGAAAACGGTTTAAGAGCCAAAGCATTTAATAATTACAGTAAACCGGCGAAGGTGAAGTTCTTTTATAAAGAGGTGTCAAAATTAAAGGGTTATCTAGACTATTTTTATAATAGACAGCGATTGCATTCAAGTTTAGGATATAAATTGTCTGCTGAGTTTGAATCGGCAGTTAATTGAAACGTGGACGGTGTCAACTTTATCGGGTGAAGATCACTTGTGAAAGCTATCGTCTTTTTTGTTTCAAAAAAACGCTATCTCACCAAATCGGTGTTTAAGGCTTTAAATGGCTTCGTATTTGCCATCATTTTAGTTAAGGAATAATAAAGAATGGATAATAATAAGTGGTATAAAAACCCTGAGATGATAGTTGCTTTATCTGCTCTTCTTATAGGGTTAGTTACTGCTTTTACGTCAATTTATTCAGCCTATGTTGATCGTGAATATGCAAGAGCATCAGTTTGGCCAAGGTTGGAAATATTCAGAAGTTTTAGCGAAGATTCATTTGGTTACGGTGTAAGTAATAATGGAACTGGCCCTGCATTGATAAAATATGCAAAAGTGAAGGATGATTCTAAATACATAAAAAAATGGATTGAAATAGAGGCATTTCAGAATATCAGACAATCACACCTTAGCAATCGCACATTGTCACCTCAAAGCAACATTACCCCAGTTTCTTACAAAGGAGAGAATGCAAAAGCTCTTGTCAAAGCCGATGATTTAATAAGTATAGAACTTTGTTATTGCTCTATTTACAAAGAATGTTGGGTTATTGATAGAGAAAACCGTCCAAAATCAGTGGAAGCTTGTATTGCCGACAATAAGCAAACATTTCTACAATAAACGCTAGTAAACAATAATTTAAAGCGGTACTGCTAACAGTTTACTCGGTTTCGTGCGCCGACACAGTTTTAGAAACAATTATCACCCCCTCGAAACAAAAGGGGGTAAATCTTGACTTCAGACATCAAAAGAGCCAATGCTGCAAGTGTTGGTTAGTCAAAACCACTCGCACTCAATACTCTGCGGTTTATTAATGTTTAAACGCGTGATAATTTAAAAAACGGTAACTTAAGGTTGCCGTTTTTTTATGCCTATTATTTAAGTTTATTTTAAGCTTGCTCAGTTATTATAACTAATACTTAGATTCCAGAATCATTAAACTATTGAACTGACTTATTAACTCATTCTATGTTTCAGATCATTAAACTGTGAGTGATTAAAGGTTAGCCTGTATACATGTACTCATATGCATAAGTGAGCTTTTAACTTTAATGCGTTTATTAGGAGGTATTATGAATTTTAAAAATACAGATACTCATTACAATACACTCTCTGTTGCTTTGCATTGGTTGATGTTTATTTTAATTGTGACTGTGTACGGTAGTATTGAACTTCGCGAATTATTTGATAAAGGCACTGAAACCCGTGATGCCTTTAAAATGTGGCACTTTATGTTGGGTTTATCGGTTTTAGCTTTAGTAAGCGTGAGGGTAGTTGCGCGTGTAGTGGGTGGTGCAGCACCTGCTATACAACCTGAGCCTGTAAAATGGCAAGATAAGTTAGCTAAATTTGTACACCTTGCGCTGTATGTGTTTATGTTTGCTATGCCAATTGCGGGTTGGTTAATATTAAGTATGGCAGGTAAACCTGTGCCATTTTTTGGTTTAGAGCTGCCTCCATTGGTAAGTGAAAACAAAGAGCTGGGTAAAACCATTAAAGAAATACACGAAACAGCGGGCGAAGTTGGTTATTACGTAATAGGCTTACATGCGGCGGCTGCATTATTTCATCATTACATTTTGGCTGATAACACCTTTAAACGTATGCTGTTTTCTAAAAAATAAACACATCACCTATAAAAAGGGAGACCATGTGTCTCCCTTTTTATATTAATTAATGATGTGTACTCTTAAACCCAATTCTAAACCCGCCCCAATGTTTACCGTTTACATAAATTGGCACCGAGAGGTCATGCAGTATTTCACCGGTATCACGTTTATAGGTTTGTAATAAAAAGCTTTCGGTGTGGCTACCACAGCGAATTCCTGTCGGGTCATTAAAAATACGTTTAGTACGGTTGTTTACTAAATCTTTTTCAAAGTTACCGGTTAGGGCTTGGCTATAGCGTTTGTTATGAGTAGGAAAGTAGCCCTTTGTATCAACGGCACCTGCAAAAATAATGTCTTTATTTTCCAGTATTGGTTCTTGAATAGCCGGCAGTGATTGATCTGTAAGTTTATCGTAATCGGTTGTGTACTTGGTTGGATTAGTATTCTCGATGGGTTTATAGTTTTGCGAAAAAAGTTGTTGCTGGGTTATTTTTCCGCTTTGGATCCAACCCTCAAAACATTCGCCAATTGCTTTACTGGCGTGTTTAGCCGACATCAGGATTGGTTTAAAGAATGCGTCATACTCTATGTTTTCAAGCTCTCTAAATATTGATTCTGATCCCAGCGATAAAGAAGACGCTTGCTGAGAAATTGTACTGCCTTTTTTAGTAACTTCGCCCAATAAACTACTGATGCTAGTGACTGAGCTATTTATTTGGGTGGTTGCATGCTGAAATGCCGAAACAGACTGATGCATACTATCAAGCGCGGTAGATGAGGCACCAATATCTTGGTTAATCGTTAAAAAGGATTGAGTCACGTTTTCTAGCTCTGATTTTACAGAAATACTTTGCTGTGAAACCTGCTTCATATCTTCATTGGTTTTTATACTGTTGGCGTTAATGTCTGTGAGCATGTCTGCAATTTGTTTGGTTGCTTCATTGGTTTTATTTGCAAGGTTACGCACTTCGTCGGCAACAACCGCAAAACCACGACCTTGCTCACCTGCACGAGCGGCCTCTATGGCTGCATTTAAAGCAAGTAGATTGGTTTGCTCTGCAATGTTTTGAATAACTTGGGTAATGCTTTGTATATCACTGGCACTTTTTAATAATAAATCTAATTGCTGGGCCACTTTATCTATAGAGCCTGATAACGAATCAATTTGGCTGGTGGCCGTTTGTAAGCGGCTATCGGCAGAGCTTGAGGCTTGCGCTGTTTGTACCATTGCTTGATTAATAGTGGTCATGCTGTCACTGAGTTCAGTACTATTTTGTGAAAGCTCGTGTGTGGCACGCCCGACAGTTTCACTCTCGTTATAACAAGCGTCTATTTCTTTAGATAAGCTATCAACATAAAATGACACTTCAGCTGCGCCTATGGCATTTTTTGAGGTGGCTTTGGTAATGTTTTGTGCAATTTTGTTATTGAACGACTGCACGGCACCTAGTGACGAATTGTTATTTGCTGATTCAGATTTTGCTGGTTTTATATAAAAAATTGCAGATAACATCACTATAATTGCTGCAGTAATGGTGGAGAGCTGTTCAAAATAGAAAAGAAAACAAATGCTTAAATAAAAAATGCTGTAGAGCAGGTAGGTTATTTTCATTCCTTTGACCTCGTTACTAATTGTTCCTTCTATCTTTGACTATAAATCAAACAAAATCAAATAATAAACACACTTTTAAGGATTTATTAATAGTGATGTATTGAGCTCTATAAAACTGTTTTCGTACAAAAAGCGCCAAAGTAGTAAACCTACTTTGGCGCTTTTATTAGTATTAATAAACAATTAGTTAGCTAATAACCATTCGCTTAATAAGCGAACACCAAACCCCGTTCCCCCTGGTGAAAGTTCATCTTTACCTTTTTTCACTAAGGCATTACCTGCAATATCGATATGCACCCAACGGGTATCGCCAGCAAAATGCTCTAAGAAAGTGGCAGCAGTGGTTGCACCTGGGCCACCTGAACCCACATTTGTTAAATCAGCTATGTCAGACTCCAACATATCTTTATACCCTAAAGGTAGGCGCCATAGGTTTTCGTTTACTTGTTTACCGGCTACCGTTAGTTGAGATACTAGCGTATCGTCATCTGAGAACACTGCCGCGTATTCATTGCCTACAGCACGGATTTTTGAACCGGTGAGTGTTGCAACATCAATCATAATTTCTGGTTTGTAGTGCTCACGTGCATACCACATAGCATCACTTAATACTAAGCGTCCTTCGGCGTCGGTATTTAAAATTTCAACACTTAAGCCCTCAGCGGTGCGAACAACATCACCTGGGGCTACAGCGAACTGCGATACCATATTCGCAGCCATACCCATAACGGCTACCACGTTTTTGTCAGCTTTAGCTAACGCCATTGCTTTAACTGTACCAAGCACTGCAGCAGCACCGGCCATGTCTGACTTCATACGTGCAATAGATGCACCGGTTTTAATGCTGTAACCACCTGAGTCAAACGTAATGCCTTTACCAACAAGGGCTATAGGGGCATCGTCAGACCCTTTATAATGGGCAACCACTAAACGGGCACCTTGCTGGCTACCTCGACCAACAGCTTCTAATGCACCCATACCCAGTTCTTTTATTTCTTTAGGCTCCAATACTTTGATGGTTACGCCCAAAGATGCTAATTCTTTTGCCGCATTAGCAAAGTCAACAGGTGTCATTTCGGTAGCGACTTCAGATGTTAAATCGCGGGCTAAAAACACACCGGCTTGAATACTTTCTAATTGGGTGTAAAGCTTGCGAGTTTGCTTAGTGTTATCAACATCAAATGTATAGCTAACTGTTTCAGTGTTTGGTTCTTTTTTATAGTTTTCAAAACGATGATCGCGTAAGTTTGCACCATGGGCAAAGTTAGCAGCAAGTAATGCATTGTCACTTACACCGGTTACATCTTCAAATACAACGCTGGCAGTGCCTACTTTGGCTTTAACTAGTTGAGCGTGAATATTACCGCCTAACTTAGCTGCTTTTGCTTTATCAAACTCGCTAGTTTTACCAGTACCTACGACTAAAACGCGGCTGTAGTTACTTTTACTTGGCGCAACAAGTTGTGCCACTTTAGCGTAATCGCCGGTAAAATTTTCTATATCAATAACGCGTTGCAATTGGCCATCGAACTGCTTGTCGAGCGCTTTAAATTGGCTGTTATTTCCATCTTGGCTATAAAATACAACCAGCGTATTTGCATCGCTGTTCACTTTTGAAGAAAAATTAAAGTCTGCGGCTTGGGCATTCATGCACATACTCAGAGCAAGCGCGATTGAAGAGGCTTTTATAATACGTTTCATTTTTTTAACCTAAGAATAATATAAAGGTGTGTTTTACCCTATTTACGATGCTGTGGTTAAGTAGGATACGGCGAAATAGCAAATAACAGCGATATATGTCTTAACCATTACTAAATATCATGACATAACGGCTTGATAAACATATTGTCATGCTTAAAGGTTTAATTCACACAATGCTCGCGTTACTATCAAATATAAAGGTAACACTGCGCTTTTAACAACTAACCTAGAGAACCCGCATTGAAAGCTAAAGAAATTCGCAATTTTTATATCAACGAAGAGCAGTCGGTTTATTTGCTGTCACACCGTGATGCAAAAAAACATCGTCAGTGGCTTAATATTTGTATTAAACAGCTCACTTTGCTTGGGTATAAAAAGGTAGAAATGATTGGCTCAGGGGCATTTGGGTTTGTATTTGCAGGGGATGATGAACATGGCCTGCCTTGGGTGTTTAAGTTTTCTAGAATTACGCTCGCACAAAGTGTACGTGATCGCCTTGAAGATGAAGCGTATATGCTTTCGCAAATCAAAAATCCCTTAGTGCCAACATTTTATGGCTTTGAGCGAATAAAAAAACAAGGCATTTTGATGATGGCGCGCGCTATTGGTGAAGACCTTGAAAAAGTATCACTAAAGCAAGGGCGCTTACCGGCCGCCAAAATAATGAGCTTAGCGGTTAAATTAAGAAATGTGTTGCTTGATTTACGTCGTCATAAAAATGGTTTAATCCCGCAGCCTATTGTACATGGTGATATTAAACCCTCTAACTTGGTGTGGGATGAAAATGAAAAGCAGCTTTCATTGGTTGACTGGGGAAGCTCTGTTTATGCCCAAGTAGATGAACAAGGAAACCCAATTGCCAGTAATTTTATGGATTTAATGTCAGGTGACTTAAGTACCACTAACGCACGTATGGGCGATGTGTATTTTATAGGTGATGCGCAAATGTCGGGTGAAAAGTCATCCCCTCGTTTTGATGAGCAGGGGGTTGCATCAACCCTATATGCACTTGCCTCGGCGCAGTCTTGCCGATTTGGTGCTCAGGCTATACCGGCCAGTAGTTTAATGCTACCTAAAGAGCTGGCGAATGTAATTGATGGCATGCTTTCAAAAGAGCGTAGTGTAAGGGATAGAGCCGGCGACTATTTTATGCGTAACATAGAAACCATGGCAAAAGCGTATTTACCACAACTACCAAAAACAGAAACTAAAGCGGCAATTCCGTTTTGGTTTAGCCAAGACCCCGAACCCGAAACCGTAGTTTATAGCTCTAGAAAACAATTTTTACGCCAAGCCGATCATAAACAACAACTTTTAGATGTTAACGATGCTCAGCTTGATAGGTATTATAAAGAGTTTTTATTTGATACTGGGGATACCGAAAAAGCGTTTTTAGCCTCTATTAGCCGCTTAGCTAAATATCCTGTAGTAGGAGGGCTCAGCTTTCATTGGAAAGATGAATCTTTGTATGTTGAATCGTCACTCATTATGCATGACGAGACCCTCGCAACCGCATTCACCGATGCAGTAAACAACACAGTAATGTTAGCCCAGGCTATTAGCCAAAAAGGCTTATTTAAGTGTTGTTTATTTGATGCCCGCAAAACGATTCAGTTAGAACGTGATGGCACTGGCGCGTTTAAATTTAACCAGTTACCTGAGCTTGATTATGAAGTGGTTAATGTAAAAGCCAGCGATGTAACGCGTCCGCATTCATATTTTGAAGATGGTAAAGACCCCGATGAGCAATTGCAACTGCCTAAAAAAGTGATTAAATGTGTATTTGAGCTAAACCAGATACATCATACCGGCTGTATTATTTTTGAAGCGCTGCCAGATAGGATGAAAATTCATCATTACTACAGATTACTTGATGCCAGCAAAGAAGTAGAATTTAAACGTTTACTAAATAAGCTTATGCAATACGCGGTAAATATTACCGACGTGGGGGTGGCTGGGTTTATGAAGTTGCCGTATAAAAATACTCGCGAGTTTAGTTTATGCGAGCAGCAACCCAGCAATTACTACCCTAAAAATCCAAAACAACTACTTAATTAATAAACCGCTCGCTTAAGCTGGTGGTTTTAAAATTGAAAGTACAAAAATAGAAAGTTCAATGGCAAAATCTAAACCACAAATTACATTACAAAGTTTCGGCATATATAGTCACTGGGACAAAGACAGTAAATCGCTACCGCAAATTACTCAATTCACTACGCAAGTCAAAGCAGAACTTGATGTAGAATTTGGTCTGATAGTTAATATTAAAAAAGCTAAAGGCGAAAAACTACATTTTTGTATTTACCACCCAGGTATTATAGATACCAATGGCGAAGTGATGCTGCCTTTTGAGGGGACTGTATATGTTAAAGACAACGACTGGTCGTTTTATTTAGGCGATACGGTATGGGAGCCTATTGAGGATAAAATAGGTGACTGGCGTATGACCTTATCTTTAGCGGGGAAAGTGATTGCGGATAAAACATTTAATCTTATTAATGAAAAAACTAAAACTGAAGACGACTTTTGGAAATACCGCGGTTATTAATTACTTCAGTTTGCAGTAACGCAAGAGCTAACGTTTATTGTTAACTCTTGCCTAAAATACGTATTAGTTACCCCACGGGTTACTTGAATTTGAACGTTGCTTACGGGTACGCGCACGTTGTTTTGCTGCTTTTTTTTCTTGAATACGTTTTGCATCAGAAAAGCTTAACTCGCAAGGCTCCCCTGGTTTATCGCCTTCAGGAATAATGCGGTCGCGTGGAGGCAGTTCGTATTGTACGTCATCTGGGCGAGGTAAGTTTTTAAGGCGGTACAAATAGAAATTATCTACTTTTTGTTGTGCCCACTCGGTTTTACGCAAAAATTTAACTGCAGATTTAATGTCAGGGTTATTTTTAAAGCAGTTAAGTTGTAAGTAGGCATGCAGGAGTTCCCACCCATATTGCTCAACCAGTTCTTCAACCACTTGCTCTAATTTAACGCCTTGCAGTGGGTTATTACTGAAAAGTTCTTGGTTGCTCATAGGTGTTCTCTCGTTATTAAAAAATCAGCGAACATTATAAATTTAATAACGAGAGTTTAGTAGCAAAAATGCTTAACTTTGACAATTAACCACTACACGTCCACGAATTTGGCCCTGCATTAGTTGCTCGGCGCTTTCAATGACTTGATCAAGATTTATTTCAGTTGAAATTTTATCCAAGTAATCGGCATTAACTAATGAAGCTAAACGTTCCCAAGCTTCAACACGATCCGCTTTAGGGCGCATAACGCTATCAATACCCATTAATGAAACCCCACGTAAAATAAATGGTGCAACCGAGGCCGGTAAGTCCATACCTTGAGCAAGCCCGCAAGCAGTAACAACCCCCCCATATTTAAGTGATGCACAAATATTTGCAAGTGTATGGCTACCCACAGAATCAATAGCTGCAGCAAAGCGTTCTTTTTGCAGAGGTTTACCAGGGTTAGAAAACTCATTTCTATCAATTACATTAGTTGCTCCTAATGATTTTAAATAGTCTGCTTGCTCCATACGACCTGTTGCAGCGGTGACTTGATATCCTAGCTGGCTTAGTAAATAAATAGCAAAACTGCCTACGCCACCATTAGCACCGGTCACTAAAATTTCACCTGACTCGGGAGTAACGCCTTGCTTTTCTAGTGCAATAACACTGAGCATTGCCGTATAACCGGCAGTACCAATTTGCATAGCTTGTTTAGGTGATAAGTTAGCGGGTAGGGGAATTAACCAATCACTGCTCAGTGCCGCTTTTTGAGATAAGCCACCCCAGTGCTTTTCGCCAACACCAAAACCATTTAAAATAACGTGGTCGCCACTTTTAAATTCAGCACTGTCGCTGCTAGTCACTGTACCCACTAAATCAATCCCCGGCACCATAGGAAAGCTACGTACAACAGGCCCTTTACCCGTGATGGCTAAGCCATCTTTATAATTTAAGGTACTGTAAAGCACATCAATTAATACATTTTCGTTTGGTAGATCGTCACTGTTTATGGTGCTTAGGACTGCAGTGTAGTTGTCGTCTTGCTTATCTATAACAATAGCTTTGATAGAATTGCTCATTAGATTTCCTTTTAGACCGATCGTCTTTAAATTAGTAATAAAAAATGCATTAACTGAGTAATGCGCGTAAAAACATTTCTGTGTATAAAGTAAGTGGCTTACTTGATTGGGTTAGTTTAGCTCGCATTACTGCGCCTTCCCAACCCACCCAAAAATATTCACTCATTTGTTCGGTATTAATGTGTGGATTAATAGTTTGTTGCTGCTGGGCTAAATCTAAACATCGTTTTAATTGTTGTTGCCAAGCGATGTAGCTTTGCATTAAACGAGTTTTAAAGTCGTCACTTAAATGATTAAGCTCTTGATTTAAGTTACCCACCAAGCACCCGCGTTTGTAATCATACTTTTGCATTCCAGCAATTGCGCTTTGTGTGAAATTAACAATGCGCTCAAGTGCGGGGACTTCAGATTGCTCTAGGTAAAATTTAAGTTTATTTATAAAAAAAACGTCGTAGGCATCAACAAGAGCCAAACCATAGGCTTCTTTACTTTTAAAGTAATGATAAAAAGAGCCTTTTGGTACTTTTGCTTTTTTTAATATGGTGTCGAGCCCGGTGGCACTAAAGCCAAACTCAGTTAAGGTTTCTAAGCCCACACGAATGAGCAGCGCTTTTGTATCTGCGCTGTCTCTGGCTATTTTGGGTGGGCGGCCACGCCTAGTTGCAACTGCTGGTGTTTTGTTCATGTTTTATATTAGACCGATCGGTTTTAATTAATCAAGCTTTTATTTGGGATGTTTTTAAAACAGCTCTGACGTTCATTTTTTGATTACAAATTAATTGGGAACTTAAGGGTATATTGTTAGTCACAAATATGACACTTATGTGTTTTGAACCGATGTATCGGAACATTTTAATAAAGTTAAATTGGTTAATGTTGAGCAATAAAATTATTTTTAAATTAATTTATCATTGCATCAGCAGCTTAGTTAAAGTCAAACAAATTAATTGTATTTTGTGTTTGAATTAAACATTTTTGTTGGCTATTTATTAAATGTAGATGAACTTAATGCTACAAAAATATAAATATAAAGGTGAGGATTTTACCGATGAAGAGACAGAAAAGAGATCGTTTAGAAAGAGCTCATTCTCAAGGTTTTAAAGCTGGTTTAGCTGGTCGCTCAAAAGAGCACTGCCCTTATCAACAAGTTGATCCTAAGTCTGAGTGGCTTGGTGGTTGGCGCGAGGCAATAGAAAATCGCAATATGTATAAAACATAAACTCACAACGAATTTAAGCAAAAAAAGCCTCTAGTTAGAGGCTTTTTTGTTGCGTGCGTTAAAATTAAAACGCGCTAGTGTCTTGGAATAAGCCCACTTTTAAATCTTTTGCTTCGTATATAACGCGGCCGTCTACTTCAACAGTGCCATCAGCCATACCCATAAACAACTTACGTTTAATAACGCGTTTCATATCGAGACGGTAAGTTACTTTTTTTGCCGTTGGTAGAATTTGGCCAGTAAATTTCACTTCGCCTACACCTAATGCGCGGCCAAGACCAGGGCCACCAGACCAGCCTAAGAAAAACCCAACCAGTTGCCACATTGCATCTAAGCCTAAACAACCCGGCATTACAGGGTCGCCTTTAAAGTGGCAGTCAAAAAACCAAAGGCTAGGGTCAATATCTAGCTCAGCAATAATTTGGCCTTTACCGTGCTCACCACCATCATCGGTGATAGAGATGATACGATCCATCATTAACATATTGTCACTTGGTAAACGACAATTTCCTTCACCAAACATTTCACCTTGACCACA
>Ga0098059_1000451_pt1 | contig 25950 bp, 21 predicted proteins | sample 20_taG_FD_92580 | JGI IMG/M metagenome (GOLD analysis project Ga0098059, IMG submission 92580) | Marine viral communities from the Subarctic Pacific Ocean - 20_ETSP_OMZ_AT15318 metaG | ecosystem: Environmental > Aquatic > Marine > Oceanic | place: Subarctic Pacific Ocean | collected 2015-01-19
TGATTGGATGCCATCGTTAGATGAACAGAAAATCGTTAGACAACGTATAGAAGAAAAAATTAATATGAAACCGGATTGGTATCGCCATACTACATATTAATGCATATTTATTAAAAAAGGTTTTAAAATGAAAGACAGAGAAAACGTTTTACGAGAATTAGATGAAGTAGACAACATGGTTTTTATACTAACTGATTTAGCATCAAAACAAGCAGTAGATACTAACGAAGCGGTTCGTCGATTAAGAGAAATTCGAGCTAAACTTAAATTTGTAGCGGATCGTGTATCATTAAGCTAAAATGAAAAACATATTACCATACTTAACAGCCCTGGCAGCGTTAACTCTAGCCGGCTCTGCCGCGTTTTATTCTGTATTTGGTTTGTCTAAATTCTATGCAGGCGCAGCAACCGCTGTTATCATAATGGGTATAGCAATTGAAGCATCAAAATTAATCGCAACATCTATATTACATCAATATCATAAAATGTTATCATGGCCGATTAAAATATATTTATCATTTGCTATTTTAGTTTCTATGACAATTACCAGTGCTGGTATTTATGGATTTCTTATTTCGGCGTATCAAGAAACAGCATTTAAAATGGATATCGAAGATCAGGTGATAGGAGCTGAAAAGAACCGGTTAATTGTATTCGAACAAGAGTTAAAGAATCTAGAATCGGAACGTAATATGTTAAATGATAACGTTTCGAAAGCAAATACAAATATTTTAAAGTTAAGCGAAGGACTTAGTAATAACGTAGTTCAGTACACGAATGCAGAAGGTAATGTAATAACTACACAATCCTCCAGCACAAGGAAAATATTAAAAGAACAATTAAAGGTTCAATCTAATTATCGTGATACTTTAATTGTGAAACGAGATAAATTAGCAATAAATACAAAAATAGCTAATGATTCTATCAATGCTATTAACATTCGGATATTGCAGTTAAAAACAAATTCGGATATTGCAGGCGAAATAGGACCATTAAAATATTTATCAGAACTTACAGGTGTTCCTATAAACCGTGTAGTAAATTGGTTTACTATATTATTAATAATAATTTTTGATCCATTAGCAGTTGCATTAGTGGTTGTATTAAATAATATTATGAAAAGAAAAAGTCCGGCTGAAAATGAATCGAAACCGGACAATGAGCAGGTGGAGGAGAGTAAAGCCAAGCGTGTTAAAGCCACAACTCCTCCTGTTCCTTTAAAAGAAGATGAAGATGAAGAAGTTGATGATGATCAGAAAGATATTTACAAAGAAGAAAAAAAGAAAAAACCAAAACGTCGAAATGCGTATTGGGCATAATAACATAAAATCTAATAATGGCAAAAAAAGTAAAAATTAAATTTCCATCTCGTACGAGACAAGGTGAACGTTACATGGTATGCAGAAACAGTGTACCAGGAGGTAAATATTGGAAAGGTAAATTATGCAGTACATGGACCAAAGTAGGTGATACAGCAACGGCTGTGTTATGTTCGCGTTGCGTGCAGCAAGTAGTCGATCCACCTGAAATCAAATCACGATATAAATCAAAAGGGTTTCCTCGAGGATGGCAATTTAGAAAAGAGTTTGTTCATGAAGATGGAACTGTATATCATAAAGGAGTTGACCAACCAAAACTAAAAGGAACTTTAGAACCAACTAAAATAGAAGTATCTGATAAAAAGAAATTGTCTAAAAAAGAAAAACTAGAACTTAAAGATCAGATATTACAACAAATGGTATTCGTTAGAGGCGAATTAAAGACCTCTAAATGGAAAAAGGATATTCGTTCTAATCAAACCGAACTACGTAAATTAGAACGCCGATTAAAAAAGCTTAATTAATTTTTGGTTTTTACAAAATTTTTTATTATATTAAAGTATGTATGACGAAAAACCAAAAAAGAAAGAAGTAGCGGAAACGATATTAGAACCATCATACCAAGAAGTATCTGAACAATTAGCAACATTAATGGATTATTCAGATTCTGTTATTTATTTAACAGAGGATATTAATGAAAATTCATTAGTTGATTTTATGATACGGGTACGAGCTATTTTAAATAATAGGACAGCTGAGACTCAAGATAATCCAATTAATTTAATAATAAATTCTAATGGTGGTGATATCTATGAAATGTTAGGACTTATTGATTATATAGAATCTTTATCAGTAAAAGTTAATACAATTTGTAGAGGTAAAGCTTTTTCAGCCGGCGCAATTATATTAGCATGTGGTACTGGTACACGTATGATAAGTAAACGATCATCAGTAATGTTTCATCAATCGTCTAGTTTCTTGGATGGTAAAATGAGCGATTTAGAATCTTATTTAACAAACGTTAAAAATTTAGAAACAAATATATACAACTTATTAGCAGATAAAACAAAGAAAGATGCTAGTTGGTGGAAAGATCAAATGAAGTCTGATTTTTTTATACCTGTAGATGATTTAGTTGAATATGGAGTTATTGATCAAATAATATAAAAAATATGAGTTTAACAGCAGAACAAATCCAATCTAATTGGGAAGAATTTTTAGAAGTAATCGAAACGCATTTCCATGGAGAGCGTAAAGAAAAATTATTAACATTATATAATGAATTAGAAGACCGAGCTTCTACAGCGCCGGCATCTTCTGTAGACCATTATCATAATGCCTTTATAGGAGGGTATATCGACCATGTACTACGAGTTATTAAATGTGCTAAATCAGTATATCAATTATGGAGTACTATGGGAGCTGATATGTCTGGTTATACTGAAGAAGAATTAGTATTTGTTGCTTTGAATCATGATTTAGGTAAATTAGGATTTCCAGGTGATGGTGGAGAAATATATACTCCAAATGATTCGGATTGGCATATAAAAAATATGGGTAAGATATTTAAAATAAACCCAAATAATCCTTTTGCGTTAGTTAATGATTTATCAATATGGTTATTACAACACTATGATATTAAGATATCATTTAATGAAATGATAGGTATTAAATGTACTGATGGATTATATGATGAATCAAATAAACCTTATTTCATTTCAAGATCAAAAGATTCTAAATTAAGAACTAATATGCCATATGTAATGCACCAAGCAGATTCAATGGCGGCTAGAATAGAATATGAAATGTGGGCAAAAGATGATGATGTATATACACCACCGGTAAAGCAAAAACCATCTAAACCTAAAAAGGCAATATCAAAACAATCTCAAGCAGTTGATGTAAATAAAATGTTTGGTGATTTATTTGGAGATAAGTAATGGAATATATAATAATAGGATTAAGTGTAGTAATAATAATTTTATCAGTTACAATATACCGTTTAATGAAACGTATTGAAACTATGGAAGATTATGTAGTCGATGTAGAAAAATCAAATGACGAATATTTTAATTTTTTTACATCATTAAAAACACGAGTAACAGATTCATATTCACATTTAAAGAATATAGACCGATTAGGTTCATTTGAAAGTGATGATGAAACAGGTTATATTTATAAAGAGCTCAAAAAAGTAATTGAAGCGTTAAAACAGGGGTTTTAGATGAACGGAGTAGATGATTTTTATAAATGGTTAGAAGTAGAGAATTCAGATGTACCTACTAAACGCCGAGGTCGAAAACCTAGTAAGAAACAATATTTTACGTATATAACAGAAAAGGCAATTGTTGCTTACAATGCAGAAACCAATCAAAATTTACGTAATAAAGTTTATAGAGAACATATTGATTATCCATTTAATAAATTAGTAGAAAATATTTATCATACATTTAAATTTAGTTATTTCGATGTACCGTATGAAGATATTAAATGCGAAGTAGTTGCGTTTCTTAATGAAAAAATAACTAAATTTACAGAAGGGAAAGGTAAAGCATTTTCTTATTTTTCTATCATAGCTAAAAATTATCTTATCATACAAAATAATGCTAATTACGCTAAGATGAAACGTAAAGCAGAAACATCGCTAATTGATGATTCGCGTGATATCACTAACGAACGGCATTTATCTGATTATCAAGAATCTTTAAAAGATTTTGTTAAACAATGGTCTGGATGGTATGATGAAAATATTAATGTAATCTTCACGAATAAACGAGATATATTAGTAGCAGATACAATTCTAGAATTGTTTCGTACGGTTGAGAATATTGAAAATTTCAACAAAAAAGCTTTATATATTTTAATACGAGAACGTACAGGTCTTAAGACGCAGAACATTACTAAAGTTTTAAATGTAATGAGATCAGATTTTGCTCGCATGTTCAAAACCTATAGCGAAAACGGCTGTATTCATTACTAAAACCTAATGTCCTTTATATTTATATTAAAGGGTTATTATGAGTAGTGAATTTGAATTATTTAAAGGAACGTCCTTTTCTGACTTGATGCGTGATGTATATCATAATTCTAAAAAGAAATCACGGCAAATCGATTCACTAATACAAGAACTTCGTCCAATGATTAAAAACGTTGGTGATGCAACAGTTATGGTCCCTCTTATAAAAGATTACCTAGAAGTATCAGTTAAAAACGATGATGCGTTAGTTAAACTAGCAGCGATCGTACAGAGGTTAGTATCGGCGTCTAATAAAGATGATGATGGTAATGAATTTGGTATGACTGACGATGAACGTCGTAGATTATTAGAAGAGGCAGAAGAAGAGATTAAATCAATTCAAGAAACTAATAGACCTGAAAAACAACAATCAAAAGAAATAAAGGATTTGAATGGCACAGGGGATGTTTGTAGCTGAAGTCGTCGATGATGGCATGGCATATGGTAAAGATGCTGCTAGTAGATTAAAAAGTGTAGTTAATTTATTATCTGGGGGAGGTGTTGTTCCAATTGGAGCGGTAGAATGGAGTACCGGTGGTGATCCGTCACTACCTGCCGCTACAGGTATTGCAGCTCCTTTGTTACCATATTTAGGACAAATACCATTAATAGGAGAACATGTATTAGTTTTCGCAGCATTTGGTACAGATAACAATAGTGAATCCTCAGCCGATTCTTATTATTATATAGGTCCTATACAAATAGACGGGTCTAAAAATACTAATATAACTCAAGGATTTTTTAAACGTACCGGTACAATGAATCCTACTATACCAAAACCATTAGTTCCAGTATATCCGAAAAAGAAAGTAGCCGCGATGCAACCATTTTTTGGAGATACGATAATACAAGATAGAAATGGTTCATGTATACGTATGTCATCTACTCAGTTACCGACCACGGTTAAATATATGGACGGTACCGTACAAACACAAGTACCTTTTAAAGCTACTGGAACTCCGAGAGCCAAAACCGGTCCTTTAGTAGTACCAGAAGCAGCAGGTAATCCTATTATGCAACTGTCAGTTGGTATGCCAGGACAAGCTTCTAAAAGTTTATCTAAATTAGCCGGTGGCTTAGGAGCTCCGCCCACGTTAATTGAAAATATTGATGCTGATAAATCTTTAATTTATTTAACTAGTGACCAGCGGTTGATATATAAAATGACTAGAAAGTTTAAATATATAGGAGCTAAGCAACCGTTAGGAGCTGGAACGAAGATGTTCAAGCCTCTAGAGTTTCTTTATAAAGGATCTAATAGCTGTTTTGCCTTTAATACGGACTCTACAAATATTCTATCAACCAACTCTATCGTCGGTCCTCCTACTAAAGAACAATTGGAAAATCCATCCGCAGGTGCTGGTAAAAAACCTTTTATTATTCCTAATGCATATCCAAGAGATCCTACTTCAAGATCCCAGGTACTTATAAGATCTAACAGGATTATACTTGATGCTCAACGAGATAATATCATGATGGTTGCGTTAAGAGATATAAAAATGGGCACTGAAAATTGGCGTTGTGAATTAGATGCGGCTATGAGTTTAATATCAGAATTAATAAAACAAGTAGCTATACTAACCAGTCATGTACATGACCTCAGCCATGGCGTTCATGAGCATATTGCAATAAATCAAAAAGTACAATATCCTACCGGTGTGGGTCCAACTGGTCCTTGTTTAACTACTTATAATTCAGAATATGATAAATTAAAGAAAAATATAAAAGGTGGGTTTCAAGGAGCTTTAAAAGATAGGGTGGCAGCAATTGATGAAATATCAGCTCAATTTACTAAGATGAGACGTCCTGTTTCTGAAAAGAAAAATAAAAATCCAAAGGGGAAGTCGTAATGGCAGTAGGAGGAATTAAAACAACATTCGAACAGTTGGCTAAGTTTGGAGCCCCTAAAATGAAAACCGATCGTGAAAAGTTAGCTAAGTTTAACATGGACGAAGGACTGCATAATTACTTTTTATCGAATCAAGTATGTTATGATGATAATTCTGTAATTACTGGACCGGGTGGAAGGAGTAAAGGCGAATATCCTGAAGCATCTTTAGCGATATGGGAGGTGATAGCAGCTGCTATGGTTGCTCGTTTTTATAAAGATCGTGCAGGGAAATCATATCCTAAATGGAAAAATGCAAAACCTGGAGTTTTACCAAAACCTGGTACGGGTATGCCCCTTACTGGTTTCATGCCAGATCAAACTCCTGTATTAATGAAACCGATCGCACCATGGGACAGTGATACTACAAAGGCAATTGTTAATTGGTTTAAATTTAATTATGATTATGCTTGTGAAGAATATAATAAAGCGACTAATGTTGAAGGTACTGGTAAAGCTAGCGACAAAACCGATCCTCCAAACAAAAAAATATCAGATACAATAGAAAAACAATTTAATACATTTTATAAAGGATGTCAATTTGGCGCCGGAGGTATACCATTACCTGCAATCATGTTAAATAAAATGAAAAAGAAGCCATATCCAAAATACATGCCTTACTGTAAACCACATAAGGATGCACCAGGAAATATAGAAACTACTGACCCGGTTACTAAAAAACCAATGAGAACAGGAGCGTTAGGATATCTTATAGGACCATTTCAATCTAATAAACAATTTATAGAAGTAATGGCTGGAAGTGAACAAAAAACTGTTGAAATAGTAGATAATGGTAATAAAGAAAAGGTAGGGGTATATAAAGAAGATGTTGCAAATTTAGATCGTAATGAATATTTAATCGATGATGATTTTTATCAAGATAAAATTAGAGAAGAATTAGGTCCAGCCGGATATAAAAAATTCCGGAGCAGGGTTAAATTAGTTACGGATGATATAGGACCATCTGGAATGCCAATCGATGGGAAACAAATAATGCTTCCAGGACCGCCACCGAAACCAGTACGACTTCCGGCACAAGGAACTCCGGGTACGCCTGGATATGAACCGGCGAAGAATCTTTATAATTTAGATCGTAATGGGAATGGATTAACGAAAAGAGCTTCTGCAGGTGGATTGATTAACCCTGGATTTATGAAACCTATAGATGATCCGGCATATGGAGCTGCACAATTCGATGCTAGTATAAAAGTAAAGCATTGGAAGAATAATGGAGAAAATTTTATAGTATTTAAACAAGGATCGTCTAAGACTGGTGTTTGGGGTGGTCTCCCATCCGGAGTGAAATTTACAGGCACAAGTGGAAATGATCCAGTAAAATCATATATAAAATATGTAAAAGAAAATGTCGGGACTGGTGTTAAAACATATTCAGGTACTGATCCGAGATCATGGGGTCCATGGGAAGAATATGAAGGCAAAGGGACTTCTGATACACAAGATCCTATTTTAGTTAAAATGGGATTAAATAAATTAAAATATAAATATATTATACCTAAAGGATTGACAAAGGCTTTACTTGCATTAGATACGCCTCTTGAACATAAACCTGGTAATGGGTTACCTGGATTAGATGGTGATACTTTACCAGCAATGAATAAACAGTATTGGGGTTTACGAGTAATGGAAGCATTTCCAAATGCAAAGAATATAGATGATGCAATAGGTAAAGCTACTGCACCACCAAAAAAAGATAAAGCTGGTCAAGCCGTTGTAGTACCAGGCGCAGGAGGCGTTTTAGATAAAGGTAGTTCTACATTTGTTGGTGGTCCTGCCCCTCCATTTATGGTTATGGAAAAAAATTCTCCAATACATAAAAAACCGGCTGCGTACAAATGGAAATGGAATAATGCCGTGGTTTTATTTGGAAAAGGAAAATTAAAAAGACAAGGAACCCCATTCATGCGTGGCTTACCACCGGCGGTAATGGAAAGTAAACATATGGGATTTAATTTAAAAACGATCACCAAAAAAATTGATGATCATATCACAGGAGAAGGAAACGGAGGGATGACATGGTTTGATGCTAGTAAACAAATCATTCCGCCTTATGCACCACCGCCATTAAAGCCGCCATTACCGAATAGCAAAAAATACAAGTTTTAAGATACCGGAACAAAACCGGTCTAATTTAACGCGTTCCATATTTATATAAAACGGAAAATATATGGATACAAAAAAATTTACAGCGGTTCTTCGTAAGATTATTCGTGAAGAAGTTACAAAAGCAGTTCGTACAGAATTGCGTCAAATGTTGAATGAAGATAAAACAAATCATGATTCAACTATTCAACATGGAATGCAGTTACATGATATGGTAGAACAACGACCAATTAAAAAAACTGTGAAGAAAAAATATTCAAGTGATGGTATGTTAAATGATATTTTAAATGAAACTGGTCCACTGAAAGAAAATTCAGATTGGTCAACTATGAATTTTAAAAGTGAAATGGCACAATCATTTGGTGGAAATACTGGCACACCAATTGTAGCACCTGTTACTGATTTACAAGGTAAGCCAATTAATACTAATAATGAAAAAGTGGCTACAGTTGTTAATGCAATGACAAAAGATTATTCCGCATTAATGAAAGCAATTGATAAGAAACAAGGTAAATAGTGGCACAAGGAAGACCTATATATCGATATGAACCAAACAATTCAAACCCGGATAGGGCAGTAGGTATTTTATTACCTTTTAATAAACCGGTTGAAGGACGTACAGCTACACAAAATGCGTTATCTGGTTCTACAAGCGGAGGACAATTATTTAGGCAATCATATACTACAGAAGATCAGGCATTATCTAATTTTAAAAATTTGTTAATGACAAGATACGGTGAGCGTTATATGCAACCAAAATTTGGTACTAAGATTCATGATATGGTGTTTGAACCTAATACTGAGTTAATACGTGAAGAATTACAAGCTTCAATAGAAGATGCTATAAAATTTTGGTTACCGTATATTGAATTGAGACAGATAGATGTTATTCCAGATGTTGCAAATTATGCAATATCAGTGCGTATAAGATTTACTATAATGAATTCTGAAGCTGAGCGTGTTATAATAATATTGGCTAATGAAAATGAATTATTAGTATCAGATGTCGATGTTCCATTAGATTTAGTACAAGTCGGAGAATTTAATTTTTAAGGGAAGACAATGACGTTAGTTAAAAAAGATGTTAAATATTTAAATAAAGATTTTGCGCAATTTAGGCAGAATTTAATAAATTTTACGAGACAATATTTTCCTAATACATATAATGATTTTAATGAAACATCACCTGGTATGTTATTTATTGAAATGGCATCGTATGTAGGAGATGTTTTATCATATTATACTGATCAATCGTTTCGTGAATCTATACTTAATAATGCACAAGAAAGTGCTAATATATTAAATTTAGCTCAATTATTTGGTTATCAAGCTAAATTAAATACACCTGCTACTGTTATAATGGATGTATTTCAATTAGTTCCTTCGAAGGGAACGGGCGGTGCAACAGAACCAGATTTTGATTATGCATTATCAATAGCAGAAAATATACAAGTACAGACAGAAGCTGGTATTAATTTTGTTACTACACAACCGGTTGATTTTGGTGTTAATATCGCAACCGATCCTCGCGAAGTATCTGTTTATTCAACTGATTCATCAGGTAATATCGAGTTTTATCTTTTAAAGAAACAAGTGCCTGCTAAATCAGGTGAAATTAAAACGAAAAATTTTGAATTTACTACTCCTAAAGCTTATGATAAAATAACTTTAGAAGAAACAAATGTATTAGATGTTATTGATATTATAAGTAATACTGGTGATATATGGTCACAGGTAAATTATTTAGCACAAGATACTGTATTTGATTCTATAGCTAATATACCGTTTAACGATGTTGATATGGCAGAGTTTAGAAGTACAGTACCGTATATCTTAAAATTAAAAAGAACACCTAGAAGATTCGTTACTCGACTTAGAGATGATTCTAGATTAGATATACAATTCGGAGCAGGAGTTAGTTCAGATTCTGATGAAGAATTAATTCCAAATCCTAAAAACGTCGGGATGGGATTAGAATATTTAAAACGAACGACTACGACAGATATAGACCCGACTAATTTCTTAAGGACTAGTACATATGGATTAGCACCTAATAGTGAAACGTTAACAGTACGGTATACAATAGGTGGAAGTTTAGAAGAAAATGTATCAGGTAATTCATTAAATATTATTACTGATGTGCAATATAATAGTACAAATACTGCCGATGTAAATTTAGATTTTGTAAAATCTACAGTAGCAGCTAATAACCCAGAACCAGCTGCTGGTGGAAAAACTAAACAAGATTTAGAGAGTGTACGACAAAATGCCATGGCTAATTTTGCGGCACAGAATAGGATGATAACCCGGGAAGATTATATAGCTAGATGTTATATGTTGCCGGCGAAATTTGGAAGTATTGCTAAAGCATATGTAATTGGAGATTCTCAACAAAATACTGAAGATAAAACATATCCCCGGGAAACGTTATCAAATCCACTAGCATTGAATTTATATACATTGGCATATAATGATGAAAAACAATTGGTTCCGTTAAATACTGCATTAAAAGAAAATTTAAGAACTTATTTATCACAGTTTAGAATGTTGACAGATGCTATTAATATTAAAACTGCATATATTGTAAACATAGGAGTTGAGGTTGATATTATTCCTACTCCTAATAGTAATAGCCAAGAGGTGATTTTAAGAGTTGTAAAACGGTTGAAAGAATTATTTAATGTAGAACGTATGCAAATTAATGGTCCTATAAATATACCTAATGTCATGTCTGAATTAGATAAAGTTAGGGGAGTACAAACTGTTGCTGGATTAGACATAACTAATTTATATAATACAGTAACAGGTTATTCTCAATATGTTTATGATATAAAAGGGGCTACAAAAAATGGAATAATATATCCAAGTTTAGATCCTATGATTTTTGAGATTCGATATCCTAATAAAGATATTAAAGGCAGAATTGTAAGTTAATAAAGGAAATTATGTATCAACTATTTTATACAGAAAGAGATAATACTTTATATGAACGGTTACCGGAGGCAAATGCGGGTATAGACCCTATTTTAGAATTAACTAAAATAGCGTCAGGGTCAAACCTTAATGGAGAAATTCAGGAAAACACATATAATACACGTATTTTATTAGATTTTGGTGCCCAAGTAACAACGTTAACCAATCTAATCACCACAGGAAAAATTCCGCCATTAGGTAATTCTGCTAATTCCGCATCGGTTTATTTGTCAATGCAGGCAGCTGGTGCATCAGATCTTAAATTATCATATACATTAAAAGCATTTCCAGTATCTCAATCATGGGCTAATGGTGAAGGTAAATTAATTGATACACCACAAAACAAAGTTGGATCGTCTTGGTACAATAGATCCGGAGATGGAAAAGCTCAGACAGGTATTGCATGGAATACAGCTTCAGCCGCCAGTGGTCTTTCAGGTAAAGGCCTTACTGAAACATTTGGTGGTGGTACTTGGATGACTGGATCTGGATATGAAGCCAGTCAATCATTTTCAAATGAACTACCTCATATAAGAATGAATGTAACTGATATTGTATCAAAATGGGTTTCTGGAAATATATCTAATAATGGATTTATTATTAAACGACCAGAGGTTGATGAAAAGTCTAGTGACATATTAGGAGGTATACAATATTATGGAAGAGAGACTCATACGATTTTTATTCCTAGAATGGAAGTGGCATGGGATGATTCGGATTATTCTGGTACTGGGTCATATGGGGAAATTAGTAGTGAAACATATATACCATATTTTAAAAATATAAGACGTAGTTACCGCGAAGTCGATAATACCATTTTTAGAATAGGAGTCCGTCCAGAGTTCCCAACTAAGACATATCAGACTAGTTCGTTTTTTATGACGAAAGATAGATTACCGACGTCTAGTTTTTATAGTGTGCAAGATGCGGTTACTAATGAAGTTATCATACCATATGATACTACTGGTACAAAAATTTCTTGTGATTCCAAAGGATCGTTTTTTAGAATGAGATTAGATACATTTATGCCGGAGAGGTATTATAAAATTTTATTAAAAGTTGAACGCGAAGGCGGTGATGATATTCAAATACACGATGACGGGTATTATTTTAAGGTTGAAAAATAATGGCAGGTAATAGATTTACAGAAAGACCGGATGCTGATGATGAATTTCCTAATGAAATTAATCAACGGGAAGTTATTACTAAGTATTTATTAGAAGAATTTCCTAATGATCCGGTATTAAAAGAAGGCAAATTATCCGAATCGGATATACTTCCTACACTACCAGTACGTGGTTTAGCTTCACGTAGCGAAGCAACGTCGTTATTAGAAATAGATGCTGATGTATCTGCTTCTTATGCTCGATATGATATTAATAAAATGGTGCCGGGAGTAGATGATGAAGAATTAGACGAAATTTTAGACGATGAATTTGAATTTTATTTAGACCCAGATGATACTGGTTTTAGAGCACCGGCTACAACTGGTATATTTCTTTTAAGTGTTGAAATAGATGATAGGCCTTTTGATTACCATGATACGTTTATAACTAGCGGTCCGGAAAACATACCGGCGTTTATAGCCAATGGCATGGATGATGATACTATACTTACAAGTATATTTACTATATGGTTTATCGAACGTGATATAGCAAGGCCTATACCTAATTATAAAACATTGGAAGTTATGTTGGTAGAACAGGGATTGACATACGATGCCATTGAAGAAGCTTCGCAAGATCAGATGAAAGAATTTGATATGAGATTGGATGGGCGATTTAAAAATTATCCAGATGAAGATGTTGATGGAAATCCATTACCACGTCCAACGATATTTGATGAATTCGTAGCTAAATCAGTATTAGATAGATCACGTCGATGGACTCCTACTATAAGATTTAAATCTGGATATGAACCAGGTGAGAGTAGTACTGGTGAAACGTTTTTACGTGATCCGGGTGATTATATAAAACCAGAACAATTAAGATCACAGGCAACATATATTCCGGAATTAGATTCTATGGTTAATGCACGTCGTGCGCGTGCAATTGAACGTAAGCGTATAGAATTATTGAATGAGTTTGGAGCTGTGTCTGAAGATAATTTTAGAATTGCATTTGAGGAAACATTCGATCCGTTAGAAGGTGCAGACCCAGATGATAAATACTTTGACCAAGCATTTATAACAACTAGAACGGAGCGTTTAAGATCAGAATATGAAGGCAAACTAGTTTTACTATCGTGGCCTCAACCTGATTTTGCTTTAGATGTAGTAGAAAATTTTACGGATAATGTTCTATCTGATGACCTTATATTTGATTTGAGATTTATGATACATGGTCATTTAAAACAAGTACAATCATTACGTACATTAAAAGAAATTGCTCGTATTAATAATATCGATACATCTAATTATGATGCTGCTTTAGAAGAGTTACCAATGGGTGATGAAGGCTCGGAAGAATTTAAAGCAGCTGTAGAAGCGTTAGATTTAGAACAATATAATGCATTAAAAGAACGTACCGGTTTTATAAATATGATGGTACAAGCTGGTGGTATAGAGGTATTAGGAGAACAGCGAGTAAATACTGGAACTAGACCTATTTGGGATGATTTTGGGCAGATAGCTCAAGTAGATCGATTAGATTTTGATGAATATGATCAATATGTAACATTTTACAGCAATAATTTAGAACCATTTGCGGTTAAGGAATTAGTACCATTTGAACCACCTGGATCTATTGCTTATTATCCGGCGAAGCGATATGAACAGTTACAACAACAAGCTATTGCACAAGGACAATTTGATGCAGCGAAAAAAGCAATTGAAGAAATGTTTCCAGCTGTTGCTTCTAGAGCAGCAGAATTAGCTGCTAGGTTATCTGGTATACAAGGTGGGTTCAGCCAACAATGTCAAGATGCTTTCGGTCCGGATTCGGATGTACAAAATATTATACATAATAATAGATCTGGAGATGGAAGACATTTTAGACTTCTTAAAGAAAAAAATAATGGTAAGATAAAAGAAAAAGGTAAACAAGATGGCTTTTTTAAATTAGTTGAGGCAGAAGGTCGTATTACCAGAGCTATGAATAAATCATCAGAAAACCATATGTTTTTAGCAGATGGTAATGTAATGAAAGCTTTCTTTATAAATACAAATGATAAAGATAGTAATGGTAGGGCTATAGATTTATTAGCAATGGGCGAAAATTCATCTGGTTTAGTATTATCTAATAATGTCATGGCCGATGCAATGAAAAAGGCTCGTGTAACCGTAACACCTAAATGGAAAAAAGATGATGATGGAAGTGCCGGATCAAAGAAACAGCGGTATGCAAGACCGGAAAGAGGTGGGTCAAGGGTTCGGAGGATGATGAAAGATAATGATTATGCAAAAGCTGGTGTAGCACAGTATATATTAGAATTTATTATAGACCCGAGAAAATATCCAGCTGATAATAAATCTGAATCATTACCGGATGATCTTATCAATGGAAAAAATACGGCGGATTTTTATACATTATGTAATGATGCTGATGATTTTATGGTAGAGGTACAAGAAGATATTCGAGAAATTTCTGATTTTATTGCATCTGTTGATGAAAGGATTTTATTGGCTACAGACATTTGGGAGATATTAGATATCGAGAAAAAATTACGTGATGGAAAACATTTAGTAGAAGATTTTAACGATGAATTATTTACATATTTAGAATCAATACAAGATTATATTATTACACAGCGGAAAGCATTAGCACAAAATATTGTAAATTCTATTCAATATGTACGTAAAAAAGTTAATGATAAGAATGATAAATATTATATAGAATGGGCTCCAGCCAATGCTGCACTGGCAGCTGCGTATTGTAGTGTAGATCAAGACGCATATAAGAAGGACAAATAGTTACTGAACTTATATAAGGCGATATTTATAAGTATAATATGTCATTAGAAAGATTTTCAAATATTGTTGATATACGTGGAACCGCTGGGTTATCACGTGGAGTAGATTGGAACCAAGGCGACGTCCAGGAATTCCAGCTAGAGCAATTAACAGTACGTCCAAACGAAACTCCAATTGTTGAAATACATATTTATACACCTACAAATGAAGTATATCTAGGTGGTGGACCGATTACTGACTTCGTAATTGATAATGATAAATTATATATTGATTATTCAGAAGCACTAAAAACTTTTAATATAAAACGTGGATTTTTCAAAATCGGCGTTAATGTTTTTTATAATATAATTGGTACTACTGATTTTCCGGAATTAGTAATTAAAGAAATAGCTGAAAGTAATAGAGAAATTTTATTATCGCCTATAGCTACACGTGGTGGTGATGATCTATATGAGGATTTAATTACATTATTTCTAGATGAATATCCGAGTCCATATGATAGAGATTTTGCATTAAATTTTGGTAATAATAATATAATACGTGTTATTAATTACAAAAAATATTTAAATAACGATAAGGTATTAGCCGTTAGATTATATTCGGAACTGCCTGATAATATTCAGCCGTTAACTAGAGTACAATTAATTGAATTGACTAGTGACTCATATATTGATAATATTAGTTTAGATCAGTTAGCACCGGTAGTTACGCCGTCGAGTTTAAGAGGACCAAATTTTGAAATCGAAACTGGATATACTACTATTACAGAAACAGATTTTAAATCATGGAATGAATTATTAGATTCAAATACTTCGACGTCTCAAAGAATTATAGACAAGTTCTTTTCTAGTTCATTTGCAGGTGCTGACTTAGGTATAGATTATACCGGATTTCATAATTATGTGCATTATGGATCAGCAAAATCACGTATTGATAATTTCCGTTATAAATTACAAAATATTGAATTTCATGATAAACGATTAGCGGATTTAAATAATATGAACGGTTCTGATTCTGGGTCGTTAGCTGTTAATAAAAATAATACACAAAAGAAAAAAGATGCTTTAGTAGGCGGATTTGATCCGTTTGAAACATGGTTATATAATGAATCTACGTCTAGTTTAACAACACATGGTGTCTCTGGAAGTTTCATTGCTGGCCAAGGAACTTTTGCATTAACACCATATCCTAAACGTTTAATTAATGGTCAATATGTTAATCATCACACTACTGGGTCATTAGCCGATAATTGGTATTTATCAGCGTCCAACTCAGCAACTACATTTGATGAGCAGAATCCACATCAATTATTAAAATCAATACCTCAATATATACGTGAAGATTCCAATAATAGCGAATATGAAATATTTGTAAATATGATAGGCCAGCATTTTGATATTTTATGGTCTTATGCAAATTCTTTAACACATGTATATAAATTAGAAGAAAATCCAAAGTTTGGAATTGATAAAGATATATTAGTAGATATTGCGAAATCACAAGGTTGGCAATTAACAAATGGCCACCAAGCTAGTGCGTTATATAGATATGCGTTAGGTACTGATAAAAACGGTAATTTTGCTTCTACCGGTAGTTTATTTAGCGCTGGTGATGAAGCTTTGACCGGTGAGGTATGGAGGCGGATTGTTAATAACTTGCCTTATATCTTAAAATCACGTGGTACTGAGCGTGGTATACGATCGTTATTAAATGTATACGGAATACCTCAGACGTTATTAAGTATAAGAGAATATGGTGGTCCTAAAGTAGGCAACGATTGGCCAGTATTAACCGAAGATAGATATTCATATGCTATTAAATTTAATTCTGGGTCGTATTTGCAGTGGGCTAGCCAACAAATTGTTACAAACCGGAACGATTGGGGACAGCCTAGTTTACGAGGAAAGTCAATTGCGCCAATGACTAGAGAATTTAGATTTAGACCGTTTGTAACTCAAAGTATGATTTTATATTCTCAAATAGATGTTAATGGAAATCCTACAACTCATATAGGTATACAACATACAGGGTCGATGTCAGGGAGTGCGAAATATGGTCGTATAAATCTTTCCTTTGCATCAGGGAGTGGTAATTCACCAATGACTGCCTCTACAGATTGGGTACCGTTATATAACGGAGATTTTTGGAATTTAAAATATGCATGGTCTACTCCTGGAGTGCATTATAATACCGGGTCTAATATTGATACTACATATAGAATTGATATACAACATGCATCGGATTTTATTAAAGGTAAAGTATCACATACTTCAAGTTTAAGCATAACTCCATCATCATCAATGGCATGGAAAACTTGGGCAGATACTCAGCAATCTAATACCGGAAGTATAGTGCGACTAGGTGGTTCTACAGGATCATCTGATGCGTTAAATACTACCGCGTATTTAAGAGACCTTCAAGGCGATTGCGGAACATTCTCCGGGTCTATGCAAGAGTATAGAGAATGGTTAGAATTTTTAGACGAAGCTGCTTTTGATGACCATACTTTAAACCCGACGTCATATGTGAGTTCAAAACAAGCATCATCATCATATGATACGTTAGTACGTCAATATACATTAGGTACAGAAACTAAAGGCTTTGATTTAAGTCGGAATGAAACGATAATATCATCTAGTCACCCTATACAATCAGACACTGATTTTACTGGTAATTTTCCTTTTTCTACAAATGCTACAGCATATGGATTTAAGGAACCATCAGATAATCAGCGTGGCAATTTCGTTCCGGTTGAAGAAACATATTATATTAGAGGCGCGTCATTAGGTGCTAATAATCCTAGGTCACAGAAAATACGATTAGAAAGTAATGAATTAATTAGGCGTTTATCTCCTACTAATACTGGAGAAATATCATCATTTGATAACGCGCCGTTAGATTCAAATAAATTAGGATTATTTTATAGTTTCGCGGATCAAGTAAATAAAGATATTTTTAATCAGACTGGTAGAGTTGAATTGGATGATTATGTAGGTGATCCGGATGATCAATATTCTCAAATATATAATGATTTAAGATATTTTTCTCGTGAATATTGGAAAAAGTTCGATAATGGATCTGATGTAAATGTATTTAACAGAATATTTAGTCAATTTGATTTTTCTATATTCAATCAAATAAAACAAACTTTACCTGAACGTGTTGATGAAGCAACTGGTTTATTAATCGAGCCAAATATTTTAGAAAGATCTAAAGTAACTGTTACTAAGCCAATACAAAGAACTGAACCGTTTTATGATGCAGTATTTGAATCGCCAAAGCCAACCGGTTCGGGTGATGCGAATATACAATATGATGCAGTAATAGATAATGGTGAAACGACTGTATTAACTCCTTCTGCTGATAAAATGGATGATTTAACTGGTAGAGCATATTCGGTCCGATATACAGGAAGTATGAGATATTGTACAATTGAAGTACCACCGCTTGACGAATTGGCATCGTATACAGCATCTTTTATTGAAAGTAATTTTAATAGAAATAACCTATCAAATCCGGAAAGAGTTTTTGAATCATTATATGGTAATCAAACTATACCTTTTAATCCATACGGCGGCGTATCAGAATATGGTAATCAATATGATAGGCTTAACACTTGGAAAAACCATGCGTTGAGTATGGGTAAATATGAATGGCAAGAAAAAATTGTGACTGGTGCGACTGGGAGCCAACTTACTGGTAGGGGTTATACAATTGATGCTCCGAACAGAAGGACATTCAGACCAATACGTTTAATAACAGATAATACATATCCTCATGATGTAATAGTAAAACCACGAATAGTAATAAATGCATCTCAATCATATTACGGTGGTTATAATGCCGCGATACCATCGAATACAATGAATGTCGATGTTGCAATGTATATACCAGAAACTGAAAATGAAGCGGATTCACGTATAATGCATTATCTAGATGCCAATACCGGAACGGTTGATAGTGCTTCAATTAACAATAAAACCGATGTTACTATTGCGTTAAAACCGGTACTCGTTAAAGCTTATACAAATCCGGCGTTTAATATTAAAGTAAGTTCAAATGCCGAAGAATTACCAGCTTCATCATCGATAGAGGCTGTTAATTGTACTGGTTCTTTTTTGATGAGTGGTGAACAATCAGATGGCGATGGGTCATTTACAGTAGGAGAAGAGGGAGTGATTACTGATGCTAGAGCTGCTTGGATGGGAGTATTTATTCGACTCGATTATTTTGCTCCAAATACAACTGGTGGAGATCATTTCAATACCGGTTCGACTTCACCAGGGAAGATGTATCTATCTGCTTCAGTTGATATATTCAGTAATAGTACCGGCACGGATCTTCCTTATGCCCCAGTACGACAATTTAATTCAAGTAATGGAGCTCTTGTCTTGGATGATGGTTTTGAAATAAGCGGAAATGGAGATGCAGATAGTTCGACCCGAGTGCATTTTAGTAACACAACCGGTAGTTCGCTCCATGGTGATGGATGGGAAGATTTCGTAACAAGTTCTGGTGCGAGTAGTACCGCTGGAACAACGCAGGTAACTGCAAATATAAATAAATTACAGGTTAAATATGAACTTCATGAAGTATGTCATAGAGGAGCTCATGAATTTATAGATGATTGCAGAAAAAGTAGTATTTATGATACGTTAGTATTTCATTATTCCGGGTCATCGACTATTGCAAATAAATATGATAGAGATTTCGATGGTGCAGTAAGCGAATCTAAACATTTGTTTTATAGTAGGAGTTTAACACCATCGTGTTATCGTGATGATTATTTCAGATATTCGATACAACATATGTCAACATTGGGGACACAATTAACTGCACCGAGTATAAATGCACCGAGTACAAATGCAGCATTAGGTAATTTACCGGTAATAGAAATATTTGAAGTTAATCCTAATCAAATCTTCTATAATAAGACACCAAAACAGCCATCACGAGGAAATAGATTAGATCCTGGTAATTTAAGTATAAGATAATTTGCGAATAGCATATTTATTAATAAAGCGGAGTAAAAATGGGATATTTAGATAATAGTACGATTACGGTAGATGCAATTCTAACTAAAAAAGGAAGAGAATTGTTAGCACGTGGTCAAAATGAATTTCAAATTACACAATTTGCGCTAGCGGATGATGAAGTTGATTATGATTTATATAATCCAGAACATCCTCTAGGAACAGCGTTTTATGGCGCTGCTATTGAAAACATGCCTGTCACAGAAGCGTTGACAGATGAATCGCAAATGATGAAATATAAACTGGTTACGTTACCGAAAGGAACAGCTCGTATACCGGTAATAGCAATTGGACAAACAGAGATAGAATTAAGAGATGGTCAGCAGTTTATTATTAGGCCTGCTACTACTAATTTTGCTCAAGGTAATACATCGTTTGGATATACCGCGATATTATCTGATTCTGATGCAGCTGAAATAGTTGCTACTAAATCTGCTCCTAACCAATCAGGTGCATCCGTGCCTCAGTTTATTGGTGATAATGAAGCAGCTCAAACAGTAACTGTAACAGGTGCGGAATTCCAACTTACTGCAAAAGGACAATTAACAAATACTCGTACGGCTACTGTATTATTTATTGGTAATGAAACTGGTGGTAGAGCAACTTTAACGTTGACCGTTAGACCTACTCAGATTCAAGCAATTAGAGAAGTAAGCGCAAGGTAAAAGGGAATATAAATGGGACTCGCAAATAGACAAATTATACCAGGAAGATTAAGAGCTAGAAATGCTGCTGCCGCTGGAGCAGTAGAAGCTGCGGCAAGGCAATTAGCTGATCGTATTATACAAGAACGAATGTCTGCAAGGCAACGATCTAGAAATGGACGTACATATACTAATTTTGATCCAACTGATGATGTATTAGCAAATAATGTTGAAACAGTAACATCTGGTTTATTTTCCGGGAATACTGGTAGTTTACAAAGTTTCTATATTGATTCATCCGCGACATCAATACAAAATACATATTTCAGAACTATCTACCAAAAAAAATCAGACAATCCTTTAGCCGTATCTCAATTATCTGTTGCATTTGGTAATTATAATGGATCTGGATCAAAGGATTTAACAGGTAATTTAAATAATGATACTCCTACAAGAGCAATTTATAAACAATATGCTCAAATATTATTAGCACCTAACGATAAGAAATTTACAATTGATGGGGTTGATACTAATAATATTTATATATTAAATTTTAATAGAGCTCGTTTTAAAGAAAAAATTGATCCGGGGAATCTTGAAATTAATTTATCTGTAATGTCTGGGTCTCATCAAAATGCTTCTAGTACTGGTTCAGCTGTTGTTAGAGATCCAGGAAATCAAGTAATTTCGTTAATTGATGACTCTTCTTTAAGTCCGGCATCTGTCGGGGAATCAGGACGAGTATATAATATAGTATCCGGAACAATTGATGATGGTACAGTTTTCCATCCTAGTTCAGATGCTTTACAAACTTATGGTTTATTATATCCAGAAGCCGGTATTGCTATTTTAGATGGCAATAAATTAAATTTATCATGTTCATTCGATACTGTATCAGGCTCCGGAGTACAAGGTGATAATGCAATGAAATTATTTAAATCACTATCTGGATCAGCATGTGGTGAGGTTGTTGCAAGTGCTGGTAGGAATTATGGGTTACAAGCTAGATCCTCTGAACAAGAAAAATCTACATACTATTTTGTACGTGTTAAAAATGGTGATTATAATTATTCGAATAATCCTTCTTTTGTAACTGGATCTCAAGGTGATTTATCATTTACTACTTTTATCAATAATCCTCAAACCTTTATTACTACAATTGGATTATATAATGATAGACGTGAATTATTAGCAGTTGCTAAATTAAGTAAACCTATATTAAAGTCGTTTACTAGAGAAGTATTAGTTAAAGTAAAATTAGACTTTTAAGAAAAATAAAATGATATGCCAACGATACCATCAGTATTTCGCAATATTCGCAAGAATGATGTACATCAAAGACCGTTCAAGGCATATAAAAACTACACTGTAGATAATAATGAATTTGCTGGTCGTAGGTATGAATTACAAAAAGCAGTACATAGAAAAGTAACTCCTCATGTAGGAGATGCAACTTATAATTATCCTATTAATAATACTGATGATACTAATCAACATGTAGTATGGAATTGGATTGATCATCGATATTATCGATATCCATATGATCAAGCAAGATGTCATGAATTAACCGATGTTATGAAAACTGAAAAGTTTTTACATTGGAATGCAACTGTTGTTACTATTCCGTATTATGAAATGGGAGAGCGTGTAAAACCAGGGTCATTGATTTTACAAACATACGTAACTGGTTCGAGTACTAATAAATTTAATAAATCATTTAATATTACAGGATCAGATGATGGCAAGGGAAATTTACGAGATTTAACTATTCCGACTGCTCATATACCATCAGCTAGTAATAATTTATTCTATCTTTCATTTAATAATGAATTCCGAAAATTTAATGATAATTATGGACTATCGGGCGTAACTGGATCTGTTAATTATAAATTACGTAAAGTAAATAGAACAGGTTATTTATCAAGTGTTGAAATTAAACCTGGTATTGAAATGCAAATTTCTGAAAGTGTACATGCATCATCTGGATTAGCAGGATATTTTACTGGTTCAAAAAATAGTTTTATAAAAATACAACATGATGATTTATTTGATGGACTACAACGATGTGATCATTGGACATTATCATTTTGGATTAATCCTAATGATCTGGTTAGTACCGGTTCTATTATTTCAAAATATTCAAGTGTTACAGAACCATATTTTGACAATCGTGATAAAATGCAAAAAATACGTACTGTAAATAGACCGCATCGTACACCAGGAAATGATTTTTCTAATATCCGTACTCCTTTACAGATTTCTTTAATAGGAGATAAGGTACATTACCAAGCATCAGATGGTTCGACTGAAATGCATATTTCGGCTACCGCATCATATACTCATGCATCAAGTAGTTGGTCAAATGTCGTTATACGTAACTCTGGATCTTCGTGCCAATTTTTTATAAATGGTGAAGGAAGTGGTACATCCGGTTCTATACCACGAGGAAGTACGGCAAATTATGCAAATATGATAATAGGTCGAGATACATTAAATTTATCGACTGGAAATCAATTTAATGGTAATATATCAGAAATAAGATTATTTGATTATGCATTAAATTCTAAAGAAATATCCACTTTGGCTAATAACGATTTTTATACAGGGTCGTTATATCAAACGAATGTAATGGGTAATACTTTTTATAAAAATGGACAAGTAGTAGTAACATCACCGATGCCGAAATATCAAGATATGTGTTTTACAGGTTCTTCTGCTGCTGATTCAGCATATGCACCGGATGAAGCACCTAGTGGAATGCCTGGCTCGTTTTTTCTGAAATATAAAGGTCAGTATACAATTTATGAAAATGAAGCTATGGTTCGAATTCCAATGAATTCATTTAATGTGACTACAAATCCTACATCTACATACAGGCCAGCAACTGGCATTAATAATTCATGTAATGATATCGGATCAGGAGCAGAAACGTTTAATGGTCCTGGAGAATATCGTAAAACAATGTTTATAACAGGATCGGCTAATCCGTATATCACAACGGTTGGTTTATATAATGATAAAGGTCAAATGTTAGCGGTTGGTAAATTAGCTGAGCCATTAGAGAAAAGAAATGATATTGATATGAATATTATCATTCGTTGGGATTACTAGCATATTTATATTAAAGGTTATATATGGCATGGAGATCAAAATCTAAAGTACGTGCAAACGCAATTAAACATGGTTATAGATCCGGATTTGAACATAAAGTATCAGAACAATTAACAGAATCTAAAATTAAATTTGGTTATGAAGATACTGTAATCGATTATATTAAGCCAGAAACTCATCATAAATATACAGTTGATTTTACATTACCTAACGGGATATTAATTGAAACAAAAGGCCGGTGGGTTATTGAAGACCGGAAAAAACATCTATTAATAAAAAAACAACATCCGGAATTAGATATTCGAATAATATTTCAATCAGCTAAAACTAAAATCAGAAAAGGCTCAAAAACGACATATGGTGATTATTGTGATAAGCATGGTATTGTATGGTCAGAAAAAAAGATTCCAGAAAGTTGGTTAAAAGGTTGACCTTTTGAAAAATTTTTTATATATTCATATTAATATAAATTTGTATTTGTATAAATGATATATTTGAATAAAATGAAAATATGATTTAATATAAATACGACAATGACATATTGTAAGTATGTATTGAAAATAATAACTAAATGAGCAACTTTCCTATCGTTACATTACTGGAATCGGTACTAGGAAAAGGACGGATTAAGGCAAATAATAACGTAGCTTTCCATTGTCCTTTTTGTCATCACCATAAACCAAAACTAGAAGTAAATACTCAATCACAACATTGGCATTGCTGGGTTTGTAATGCAGCAGGTCGTAAATTACCTATCTTATTTAAACGTTTAAATGTCCAGAGAACTAAAATATCTAAATTAATTGTATTATTAGAAGATGTAGAATATAAACCTAAAACAACTACGACTGATACGCCGGTCTTACATTTACCTGAAGGGTTTAAACCATTATGGCAATTTGATAAAGCATCACCGGAGTATAGAAATGCTGTTTTTTATTTACGTACACGAGGTATTCATATACAAGATATTTTAAAATATAGAATTGGTTATTGTGATGCCGGTCCATATAATGGTAAAATAGTTATTCCTAGTTTTGATGCTAACGGTAGTTTAAATTATTTTGTATCTAGAGCATATTATGAAGATGATAATTGGAAACATAAGAATCCAAATGTATCGAAAGATATTATCGGATTTGAATTACATATTAATTGGGACATGCCGATTATTTTAGTAGAAGGTGCATTTGATGCTATTGCTATAAAAAGAAATGCAATACCATTATTCGGTAAAACTATTTCAGATACATTAAAGAAACGGATTGTAGAACGTGGTGTAGAAACAATTTATATTTGTTTAGATGATGATGCTAAAAAACAAGCCGTCGAAGTTTCAGATTATTTTATGTCAAATGGCATACATGTACATTTAGTAAAATTACCAGAACAATCTGATCCATCTGAATTAGGTTTTGAAAAAGTAAAAAATATTATTGATAATACCTGTGAATTAACAGGAATAGGATTAATGCAAGAAAAAATATTATGCAAAATATAGATATTGGAATTAAAAAGATTGATAAGATCTTTCACATAGCTGATGTACATATTCGAAATGTAAATCGCCATAAAGAATATCGCGAAGTTTTTAAACAGTTATATACTTACATTAAAAAACATAAAACACCGAATAGTGTAATTTATGTTGCTGGAGATGTAGTCCATGCTAAAACAGACATGTCTCCAGAATTAGTTGAAAGAGTAGGAGATTTTTTTAAATCACTAGCTGATATATCACCTACGATTTTAATTACCGGTAATCATGATTGTAACCTAAATAACTCAAATCGTTTAGATGCGTTGTCTCCCATCGTATACGCCTTGAATCATCCAGACTTACACTATCTCAAAGACAATGGTATATACGAGCTATCGAATATACACTTTAATGTAATGTCGGTGTTTAATAAGCCAGTTGAATATATAAAAGCA
>Ga0098059_1000452_pt1 | contig 25920 bp, 19 predicted proteins | sample 20_taG_FD_92580 | JGI IMG/M metagenome (GOLD analysis project Ga0098059, IMG submission 92580) | Marine viral communities from the Subarctic Pacific Ocean - 20_ETSP_OMZ_AT15318 metaG | ecosystem: Environmental > Aquatic > Marine > Oceanic | place: Subarctic Pacific Ocean | collected 2015-01-19
CTAACTTGTTGTCCACCAACCCATTGGTTTGTGAATGGTCCTTGAATTGGAATCTCATTGGTAACATCGGTAGTATCAGAATGCAAATTGACTACATTTACTCCCACAGCATAACCTCCAGAAGCACCAGACTTGTTAATTCTCGATGAATAACCAGTGTTAACACTACTTGAAACTACATTTCCAGGGAAAATGTGACTAACCTTTCTTTGGTAAACATAATGCAAATCGTCCGTTAAAGGCTCGCCGCTTGAAAAACTAGAGAACCTACCTATCATAGCAGTTCCATCACGTTTTATCAATTCATTTGGTCCAGCCGCATCCTGACAAGACCCTGTTGGGTTTAGCCCATTACCTGTTCCTACACCAATTGTTATAATATTTTTTGGTGCACCAGAGCCCCCAGTGCGTCCGTGGGGAGTGACTGCTGATTTCAAAAATGCTATGTCTTGCTTGTTTTTGTCAAAGTTAATTCCACCGTGGATTGAGTTTGCGAAATCTATCCCCTCACTGTAAGGTCTCGAGAATCTTCGGGTTGCATAAGTTTGCCCCTGATAGATTCCATTTGATCCTGATAAGTTTATTGGATTTGTAAACTCTTGATCAGTTTGTCTCACTAAAACTTGACGGATTGTTTCCCTAGCTGGAATGTCTTCTCTTTCTTTTCTTTCTTTTTGCCACAGGCAACTTCTATAGTCCTCTCCACCGACTGGGGCATGACCTATCTTCCAATTGTATTTCAACTCTTGAACACCTCGGATCGATGTCTCAGTAGAGGTAACAGTGCTTAGTAATCCAATTTGTCTTTGATATTTATCTCGCTCAAGGATGTGAGGCTCGATTACGTCGACAATCCCGCCTGCAAAGTTTGCAGAAAGAGGGATCAGTTGTTGAATCATTTGAGAAATGGATGAATCAATCCACTTGAAGTAATCAAAGAATTTATCAAAATCCATATCTGATTCTACTTTTTCGAAAAACAAATCCCTTGCTTTTGCCAAATCTTTATATTCAATTCTGTAATGATCGACTGGTCTTCCAAATAAGTTTGCGAATTCTAACGTTGTTGAAAATGATTTCAACATCTGTTCTGAGACCAAGGTCGATGGTGATTTCTCTAACATAAAGAAGTTATCACTAACATCTTCATCATTAGAAAAGTTTATCTGCTGCTCACCTTTTATGTAGATATTGTCAGCGTCATAACTTATTGATGGCAATTGTTTCTTTTGAGCATAAAGAAATTCATTCTCTATAAAACCAGTGTTGTTTGTAGGGAAAAAGTCTCCTTGTGCCCTGTGTTCTCTGCGGATTATGTCATCTACCCAACCGTAAATTGTGTTAGTAGCACCGGAGGTGGTGTCGTCAACAATAAATTGTCCAGCACCATCTGAGGTTGCAACTGTGTCAAAATCCCAGTTTAAAATTGTTAAAGCATGAGTTGGAACATTAGTGTCTGCTACTGTGTAAAAGTTTGAACCATCGATGGATCGTCTTGAGCCGTAATTTGAAATGTCCTTATTGTGGTTCCTAATTTCTTCTCCGTCTAAATAGTCGAGCCATGCACGGACTGAGCCGATTTCCACATCGCACTTTTGAACTACAGAACTTGTAAAGTTTGTCCTATGCGCACCCGCATAAACCCTTTTAGCCATGTTCGCAAATCTAACACCGTCAGCATTAGATAGGGTTGAGGTAATTTGAACTTCTTTATAGTCATCCGCGTCAGAGTGTAAATCGTGTGAAACTGCATAGAATTCAAAACTATATTCTGGAGTAGTGTTTGTTACTCCTCCGGAATAAGGATAGGTTGCCGGCTTGATTGAAACAGCAATGTTCCAATGAGTGTTATCATAAATATCATAAATGTAATCCGACTCCATGGTCACACCTGCGACATCTACTCTAAATTTTGCATCTCGAGAAGTTTGAGAATCCTTTATTAGATAAACTTGAATCCCATAAGCAGATGCCCAAGTGTAATCTGTAGGATTTGACGAGTCTGCTTCGTGAAATCCGAAAATAGATGATTGCGTAAATGGAGTGGCAAAATAGCCGCTTTCAGTCACACCTTTCTTGTAGGGCACTACTATGTCGGCTTCTAATGTAAAAGCGTTATTTGACACCGTAGTGCCAGCGGTAGAACCACTAATGAATGTGCTGGTAGATGGTGGAGTGGCAATCTGATAAATTGTTGATGAAAAATAATCTGTTTGATTGAAATTTATGTATTTCTTTTTAACTGATGTTACGGCCGTCTTGTCTGATAAGTATTGTGTGCCGCCGTCGGTGTAAAGGTTTAGTTTTATAAGCTCATCATCAACACCGAAGCACCTAACCAAGTTTCTTATTGAACCTTCAGTTCCTTTGGATTTATAAATCTTTTCCAAGTTATTGTAAATGTTTGTGTAAATGATGTTTTTTATTTCATTTAAGTCTGTTGAATATTGCAAATTGTTCAAATCTACATCTTTTAGTTTCTCATAAACCTCATCAGTAGTAAACATGTTTGAAATTGAAAATCCTCGCTCTGTCAATAGGTCGGGTGCCAAAGTAGAAGCTTTAAACTCCTCGGGAGTGTATTGTTTGTTCTTGAGTTCTGTAACTTGTTTAATCTGAACGTGTAGGACATCTAGATAAGATGCTAAAATATGAGATAGTTTTCGAAAGTTTCCATTATCCTCCTGAATCAACCAGTCAGGCATTGAGTTATAAAACGATTGTCCTCGAAGGGCGTCATAATCTGAACCGGAGACTTGCATCTCAGTCGCAAGAGATGCTACTGATGCATGAGTGGAATAAATAATGGGAGTAAGCGTCTCGGTGTATCCCAAGGATGTGAATCCTGAACCTGTATTTCTTGCTGCTGATCCTGGGTAACCCTCCCAAGTACCATTAGCTAGTCGACCAGAATAGTCTAGAACCGTAGAGTCAGTTGTGAGAACGTTTGTGATACCTTCATTGAATTTAAAATAAACACCGAGGGCGGATGTTGCATCATCAGTACTAGCACCACCTCCGACTTGGGAGAACCAATTTAGTTTAATTTGTCTAGATGTTCTTCTTGTTTTCCAAAACCTAAACTCGTCCATTAATGCCAGTAATTTACCATCACCTTTGGTGCCGTGACCACCACTATCAATTGCCTGGAGGGCTCCTATGAAACCATCCACCTTACCTACGAAGGCTTTCGATAGTGCTGCAAAGGTCCTCTTGCGGTGTAAATCACCATTGACATAAAGCCTAACAGATAATGCTCCAGCATCTTCTACAATACTCACCGCATAATGTGCCCACTCACCAAAGTCAATAGGAACATTTGTTATCTGAGTCATTGCTGCTGCGGCTGCGCCTGATTCCATTCTTAAATATAGATGTGCTAAGGTTCCAGCAGTGCCGCCAATTTCCAAAGTTAATCTTGCATAGTCTGCGGTTGCTGGTGCCTCTCCATTCCAAAGATCAAGGATTACTTCTCTTGGAGATGTTATAATGTCAAAACTTGACTTGTTCATCAAAAATTCTATCGTTGCACCAGTTGAAAAATCACAGTTCCAATTTTGATTTCTATTTTTGGCTGCATCGTATGTTGCTGATTTCTCAAATGCCTCAGATAGATTGTTTGCTGTCGTGTCAGTGTGGAGGCCACCCCAGACTCTTATATATTCGTCAGTAGTCGTGGTGGAGTAGTTAGATCCAACACCAGGAGCTGAAATAGCAGCTGTTGTTCCAAGGCTGATATAGCCGGTGGTTTTTGGATATTTATTACTATAGAGCCATCGTTCTAAATCTGAGGCAGATTCTTCGAATTGGATCTGCTCCTTCTTTGATCCATCGTAAGGAAAGTCTTCGTAGATTCTCCTAATTGCTGCATCATAATAAAGCTCTGCTGAGCCGTAAAATGCAAAATTCTCAGGTTTAGAAAAGTCAATCGGAGGTAAGTATCTATCTTGCTTCTTTGACTTTTCATCTACAAATTCTACGGATTCGACATCCTGGGCTGTTTCCTCAAGGCTTCTGGAGGTTTTGCCAAATAAATCTTTAATACTCATTATTTACCACTCTAAATCTGTGCTTAAAAGGGAGTTCTTCGTAACTCTTTGTCATTACATTAAATAGCGACAACTTAATTTCGTAATCATAATTAGGCTCTAGCATATTCATGTCTAAATCAAAAAAGTTCCCATTTGCATCATAAGATAGGATGGTTGAATTATCAGTAGTATCATAATCAAAAATCGTCTCATCAGTTACAACCTTTGTTATCTTATAATAGAGGTTGTTGTAAAACTTGGATGTCGGGGTTCCAACAGCTGTAGTGTAAATGTTCGGAGACCAATTTTTGTCGCGGATGTAGAAGTAAAATCTACTTGTTTGTTTTGCATAATAAGAATCGCTGATATGTTTAGTAGTTACCACCAAATCATTTGTAGGAGGAGCAGTATCCATTGTTGGTTGTAAAACGGCCAATGATCCTGTGTGAACCTCTGAGCCATCTGCAGACCAAACATCATAAATCGTCTCCGAAGTAGTAGTAACTAAGACGTCAGCCTTGTAAATTCCATCAACTACTTGAGTAGCCGTGGTTGGACCAGCTACGTGGGTTGCGCCCAATGTTTCATAGAGCTTAACCGTTACAGGATCTGTTAAATCTACCAAAGAATTTCTAAAATCATTATAAAGAAAAATAGTATTTGTCTTGCCGGAGTAAAAATCCCCTCTTTGGTCTTTTGTTTGAGAGTTCCATCGTGCCTCAATGGTTGGCCTCTTGAACCAATGACTACTACTTCTAGCAAAGAACATCTTAGTGTAATAAGACCTAGTTTCTGCTAAATAAGAGTTTGGCAACTTTATTACCAAACCATAATTGCTAGCCGGTGTTACAAGCCAAGCGTTGACAATTGTCGTAATGTCAACCTCCAAATCTTCCCAACCTTCTTCAAAAGTTTGAACAACGGCAGAGCCGCCATAATCCCCACCTGGAGTGGCCCAATCTGTAGCTCCAGTGCTATCAATCCAACTAGAACCTCGGCCATAAGTTAAATCAGAATAATCTTCCATGTCTAAACCTACCCCCTCTTGCCATGCGGCAGTCAAGGTTGAGACTTCAAGATTGAAGTTCCTTGGTAATGTTTTACCATGTTTCGCATTAAACAGTTTTAAATAAAATTTCGCACCTGCATCCAAAGACCCAGCTGTGATGTCTGTTTGAATTTCAGTAGGGTCGAATTCAATTATAATCCTTGCCTCTTCTGTTGATGTTGCAACCTGTCCATAAATTGAGAAAGCCTCAAGAATATCTGATTGTCCCATGTTTGACCCAGTTCCACGAGTAACTAAATCTTCTGCAAATGCATTAGTAATGGTGTTGTCTTTTGTGGCGTAATATCTTTTAATCATCTAACCAGCACTCCCTTGATATCAGTTTTTGGAAATTTTAGCTCCATAATTACATTTTTTGGCGTGTTAACGAATGTTCCATCTTGAGATAGAGCCTCCTTAAATCGCATCCTAGTGGAAGAATAGTTTGTCCCCGTTTTTTGATAAACGTTGACCTTCTTCACATCAGAAACGCCGTCAATTTTTGACAAAATTGAGTATAATCTCGTAATATAAATTGGCTCACCAATGTAAAGTTGGTTCGAGAAATAGTTGGCGATTGCGGTGTTGCATCGGGATAAAATGTTTTCATTGGAAAATCGAGGGTCAATAGAGACCTTAAAGTCGATTCCAAAGTTTACGATTTTTGCATCGAAAATGTCCACAACATCATTCAGAGACTTATATTGTGAGAGCCAGTTCTTAACATTTTGCTTCACCCTTGACGTCGCTGAGGTTAAGTAGCCATTGGAGTCCTCAGAAATCAAATAGATTGCCATCCTCCTATTGGTTGCGGATGGATCATTGACCACACTAGCTCTTCTGATGACGCCAAATTTACTTGGCATGTTATAAATTAGAGATTCATAGTCTTGCTTAGTCACAGCTCTACCTTGAGATGCATAATAACTTTTTGCTCGCTGCCTTAGTTCTTCATTAGTCATCCTATCCGCCGCTCCGACAATGGGCTCTTCATTCGTAGTCTCAAAGGAAGAGATTACAGCCTGCTTCTTGGTAGGGTCCAATGTGATTTCTGATGGAAACTTAAGTCTTGCCGATGTTATCGACGTTAAAGATTCTGCTGGTGCACTAGAATTATCTGTCGTGTTAGCTTTTGCTACAATAGTAAGCGTTGTTGATGATGGTGAAATTCCAAGCTTCGTTGTTCCAATAAGTTTTGATGGATCAAATGTCTGTGTTGAAACATAGTTTTTGCCATACATTTCTAGAAAAACTTTTGACGGGTCAGCCAACTCTTCAGCTTCGGAAGTCTCTGAGCCAAAACCAAATTGAATATAGGTTCCGGTGTCATCCTGTTCCATAACAAATCTCCGGTCAGCAACAAATGGTTTTATGATACTTCTAGCACCTTCAGATGATGCTGATCTATTTGTTGTTTCTTTGAACACAACCTCTTGAGATAAATTGTCCACCTCGTAATACTCGTTACCATCGGCATCGGTGACTGAGATGATTTCACTATATGTTGCATCTCCAACCCTTACTCTTCTAAATTTTTCAAAAGTTGAATTTGTCAAATCCACTGTAATTCTTGAGAAAACACCAGATACCACTTGACCGACTGTTTTTATTGCAAAGTGGGTAGTTTCACCAGTTGCGTTATCAAACCTTGCAGCTACGATGTCATTAGCTGGATCATTAAAAGAAACATCTTCTGTCAGTGTAAACACTGCACCATTGGTGCTAGTAAAGGAGGAACCCTTTTGCATAAGCGGCATGTAGTTGGAATCTGGAGCTGTCCCAGCAGGATTTGAGGGAACCAGACAAAATATTGAAACTGTTCCGTAAGAATTTGGTGATCCTGCGAACTTGTAACCAAGTGCTCGGGCATGTTTTCTAATATTATTAAACTCAATTGCACTATCTAAAAAAGATTCGTTTGCTTGATAATCCAAATAATAAGAAAGGACATCTCCAACATAAGCTACAGAATCCACCAATAACGAATTGATTGTTCCTTGAGAGAAATCTTTCCATTGTTCCGGATAGAATCTCTTTGCATGCTCTGTGATATCTTTCTTAATTGAATCGAAATCTCGACTAGTGTATTTTATAGGTGTTTTCTTTTGTTTTGACATTGATAGGGCCCTCTTCGAAAACTAAATAGTTTGACCTAAATAACTTCAAGCTCAAAAACCTCTGGAATTGTTAATTCATTATAGAAGAACTCTATTCTTATCTTAAGAGCAGCTTGAGTAGCATCTAATTCAACATTCAAGTCTGAAATTGTCATGTAAGGTAAATATGTTGCTGACTGAGTTCTTATGTCATTTTCGAGTTCTCCGGTTTTAATTTCTTGCTCCATTAAAAACAAATAATTTGGGAGACCGACTCCATAATTGGGATCCATCACATATTCACCCTTTCTCGTTAGTAATAACATTTTTAAATTTTGCTTAATCGCTTCAGCGGGGTTGGAGTCAGCAAAAGAGGTGCACCCTAGAGACGTCTTCTTTATAATGGCTGATGATGACGGGGTCACTGGGTTTCCATAGCTGTCAAAATCGATTGGATAAATTATTGAAATAGACATTTTTTTTATTTCCTAAATAGTTTTTGAAAATCACTGAGACAATCAGTGCCTTCTGCATTGTAAGGTTTGATATCAACTATCCTCCAACTTTGCCACCAGCGAACACTACTGTCCAGACCTAAGTACACATCTGGCAATAAATTGCTGACAAACTGGGCATCTAGTTGACGTTGAGACAATCGATTGTCCTTCTTTATATCATCATCATCGACCCTATAGACAGATCTAAACTGCTTTTTGAGCAGTATTTTAGTATCATCAAACACCTTTCTCTTCCACTTCTTCTTAACATTGTCTTGTCTTTGAGGTTCAACCTCAGCAATGCCAATTGATTCTAGAAAATTATAGAAAGAATAGATTCCAAAAAGAGATGTGAATGTAGTGGTTTTTATGATCCCACCAAAGAGTAGATTAAAGTCACCAGTTTCAACTAAGCGATCAACATAACATTTTAATTCTTCACCCAAGTTCTCATCAGTGAAATCTAATTGATTTATTCTTTTGTCAATCAAGTCTTGCTCAAAAGTTGCGAGTGGGATGTGATGATTAATTCCAATCTTTCCAACTCTATTTCTTGCTTGATCTAAATTTGAACTCAAATTGCTTTTTGGCGAAGGGATGTAAATAAGTCTTACGCCAAATTTCACACCAATGCTGCCGACAAGTCTGTCCGCTAGGATCTGTGCATTTCCAAAGTTATCAGAAAGTTTAGACGATTGGTCAAAGTGGGCGGGATTTACAATCATGTGGTGAAACTCCGAGGGTGTCATCACCTGTTCTTCACCTTCTTTAGAAATTGTTTTTATGTATTTCTCCAAAAACATTATTCCCTCGTCTGGTATTTCCATCTCGATGCCTTGCAAATTAGAAGCCGGGCAATTGCGGATAGTTCCATAGTCAGGATTGGAGCCGCCTTCAACCACATCAGATTCAACAATGGTTTCTCCAGATCTTATTTTTGAGAATGTTATGATGCCACTCTTTGATAGTGCAAACTTGTTTATGCTTTGAATGTGCGGTCTCGGTCTTAAGTTTTGAAGTAATCTGTCCGATAATTTAGACATTTCATTCTTAAACAATGCTGCTAAAAATACTTCTGCTGTGGCTTTTGAATCATGAATTACGGCTAACTTTCTAGATAGATTTAATTTAAACGGAGATAAGAAGGTGAGTGCCCTTGTTAGGTTCACTGCTCCATCCAAATATTTCTCTTCCCATTCATTATTGAACCCAGCGATAGCAGACCCTTTCCTAATCTGATCAACCATGGTGGCATCCATTTCAAATAAATTAAGTCTTTCAAAATTATTTTGAACTCTAGCAATTCTCTCAGAGGCCATCTTGATTTCTTCCGTTTCCTCAATCAAGCCATCCTTGATTCGTCTTTGAACCACTTGGACTACTTGTTCTAAAAATAACAGATAATAAGTGTAACTCTTTACAACATTCAAGTCAACCCCTTTGTTCAAACGGAATTCATATTCCATCTTTTGAGCCATTGTTAAAAATAAGGAATCATCGAAATTATCCTCACTAATTTGAATGGATCCCATAATTGGCAAGGTTCGGATTAAGAATTCAGTTCCATAAGTCCTAATGGTTGCCAAGACGATACCCTCAGTTAAACCATGATTAACTGGTGTTAATTGTCTATCGTAGGGGATTTCGAATCTACACTCTGGGGCTTGGGATAGGCGGGTATCCATCGGGAGAGAGCCTTCGATTTCTTTTGATCTCCTAGAGATCTCATTAATCCTTAAGAATCCGTTATCAACATCATCGCAAACTTCCATTTCTGGAATAAAAGTCTTCAACATTCCCAACCAACCATTGTAGGTTGCTGATTCAACATAAATCTGTGGAAATAAATAGGATCCTCCGTGGATGGATGGGTCTAAAAAATGAACTCTTGGGTGGTCTGTTGCTGACTTGCCCAAGACTTTATCCTGAGGCGACTTGTTATAAAACCATGTAGATTGATCATCTGGTTTGGATTCGGGATTAACATAGAGTAGGTCAAAAAAGCTTACTTTTTGCTGCTCGTCTGCACCAAAAGAAAAACCAATCGGGGTTCCTCCTCGAGGAGTAGTTATGATGGAGTCCTTAATGAAATTTAAAGCCTTAGTGTTCCACGTGTCACTGATTTCTTGAATATCGATAAGTTGTGAATTACTTATTGAAACATTAGACTTTTCCGCCAATAAATTTCGGAAGACAACAGTTTCTGAATTAAAGAGTTCTTCATATGGTGAATAGTCAAATGTTGAGAAATATTGATCAAACTGCTTCATTTTTGATCGAACCTTTGTGGAATCAGGAACTTGAATGAATCCAGACTTTCTATCTTTAGGGTCAATCCCAAGGGCTTTGGCATCCTTCTTAGAAATCTTTCTATAGAATGTTTCATCCACGGAAACTACATTGGTTGGAATCCTTCTCTTGAGGGATTTGAACTTAATTCTACTTTCATATTCAGGATCTTCTTGGTTATCCTTAAAGTAGATTTGAACTGTAAATTCACCGTTGGAATCATATTTGAAATTGGTGTTTCTTAACTTATTTATCATTGCGCCGCCAACTGTTTCAGGATATGTCCCCTTAATGAATTTATCATTGTGAGGAAATCCACCAAGAATTGGAACATCTACTTGAAAGGGGTTCTGTTCTTTTCTGCGCTCAAACTGCTCTTCTGTGTCAACATAGTTTGGGTAAATTATTGGTAAATTAACTCTTCGCTCGTGCTTATTGAATCTATTTCCATAAGTGTCAATTAAAATGTTCCCCAAGAGAGAATGTTTTTCCCCAATCAAATCATTTATGAACTTTCTTTCAATATTCTTAAAGAATTCGTTTAATAGGCCAAGCTTATCGGCTGCTAGATCCTCGTCCTCTAGAATTATTGCTGAGCGACTAGATTCACAAGCTGGATCTGATTGCCTTAGGAGGTCATCTAGAGCCTCCTCTAATAGTCCATGTGGGCCCTTTTGAAGCATGTCAGCAACAGTGCCAAGGTCGTCTAGAGCACGCTCATTTGCTTTATCTACAAGCTCCGTAGCCGTGTCTTCATCTAGACCATGACTAATGTATAGTCTCCTTCTATCATCATTCCACTTATCCAATTCATCTTGCGTTAAACAGATTGAGTCAAAAATTGGACCTTCCGGTTGTTGATCTGCTTGGTCTCTGAGGAAGATTCTTAATTCTGGTGGGATAAACTTTCCTATTACACCAAAGGCATCTTTGATGTCATCTGGGTCTCCAAAAACTGGTGCTAAGTCTGGGCATTTTGCATTTACAAGTTGAGAAATCTTTCCTACGACAGTGTCATCCATGCTTGAAGGGTTGGTGGTCAATAATCCCACAACTTCCTGTTTTGACATAGTTGCATTTAAAATTTGAAATAAACAATCATAAGCATCGGTGTTTGGGGCATTTAAGCCTCCCTTTCCAAGTGCATTGTTCATAGCGTTTTGTTGAATGTTTTTTAGCTCTTGCTCGTCAGAATTGGGGCAAAATGCATCCCTAAAAGCCTCATCAAAGCCGCCTTGGCCACCACCTGTCAGCGCTTGGGCTGAGAATTGTCCTAGAGTATTTATAGACTTGCAGAGTGCATCATCAACCGTTTGGATTAATTTTAAAATCATTTTAACTAAGATTTGAGTCATTATGGTCTCAACTTTGGCAATGAATTTGTTTCTCAAAATTCTCAAGAAGGACTTATTGTAGACTCTTGGCATCTTAAATTCTTTAAGTTTATCAGGGACAGATAATCCCAAATTACCTTCGCCACAAAGATCAAATGATAGTGTAGAAAGGAATGGTGGACTTGGAGGATTGTTTAATCCTTGGATGGAGCAATTTACTTTATTCACATATCTCTGAATCAGTCCGCCACCTGGGAATCTCTCAATGATTGACATCAACTCATCAACTTCCATTACATCCATGATGTTTTCAATGTACATGCTAACAAGTTCTTCTTGAATATCTCCCAATGCTGCTCCAAAGGTTCCTTGAGCCCTTACCTGTGCTCTGATTAGCTCCTGCTGTCTTTCTGGTGGTAGTTTAGAAAAATCTTCTTCCTTAAATTGTTCGAGTTGTTTCTCAAGGTCATTTCGTGCGATTTCGAGCTGTTCGATTTCGACATTAATTTTAAATCTTGCATCGTCGGTGACATCTGAGGAAGTTGATAGTTTAAACTCTTTACCTGCAATGTCAAAATTAATAGATGTAATTTTATTTTGAAGGTGTTGCTTTCTAGCTTCTACGCCTTGGGTAGATGAATTTGTTCCCAAATAACTTAAATAAGGGTTGGCATCTTCTGTTGAGCCGCTCTTATATCCTTCTTCCCATGGCATTGGCATATCAGCCCACTTTTTACTTGCCATTTCTCTAAGTTCAGTCTGCTTATCTGGTGGCAATGCCTGAATGAAGAAGCCTAGAACATCGATATCCATTGCTTTCAATGCTGCGTTGATCATTTTCTTAAATGCCGCTTCTTGAGTTACACCTGAGAATAGGCAGCGGATGGCTTGGATCGTTAAACCCTTTACGTTGCATAGGCTTAGTCGTTCTAATAACTTCTTTTCGTCACCCTTGGCTTTCCCAGCAGCTTTTTTAAAATTCAAACCTCCGCCGTTGATAAATGTTTCTAGATCAACAAGTGATGACAATAGGGTATCTTGTGTTTTCAATTCCTCAATTGCTAATTTTTTAGCTTCTTTCACATAAGGATTTCCAAGCTCCTTATTGGCTTTCCTAGCTCTTCTTGCAGCATTTTTACGCAATTGGTTCTTAGATTTGCGAGACAACTTTCCATCATCGGCAGTATCGTTTCTCAAATCTTTAATCAAAGCTGATTTGGATTTTATTTCATCTTGAGTTGATTTGATTTGATTATCAATAGAATCAATTTGATCTTGCATTTTCTCTTCTGAATTTTTAAATTGACGTGAGTTTTTAAAGTCATCAGAATCAAGAATGAGTTTTTCCAATTCCTTTTCTTTCTTGTCTTCTTTTAGAAGATTCTCTTTCTGAATCAAAGATGTTATCTCAGCTGCCAATTCGTTAACCTCTTCCTCAACAGCTTCTTCTTCACCGAACAAATCAATCGTAGCATCAACATTTTTCTTAGCATCTAAACCAGGGGTAAAATTATGTTCAAAATACTTTTTCTCTATGGCGGGATCTGCTAGCAAATCAGCGCAGCTTTGCTTTTTGTTAAATTCATAAGCCATTGATTGAATTAGATTTAAAGCCTCATTCAAGACATAGTCCCTCAATTCACCCCCAAACTCCTTTATATTGTTTGCAACACATTCCCCCATTGAATCTCTAACTGATTCTTCATTGAGAGTTCCGTAATTAACAACTAAAAGCGGGTAAGTAAATTTAACACAAAAATCTAACCAAGGATAAGACTCTTGCGCCCTTAAGGCGGTGTCTATCTCTGCTAATTTTGCAATGTAATTCATCACAGTTGGTTTGCCATTATATTTCTTAGCAAACTTGCTATTTTTACCGGCAATCTTTTGATATTCACAACCCTCTATTTTTACTTCCACTTTCTGGATGTTGTAAGGATTTCCATTTTCACCAATCATAAAAGTTATCTTAATCTTATCTGCATTCTTTATTATTACGCTTGGAGTGGTTGATCTGATGTTCCAATTTTTCTTTTTAGCTATAGCCTTTAGGTCATCATAAAATGTGTCTATTTTTGAAGAATAAGAGCTGCAATAAAAATCTTTATCACTTTCTTTGAATTTTAGGAAGCCGTCTTGAGTTTGATAAAAGTAAGACTGAAACTTAGAGTAGGTGCTAAGGGCTATTTTTAATCTTTGAATTTGCATAAATAATTCATTTACATCAATTTCAACTTCCGATTCTGTTCTCACAGCTTCTTGTTGAATCTCATCTGCTGTTGGAGCATTCGGGACCGAATCCATAATGAAAGCAGGGATTGAAATTAAAACTTTTAACAAATTTTGAACAGGGTCAATATCAAAGTCAACTGCTCTTGCATAAAGCTCCAAAGCAAATGGATTCTTTATCTCATTAGAATAGTTACTAAGGACAAACTGATGGAACGACATTGGCTCACTAGGGTCAAACGATGATGCTCCAAGAACCGTATTGGAAAAAAGGTCCGGACATGGCTTGGATTCACCAAGAGGATCCATACTTAGGTCAAGATATCCTTTTTCAAAACTATCATATTTTTCAATTAACTCTTCTGCTCTCAAACCTGTAACTGCTGGACCATTGTGTGAGGCGCAAACTATCTGCTTTGCTATTAGTTTATCTAAATCCTCTAACATTAAGTTTAATGCGGGGTGAATAAATGTCCTAAATAAATGCTCTCTAGTTGGATATTTCTTGCCACCTATTTGATCTCTAAACTCTCTTGCGGTGAAAGAATCACCATCACGATTTATCGTTACACAAATTTTATATTCACATGTTGCTTCATCCAGATAGGTCTCTTCAACCATGGACCTCCAATCTGGTGCTATAAAAGAAGGATTTGGCTCACAAGCTGGGCATAGCTTCTTCAGTGGCTTTGGCTCTGCTCCTGGGTCACAAACTTTTTTTTGAAATTGTTCGAAATTTTCTTCTGACATTTTTTATCTTCCTATGAACACTGTGTTGCTTAAAATGAAATCACTTGGAGACCCTTTTATTCCAGATTCTGGAATACCTAACGCGGAGATTCGTGCAATTTCTTTATCGTATTCTGATAAGATGTTATCGGTTGTTTGATTTAACAATTCAATAACGCCCCTAGGCGCTTCCAATCCAGCTATCAGCGATGGGGTTGTGGGGATTCCTGCTGCTGTAATAATATGGGTGTGACCGCCTAGGGCGACTTTATATTGAGCCAACTGCTCCTCGAGTCGCTGAACCTTTTGGTTAAGATTGCTGATCTGCTCACTCACTTGAGACAAATAAACTGATAAGTTTGATCCCAGTACAGCTGGTTGATAGAGGTCTTCGGTTATAGAGCCTATCTCAATTCTTTGTGTAACATCTTGGTTTCCACAAACCAATCTTTCTCCACCTTGAAAACTTCCAAGACCAGCTAAAATCCTAACCCTCTCTCGGCCAATTACTAATGTGTGATCTGCCTTTATTCCTATTCCTGACTTTAAATTATCAGAAATACTTGTTACTGGGTCTCTATTTTCTGTTGCAAAATAGTGATTAATGTTGCCCCTCTCAGTAAGATAGATTCTAGCGCCATCAGTAGCGAAATTTGCCCTTGATTTAGTAGCGGAGTCGTAGATGAAACTCTCAGCACTAAGCTGGCCTGCTACTATGTCTATGGCTTCACACTTGGATCCACCTGCTCCACCGAGACCGGTGGCACGAGATCCAAAATTATCTTTTGTCAAAACTATTCTTGCACCAGAATGTTGCCCAAGTGTAGACTTTCTAGAAATAACTTTCTCACAAGCACCAAGGGGGCCATAAATTGGCAACCTTTCACTATCGTCAGTTAAAAATAATCCAGAGTTCGCAGGGAGATCGCTAAGCTTATCATCGATTGATTCTTCAATATCTTTTCTGTTTTTATGCAAAAGAGCATTATAGGCTTGTTTGAAGTTTACATTGATTCTTTTTGTCACGGCGTTGTTCTCCCCACTGCAATATTTGCTTTTCTAATCGATGTCAGTGTTGATCGGACAATTGCTGCGTCATTGTGTGCTTCTTCATTGGCATAATAACTCTTTCCACTGCTGTCTTTGGGAATCGAAGAAAATTCTCGAGCTAGATCTAATTGCGCTTCGTCCAATGTTGCCGTGTTTTTTCCAAGAAGATAATCAGCCAAACTCTGCCTTGTTCCGCCTTTGCCAGAATAAACCAGATAACTTACTATCCTATCTTGATTAGCCATATTGAACAAATCAGTGTCAGTAAGCCCTAAAGCAGTCATCGCTTGTAACATTGTTTTTGGAATTACTTGATATTTACCCATTGCAAACAAGGAATTTTGAGGCTTGGTGGTTGGATATCTTGTGGAAAAATAAGTAGCTTGAGCCTGCTTTACTTCTCCAAATGTTAATTCTGTGAGCTTTTTACCGGCATAACTTTGATCATCAGTTCCACCAGCCAAGGTGAATTTTCCACCTCGACCATTTGGATACCAAATTACGTTGGCAGCATTATAATTGCCTTTCGACTCACATTTCGCAATTAAGTCAAAAAGAACCTTGTCTTGTGAGAAAGAGGAGACTGAGTGGTTTTCAAATCGAGAATCTCTTTCCACTGGATTAAATGAGGAAGCGGTTTGTTTTTTTTGTGCTTTAAAGGCACCCTGTGGGTTTGTTGGGTCCACTATTCTTCTGCTGCCGTCTTGAAATCTCCATACTCGAGCTTGGACAAGGTCGTTCAACCTTACCAATTCGCCGCCTAACAAATCACAGCTCCAAATAGAACCGTTCGTAAGGGCACCAATGTTTGGGTGATCCTTTCTCACTTGTGCCTGAAAAAGATTTTGGACAGCTGATTTTCTGATGTTATCGTCTTTTATTGCAACGGGGTTCAGCAGGTGGTCGTGGTGTCCAGCCATTGATCTCGCTCTAATGAAATAATAGTTGCTTGGATTATTGGCATTTACGCCATCTATTTCAACATTTGTTTCACTAGTAGCTAAGGATTCCAGTTCGAAATCTACATAAACAGTGACGTCAAAACTGTTTGGTAAATCAATTTGAATAGCTTTTTTAAGATCTCGCTCTACCCTTGCGGCGACTCTATCTAGTGCACCTGTTTGTCCGTGTGATTCATTTATCATTTTCGTCTTCCGAGTTTTGAATTTGATCAAATATTTGAGCAAAGTCTTTGTCGGTCAACTCATCAGTTTTTTCATTCTTGGACATTAGTCCACATAGTTTCACAAGTTGCTCATTTGATCTCTGTAGTGTTTCAACATATTTTGCAAGAGTTTGACCTATGTCTCGATGACGAGATACATCTTGGGACAAATAACGCATAGCATCATCAAGAAGTTCACGAGTAGTTTCTCGGTCACTTCTGATGTTATCTATTGCTTCTTTAATGTGTTTATCGCTACTCATAAAACTAATTAGTTCTCACTTAAATTTCGCCATTATCCCATTCTCTTTTGAAGTCTCGGTAGCGTTTTCTCATTTTATTAAGTTGAGAAACTATTTGTTTCGTATTCATTCCGGTGAGCTCTCGGAGATATAGGTAAATAGCCTTCTTGTTAAAGATTTCAATTTCATCTGCAGATTCAAACAACATCATGACTGCATCATAAACTTTCTTTTCTTTTTCTTTTTCAAAATCAACCTGCCAAGATTCCATTTCGGCTTTGAGATTTTCAAGCATCTCCTCCCTCATTCTCTTGGATTGATAGGATTCTTGCTTGTCAACAAAGTGAATATCTGGGTCAAGTTCGGCGATTTCCAGAGAAACTTCTCTCTCAAGCTTCTTTTTATGCTTCTTAACTTTGTGAATAAACCAGTTTTTAGTAACAACACTAAAATAGGAAAAGGCTTTGGAGCCCTTTGCTGGGTCAAACTTTCCTAGGATAGTAGTTAAATAAACTTTACATTCATCTCTTAAATCATCTATGTCTGGTAACGTGGTAAATCTATAAGTAAAAACAATCTTATCAACCATTTGCGAAAACACAGGTTGAATCTTATCTCTATAGAGGATATTTCTTCTTTTTTGATCTTCCGTGGAGCAATATTCAACTATCGCGTCTTCGTGTTCCTGCGTAAAGTACATGTTTTTCTTCTTGGTTCTCTTCCGAGGCATCCTCTTCTTCTCCATCATATTCATATTCCACTGGTGGGGTAGAAAGTGCTGCTACGTCACCATATTGATCTTCCAATATGACTCTGAGGCTACTTGCATGGTCCATCAGGGCTTTTAAAGTTTCGTCACCATAGAAAGTCTCTAGTGAATAAACTGCTTTTAGGTGACTACCAAAGCCACTTATCATTTCAATTAAATCTTCAGAGTTTTCCGCTATTGTCAACAGTCGATCCGATTGTTCACGAATCAACCAATAGAAGACACCATTTATTCCAAGGGAAAGGCACAATGCTATTGTCAGCCACGTATTAATTTCCATCTGGTAACTCCACTCTCTTTTTTCTTTCTTCTTTCAAGACAGCTCTATTTTCCTCAATAGCGCGCCTTACTTCATCGCCTACCTTGCCACTCTTTTGAGCTTCTTGACGTTGAAGGTTGGGCATCTGTGGGACCCTAGCGATGTTTATCGAATGACAAAAGCCGCAAGTGTCATGGTCCTCAAGGATGCCATGAATAACTTCAAAATGTTCAGTACAATCAGCGCACTTGTAAACATATTTCGGCATTATTGGACGCTCGTCTCAATGGTTTGCTTTTTTGCTGTTGGAACTTCAACCACGGGTGGATTCATTACGACCAATTGTCCAGAATCGTCTACTTGAATTTCAAATCCAGACAGAACAGGTGTTATGTCAGATTGCTCAATCAGTGATTTTTGTAGTGCCATCATGATAGCGCCGACGGCTTGGCTTGATAGTTTGTGATTTTCCATCTTTAATCTCCTATAAAAACTTATAATCTTATAATAACATATTTTACGATGGTATGTCAAGTTTTATTTAAAAAAAATTATTTTTTTGTCGTAGTTCCGCTAATTTTAAGCCAATTTCTATCTTTTCTAATTTCTAAATTCTTCTCCCAAGCTGATTGTTGAATTTTGGGGTCAACTCCGACAGTTCTGGAATAGTCATTGAAGGCTTGGACATCCTTAGGGAAACACTTGCCGCCATAGCCAAGGTGGCCATCTGGACCAGGAACTTGGGTGTGCATAGGGTTGACCCAGCCGGATGATAGGAGGCCATCTAGGGCAACTTCCCAATCGACACCATCCATCACTGCAGTTTCATGAAACTCATTCATTAATGAAACTTTAGCGGCGAAAAAACAGTTGCAAAAATACTTTATAAAACAGGCAGTCTTAAAGTCGGTTTTAATGTAATGGCAGTTTGGGAAAACTTTTCTATAGAGACTCTCGATCAAATCGTTACACTCTGATTGTTTGCTCCCGAGGACGATTCTCTTTTGATTCTTGAAATCTTCAACAGCAGTTCTCTCAGTAAGAAACTCTGGGTTAAAAACAAAGTAATGGTTTGGGAACATGGTGATCAATTCTTGCGCTGCTTTAGGCGTTATTGTAGATTTGATAACCAACGTCTTTTGTGGTGGAATCTTCATTATGCAATTCATCAATGGATTTAAATCAAAAGTTCCATCATCAAACACTGGGGTTGGGAGGCATAAAAATAGCACATCATTCTTGATGCACTCTTCAAACGAATCTTTGCTTTTATCAAAATCGATGTCAAAAACTTTTATGTCGAAATGACTCCTCATTCCCTCATGGAGTGCGTTGCCAACAAAGCCGTTACCTAGAATTGAAATGTTAATCATTTTCCCACACACATGTCTTACTTAAGTTATCGGAACCCCTAAGATATCCTCTGGTTTTACCGAGACCAATAAGATCGTCAAAAACTGATCCACAATCCAAATAAGTATTTTTATTGTTGAATTCAAACAACTCGCAACAAGCTATGTTACTAAGCGGACCGGCACAAAATAAGAAATATGAATTTTCGATTTTACTATCGACTATGTCTTTTTTTATAGTCTCAATCAAGTCTAAATTTCTTAGCCAACTGTTGGATCCAACACGGTAATGTTTTTCCACTTTTAAAGGAAATTTTTCAACGTTAGATTTTTCATTTGATATTAAGAAAACACTTTTATCTTTTAGAAACTCTGTAATTTTTGTTAAAAAGTGAGAATAATTTGAGTTAGCGAACAAGTTAGCCCAAGTAACATGTCCTATTTTTTGATTAGACCTTTTTTTCATCACTACATGCTCAAAACTACCAGCACAACATGGGCAACATAAGCCTACATAATAATTTTCTGCCTGGTGCGTTAAGGACTTCTTGAGCAGTCGATATGGCTCTGCATATGCAACCTCAGTTGGACAATACATAAACTCTCCATTATCTTTGTTTAAGAGATTTATGTATTTCTTTCTTATGATGGTCCATTCTCCATCTCCAAATCTGGTGAAACTAATGTGTTCTTTTTCTATCTTGTCGAAGAAGATGTCTAAATCTTCTCTAAAACTTTTATGTTCAAACATTTCCAAAATCCCTCTTAAAAAAATAAAATTCAGCTGTTGTCTGAAGATGTTCGGGAGGAGAAATCGTGTCGTAATGTTTGAACTCTGGGAATCGGGCAAAGACATCTTTTAGGAACTCCCTATGCTTAACATGAGGATGACCTTGTTTTTCAAAATTGCTACTATAAATTATAACATGCTTGGCTGATTTATTGAATAGGTTAGTCAAATAATCACCATAAACGTTATCTTCAATTAGGTGATAAATCACATCCAAACTTAATGTGAGGTCTGATTTTAGCGGAAGAGAAGAAATTGACGTTGTAAATTCGTAATTCTCTTTATTGCCAAATTTGATGCGGCAGGTTTTGATGATGGTCTCACTAACATCGAACCCGATATAGCGATTATAACTAATATTAGATAATTGATTGCCATCGCCACAGCCGAACTCAATTGTTGACTGAATGTCATTCTTACTTAAAAATCCATTAATAACTTCACTTTTGAAACTACAATATTCTCCATAAGATCCTTGGCCAGAATTACCTCCAGATCTATATCTATTCTCCCAATAATCTGCACTTACAAAGTTTTGTTTTTTATACACATTGTCTCCCAGCCATCTAGAATAGCATTTTTCACACACGCATCTCTTTGAGCATAAAAAGTAGCGTGATTTCTGGTTTTAGATGTTGCTTTCTCATCTACACCTAACTCGTAACCCCGTAGGGAACTAAACATTTCTGGCTGATCTTTTGGGTGGGGCGGGCAGAAAGTCTTTATTCCGCCATGCTTTTGACAACAATAGGAGAATTGAATATCCTCTCCATTTTCCCAAGTGAAAGGCTTTTCCATCCAAAGAAACTTTAACCACTCTCTCTTAAAGAACCAAGCATGTCCAACCAGGTCCACCTCAATGACTTCTTCATTTTGCGATGACCAGCCAAAGCGCTCATGTCCAGTGTATTTATTTCCACTAAGACGAACACCAGCGCCACCCAAGATGCCCTCATTGTCCTGCATTGTGCTTAAGCAGTTCTGCAACCAATGGTTTCCTGGGATTGTGTCATCATCAAACATGGCAATGTATTTGGAGTCAGATAATAAGGCACCAGCAAAGCGACCATAGAACTTCCAATTGTAATCATTCTTTATTACCCTATCACAATTAAATTGTGAGAAGTCAACATTTTCATTATCTTCGTGATGATTGACCCAAATCCAGATTTGATCTACACTAACAGATTGGTTTCTAATTGATTCTATTTGCTCTTGAAGATTCTCTGGTCTTCGATAGCAATTTAAAATAACTGTTATGCTATTATCTTCCAATAAACCATGAAATAGATTTATTGCATCAGACTTTTTTTGTCTCATTTTATTTATTAGTTCTAAACCTTCCATGGAGAACCAATTCTCAGAACAAGCTCCGATTAAAGACTTGTTAGTAAAGACTTTGCATCCAAGCATTTTTGACTCGACGACGACGCGGCTCATTGTCTCAAGAACCAATGGAGCAAAAACAAAATTTTCAAATTGAGCCATTTCCTTTAATAAATCTTTATGAGAAAGTGGTCCCACAAGTTCATAAGGAACATTCGTTTGTTTGCAAAAGTGGATGGCCTGTGGGGTTCCCTTTATTGCATTTGAAGAGTTTATTATCATGGTTGCACGATTCTTTTCGGTGCCCACAAGGGATTCAATGAATTCCAAAGTCTCTGATGACCAAAGTGAGCAACCTATTGAGTGCACATTGTTAATTTCTAAAGTTTCTGATATAATTTTCTTACAAATCTCACTCAAAACAACAACTGCGTGAGCTTTTCTATAAAATTCTGCGTTTATAATTTGATCGTTTGGGACTTTAAACTTTGGGAATATGCTTGGGTCTCTACTTTTCAAATATTTATGATCATGCTCGTAAATTATGTATTTCTTAAGCATGATCATGCTCTTAAGTCTCTCTGAGAGTCCAATAAAGTTCGAAACTATGAAAACTTCATTTAAAATAACATCTTCTTCGGTTAGTTCTTGAGATCTTATTCTTCTAATCTTTACACCCTTATCTTCTAAACCAGAAATTAAGACGGAGTCGTTCAATTCCGCTCCGCCCACTAAATCATTGCTAAAAAAATCAGCTATGAAAATAACATTCACTAAACACCTTCCATAAGTGATTTTTCTTTATTCCAGCTTGTCTCTTCTTCAGTAGGTTGATAAATTGAGTTGCAAAAGATTTCATAAAGAACTTCTGCTCTAAACTTAGTGTCTATTGAGTCTTGCAGGATGGTTGCTTGTTCATTGCATTTTTCCCAATTATTCAAAACATAATTTAAACATTCTTGATAAGATTCCTTGTCAGCATATGCCCATTTGGAATCCTTTTGTAGGACGCCCTCCCAAACTGCATCATCAGCAACCGGCTTTAATTCATAATCAACTGCTGTAAATAAATTCTCACCATCAACTCTTAAGAAATCAAGTTGACCAGACCATGGAATGGTTATAATCGGAAGAGCTGATCTTGCTGCTTCGAAAAGTGGCAGACCGAATCCTTCACCATGAGCGATGTTGATTAAACACTTAACCTTATCATGCTCATAGAGGGCCTTCATTTGCCCTTCAGAGAGGTCTCCGTGAAGCAGAGACACAGAACACTTACGATTAGGAAAGCCCATCAAAACATCCTCCAGCGTCCTTTCTACGACACCCAAGTCAATCAAGGAAGCTCCCTTGTTATGAGTCTTTAGGATTAATCCAACATCTTTATTGTGAAAGTTTTCGACAAACCATTGAATGGTGTTTTTGAAATTCTTTCTAGGACCGAATTGAGAAACTACAACGAAATTAAAATCGTGTCGAGGCAAGAAACCAGGGATCTCTTCAGACTCAGTAGGATTTGGAGTGCATTCCCAAACAACATCAATTGGAGTTTCCATCTTGAAGACTCTGCCTTCATTTAATGGAATTTGCGTCTCCATATAGCTCATTGCAGCATGGTTGGAAACCACCAAGACCTTATCCATTTCATTTCCTTTTTGGATCCACTGTGGAGCTACTTTGGTTGACTCGATACCAGCTGTGTACCCTATGTTTACAGGGCACAACTTTTGAAACTCATTTGGGATAGTAATTTGGAGAGAAATGTCTGGGCTTAATTGCTCCGCTTCCAACAACTGCTGAGTGAGCATGATTCTCTCATCTATCCATCTTCTGAATTCGTTGTCTTGCCAAATCCAACCAGATTGTCCCCATGGGATTGGTTGAATGTAGACGTCAAACAACTCTGGTTTTGATCGCAACGCTCGGAGAGCAAATCTTGATTGTTCCCCGTAGCCGGTAGCACTAAGGACAGGTCCTCTTACAAAAATCTTTTTCATTTGTTATCTCCACTAATTTTTTTTAACTGCAAAACACTATAATACATTTCCTCTTCTCCGATCATAATCCGATAGAACATAATTCCTTGTCCATCAGATGCCAAATCATCAATAACGAGGCCAATCCTATTATCGCAGGTTGAAACTAGATCTCCCAATGAAAACGTTGGCAGATCGTTTAGGATTTCCGGATGAATCACCGGATTGGATGGAAGAGCTTCAACTAGATCACCTTGACAATCAACAATCAAGGGATTTGTCATGACATTACTATCATCATTTCTAGAAATCATTTTATCTCCTTGAAGGTAATCCCACTATAATTCTTTCTCGTATCCCACGAACCACAGCGCTCATGGACACTTAACATTGTTTTAACCCATCTTTCACCAAAATCTTTAAAATTATAGTTAGACATTATGTGCTCCCTACCTAAGTCGCCCAGTTCTCTGCGATATTCTTCGCCTCCGTCATAGATTTGACTTAAGGCGTTTTTGAACTGCTTGTCTGCGATTCTATCTTCATAAATGTAAGGAACTTGCTGCGAACCTATGATAGCCTTTGAAATAGGGTGGAGGGCAACTCCAGCGGGACCATTAGATGTCATAATTTGATCTTGCATTCCACCAGTCATGGTTGCAATCACCGGTGTCCCACAAGATAGTGATTCTAGTGTTGCAAGACCAAAACCTTCAGCGTCGGCTATATTCAAAGTAACATCAGCCACGTTGTAAAATCCCGGCATTTGAGTGGTTGGAACCTTTTTGGTTGAAAACACAACTTCTCTATTATCTAAACCAAGATGGTTTGCAATTTCTTGCAAATTTTGACCGTGATTATCTCTTGGATCTGTGTGCATGATTAGTTGGACTTTTCCAGAAAGATTTCTCTCTTTGACCCACTCGGCATACCACCATAGTAAGGATCCAGACTGTTTGCGTCGAGCATTTCTATTATTCCAGAATAAAATAAACTTATCTCTATCCTCTTTGGGCAAGATGTTTTCTTTTAAGGTCTTCCGTTCCTCTGGTTTCAATGAGACGAAAACATTAGGATCTACAGCATGAGGGATGTAGTTGCAAGAAACATCAGGGGCCACTCCATTAACACACTCTTTTGTAACCCTAGAGATGCATGCTACATGGTCTGTTGACTTATAGAACTTAGCATTAAAAAATGGTAACGGGAAATTATCCCAAACATGATAGTAGACCAATGGAACCAATGGTCGGACTTCATTTTCCATCTCCCATAACCACTCATAGAACCTAGGATCAGTCATAAACCATATCATATCAGGCTTTTCATTTCTCAAAACCGACCTGATCATCTCAGGGTCTCCATAGCCATCAATAGGAATTACTCTGAAATCGTCACCCCAAGGGTCTACCTGAATTGGTCGATAATCTCGATGCTTTATTGCTCCAGCTAAAGACAATATTTGAAACTTACCACTATTCAAAAGTGATTCAAAAACATTTTTAGATTGAGTTCCAACGCCGGATGGTGACATCGGGTGGTCACCCAAAGTCAAAACTTTAATTTTTTTATTCATAATTTTTTCCTTAAATCTATTTGGATGAGATTGTAAAAAAACCCCCATTTTCATGATCCATTATAACATAAAAATAGGGGTTTGTCAAGAAAAAAATGTTTATTCAACTTTATTATAGAGAATCGAAATAAATAACACCTGAGACAACTGCGACAGATAGAGCAAGCCCAAGCATAACCTTAAAGAAGTCCTTAATGAGAATTGGGAAAATAATACTCACTCCAGTGTCCTTATTGAAGCTTTTATGAACCGCCAACTCCCGTCCTGCTAGTAATCCAACAAAGACCCAAGTAGTGCTCATAGGAATGTCATTATAAATTTTAAAGTACCACAAGATAAGAGCGTAAAATAAATCAATCAAACATGCTGATCTGATAAACCGTGTGCCGCTCTTGGAAAGAACTATTTCTTGAATCTTACCACCGTTAGTGTAGAACAAGTGTCCAAGCCCAGCAACAAGAATGCCTATTACCCCAAACATCATAGGGAGTGAAACTTCATCTCTTGGTAAGTAAACAAAGATGTTTGCTATGTCGTGAGAGAGCCACATGTGCCATAAGAATCCTGTGGAACACCACTGAGCTACTCGCCAAGATTTCTTACTACTTTCTCTTACTGGGATTTTTTCATTTAAAAATCGACTCATAACAATCCAAATAACATAGGCTGCTATTGAAGCGGCGCCATAGCCAAGTGCAGACTTCATAATAATTTTCTCAAGAACCAACCCACTAGAGAAGGCACTTAGAGTCAATAGAGTTGTTGAGACCGGAACACCATATCGCGTTAAACCTACAAGCAACATGGGAGCAACAGCATGATACCACTGAAATTGCTCCGGAGATGGGATGGAATTAAGTCGACCGAATGCTATATCACCCTGTGACCATCCAAGCATCAAGGTTGCAAATAAAATAATCGATGTAAACAACCATTGTAAACGCCAATCAGTCTTTTCTTTATTGGAACTGATGAAGGTTCCGAGTGTTTGTGCACTATCGTTTCCTATAACAGCATAGGCAGCTAGTAAGAAACCAACTGTTCCATAAAATGTAGATAACATTCTTTACCTCCCTATTTGAGACAACTACTACCTTGTGCAATGTTGAGTGTTATTAAACGGACATCTCGAACATGAACTTCTGTTCTTAATCTTTACACC
>Ga0098059_1000457_pt1 | contig 25690 bp, 17 predicted proteins | sample 20_taG_FD_92580 | JGI IMG/M metagenome (GOLD analysis project Ga0098059, IMG submission 92580) | Marine viral communities from the Subarctic Pacific Ocean - 20_ETSP_OMZ_AT15318 metaG | ecosystem: Environmental > Aquatic > Marine > Oceanic | place: Subarctic Pacific Ocean | collected 2015-01-19
CCACACGGCCGGACTGCCACAGCCCAACCTGCTCGGCACCAGCACCTTGTTCAGCGAAGCAGAAATGATCGAACGGCATGGGAACCGGGAGAACTTCCTGGCCGAGTGGAATGCCGCCGTCGATACCCTGGTGTCTTCCGGCCTGATCCTGCCCGGGCATGACGGCCCGATCCGTGCCCGCGCCACCGAATTCTGGCCATAGGTTATTACCGCCCGGCTGACTGCTGATTGGCCAACAGTCAGCCGGGCGGTAAACACCCACGCAAGCTATTCGTCTTCCGTCTTCTCATTCCATGGACGGGTCGCGTCTTCCCCGCGCTTCTGGCCCTCCGGATAGAGCTCCAGTTGGTTGACCACCGGCTTGACACTTGCAGCCTGCGTTTCAGCGAGCGCCTTGAGTTCAGCAACAATGTCGGGATGCTCAGCCGCAATATTGTATTGCTCTCCCGGATCGCTTTCCAGGTCGTAGAGTTCGGGCTCGTTCAGGTCCGTACGGCCATCGCCGCCAAAGGCGCCGTAGACACTGAAGTGCGCTTTATACCTGCCCTTGCGGACCGCAAAAATGTCCGTGAAACGGTAAAAGTAGAGCGTATCACGTGGGCTGTCGGAATCCGCAAAAAGGGTCGGGCTGAGATCCACGCCGTCATAGATCCGATCGTCCGGAAGAACCGTGCCCGAGATACCGGCAAAGGTCGGCATCAGGTCCAGGGCCGACCCCAGACCAGTGACGGTGCGAGGCTGTACCTTGCCCGGCCACCAGAATAAGGCCGGCACACGCATACCGCCTTCCCAGGTCGTGCCCTTTCCGTCCCGGAACCGGCCTGCTGATCCACTATGCGTCTTCATGGTAAGCCATGGGCCATTGTCGGACGTGAATACGACGAGCGTGTTGTCGTCGATGTCCATGTCCTTGATTGCGGCAATGATTTCACCAACACTCCAGTCAATCTCTTCGATCACATCGCCATATGCGCCGCCTGCACTGACGCCATCAAACGCTTCAGACGTGAACAAGGGCGTGTGAGGCATGTTGTGGGCCAGGTAGAGGAAGAAAGGCTTCCCGGCCTCATGGCTTTCTTTCATGAACTGGATCGCGTGTTCGGTGTAGCGCTTCGAAAGCGTAAACTGGTTTGCAGGGCGCTCCAGGATCTCTTCATCCTGCATCAGCGGGACATCCCAGGTTTCGATGTTCGGAGGCGCGAAAAAATTCTCAAGCACCCACGGCGTTTCATTCCCGCCCGGCATGTTCATGTCATTGCTGTATGGAATGCCGTAATAGGATTCGAACCCCTGAGATGTCGGAAGGAATTCCGGCAGATGGCCCAGATGCCACTTGCCCAGCGCTGCGGACACATAGCCTTTCTGCTGGAGCAGTTCCGCAATCGTGACTTCGCTCTGCGGCAAGCCACCGAGAGATGTGGGAAACAGCACATGCCGCGCATGAACCAGTCCCGCCATGCCGGAGCGTACGGCAAACCGGCCCGTCATCAGTCCTGCGCGGCTGGGCGTGCACACACTCGCAGGCGCATAGAAGCTCGTCCATTTCTGGCCTTCGATAGCCAACTGGTCGAGATTGGGCGTTCGCGCGATGGGGCTGCCAAACGATCCAATATCGGCATAGCCCATATCGTCGACGAATATCAGGACAATATTCGGCGATGTCTCTTCAGTTTGCGCGATAACCTCACTGCTCTCGGTCGGGGTATCCGATACGCTGTCCTGACAAGCACCGATAGCTAATGAAATTCCGATCAAAGCAATCCGCCCGAAGCGAATTACGCGTGAAGCCTTCATGGTGAAATCCTCCCTCCGCCTGGATGGCGAGTTGTTTTGGCGAATGATACCCTCTCGGGAACAAAAAAATCAACTATTTGATTTTTGGAATATTTGTTCTAACGTAATCCAAGGGAGTGGGCGGCACCCATGCCGCTCTGCAAGAAATAAAAGAACATTGCGAACGTCTGAATGATTCTCACCATATCCACATTTCTATTGTTCACGGCATTAGTCGCTGTGATCTCATATCTCGCAACCCGGCACCACCGGATGGACACGTCCGACGCATATTTCCTTGGTGGCCGGACATTGTCAGCCTGGCTAATCGCCGGATCGCTGATGCTGACAAACCTTTCAACAGAACATCTGATCGGACTTAACGGCGATGCGTTTAATCAAACATTCGCGGTCACAGCCTGGGAAACGACTGCTGCGCTCGCCATGGTCCTGATGGCGCTCTATTTCCTGCCCCGATACCTGAAGAGTGGTTTTGCCACGATCCCGCAGTTTCTCAAGGCCAGGTACGATGGACAGACTAGGACGATCGCCACACTGATTTTCCTGTTCTCATACGTTGTCGCGATCCTGCCTGTCGTTTTGTTGTTCGGCGCAACCGGCATAGATAGCCTTTTCGACATTTCGCAGCGAACAGGCCTTTCACCTAATGTCACGAAATGGATCCTTGTCTGGGGCATTGGAACACTTGGGTCGGTCTACGCCGTATTTGGTGGACTGAGAGCCGTTGCCATTTCCGACACTATTAATGGCATAGGATTTCTTATTGCCGGATTGCTGATACCCATTCTTGCGCTGGCGATGATAGGGCACGGAAACGCCTTCGCCGGCCTGGAGACAGTCTATACTGAAGAGCACCCTAAATTTGACATCACTGGCGACGAGCCAGGATCGTTTCTGCCTTTCAGTGTCCTCTTTACGGGGATGATTGTGAACCAGATTTTCTTCTGGTGTACCAACCAGTCAATTGTCCAACGCGCCCTGGGTGCGCAAAATCTCGCAGAAGGACAGAAAGGCGTCCTGCTCGCCGCCTTCTTCAAGCTGCTTGGACCGGCCGTAGTTGTTTTACCTGGAGTCATCGCTTTCCACCTTTTCAAGGATGACTTATCCAGCGACCAATACCTTCTCGCCTACCCCATGCTGGTGAAAGAGGTCTTGCCATCCTGGCTTGTCGGCTTTTTTGCTGCAGTAATGGTCGGAGCGGTCCTTTCTACATTCAACAGCGTCCTGAACAGCTCAGCCACACTGTTCAGCGAAGGCATATATCACGCCCTGCTGCATCGCGACGCCAGCGGACCGCGGATCGTGATGTCCGGGCGGGTCTGTAGCGTCATCCTGGCACTCGCGGCAATGTTTGCCGCCCCGCTAATCGACACATCTGGAAGCCTCTACAACTATCTTCAGAAAATCAACGCGACCTTCTTCGGGCCTATGCTTGCGGTGATCCTCCTGGGGTTCCTGACAAAGCGCGTCTCCGCCCTGTCCGCAAAAATTGTCCTTATCGCTGGGCCAGCTGCGTTTTTCCTGCTGGTTTTCGCCTTCGAAACACCTGTTCAGGCATTTCTGCACGCTGTGTTTCAAACACAGTACGACATTCACTTCCTGCATCTGCTTGCATTCGTATTTGTGGTTTCCGTGCTGTTCATGCTCACCGTTTCCGCCTTCGCGCCGGCAAAGTCAGTTTATACACCCACCTACACGCATGACGTGGATGTTACGCCTTGGCGCTTCGCCAAGCCTGTCGGCGCTGCCATAGCAGCCTCAACAGTCCTCTTCTATTTCCTGCTTGCACAGTGACACACTCTCTCCGGACCCAGTTCAGCCTTTAGAGATAGGAGGCCCTCACCCATGAAAAGAATACCGCATTTTATCGATGGATCAGCGGTAGACAGCACCACTGAAAATGTCCTTGCCGTGATGAATCCGGCAACCGGAGAGCAATCCGCATCCGTTCCTATAGCGACACCAGAAGAAGTCGAAGCCGCGGTAAATGCAGCGCGGGAAGTGCTTCCTGCGTGGTCAGAAACAACGCCAATCAAACGCGCCAGGATCATGTTCCGCTTCCGAGAACTCTTGGAGGCCAACCAGGACAAAATCGCCCAGCTGATTACTTCAGAACACGGAAAGGTTTTATCGGATGCGATGGGTGAGGTCACCCGCGGACTGGAAGTAGTCGAGTATGTTACCGGCATCCCCCATATCCTGACCGGATTGGCATCAGAAAATGTGGGCACAGGCGTCGACAGTTATGGCCTGAGATACCCGCTTGGTGTTTGCGTTGGTATTTCCCCATTCAATTTCCCAGCCATGGTACCGATGTGGATGTTCCCCGTCGCCATCGCCTGCGGGAATACGTTCATCCTGAAACCCAGTGAGAAGACGCCATCTGCGGCGCTCTACATTGCAGAACTTCTTGCGCAGGCCGGCCTGCCGGCCGGCGTGTTCAATGTCGTTCATGGCGACAAATCCTGTGTGGACCAGCTGCTGGAACATCCGGACATAAAAGCCGTCAGTTTCGTCGGCTCCACCCCTGTCGCCGAATACATATACGCCCGGGCGTCCGGCAATGGAAAACGCGTCCAGGCGCTCGGCGGTGCCAAGAACCATATGGTCATCATGCCGGGTGCCGACATCGATGAAGCCGCAGACGCCCTCATGGGAGCTGCCTACGGATCCGCAGGCGAACGCTGCATGGCGGTGTCCGTAGCTGTGGCGGTCGGAGACCAGGTCGCCGACACTCTGGTCGCCGCCCTGAAAAGCCGGATCAAGGACCTGAAAATCGGCCCGGGCATCCAGGCGGATGCCGATATGGGACCTTTGATTTCCAGACAGCACCTGGACAAAGTCACCAGCTATGTAGGCATCGGCCAGTCGGAAGGCGCCGACTTGGTCGTCGATGGACGAAACGGCTTCGGGGACGAGGCCCAGTCAGGGTATTTCCTCGGGCCGTCGCTATTTGACGGCGTGTCCGACGGCATGCGCATCCTGAACGAAGAGATCTTCGGTCCTGTACTCAGCATCGTCCGGCGTTCGTCATTGAATGAAGCACTCGATCTGATCAATGCTCACGAGTATGGAAACGGCGCTGTCATCTACACACCGGATGGAGAGGAAGCGCGGCGGTTCACACGGGAAGTCTCTGCCGGCATGGTCGGTGTCAATGTCCCGATTCCCGTGCCGGTCGCATATCACTCGTTCGGCGGATGGAAGCGTTCCCTGTTCGGTGATCACCATATGCATGGCGCGGAAGGCGTCCGCTTCTATACGCGGCTCAAGACCATCTCCACCCGGTGGCCGAAGTCCAGATCTGCGGCCAGCCAGTATGCGATGCCCACTCTGGAATAGGTGGACCTGAGCGCCTGCAGGCCGCATGATCCGCCCACCCTTCGCAAAGGACCAGCCGGTAGATGTTCAAATCTGTCATTCCGCGGGAGGCCTCAGCCGCAATTCTGATCGCGGTTTTCGCAACCGCTGTTTTTGTACACCCGGCATCCGTCGCGGACACAGGCTCAGCCAGCCAGGAATTGGATAGGCAGGCCCAGGCGCCGCGGCAGGCCAACCTGATAGAATTGCCGGCCGCCACGACCTTGATAGGCGATGACCTGGCACCGCCTGACGAACGGCCGCAGTTCGAAATATCGGTGCCGGGCTTCCTGCTGGATGAAACTCAGGTGACTGTCAGGCAGTTCCGCGCATTTGTGGAACAAACGGGCTATGTGACAGAGGCGGAAAAATTTAGCGATGCCGGTGTTTTCACCAGCGGCACGGGGAACTGGTCGCTCGTATCAGGTGCAACCTGGGAATACCCGCGCGGGCCCGGGCATGAGCCTGCTGAAGACAATCATCCGGTCACGCAGGTTTCGTGGAATGACGCTAATGCATTCTGCCGGGCCTACGGCGCCCGCCTGCCAACGGAGATTGAATGGGAAAGAACGGCCCGCATGGGCCAAACGCCCGACGGCACGGTTTTCTACGCCAGGACGAGAGCTTCGCTTGAAGCACGCCGGCACATCAATGTCTGGGAAGGTATATTTCCTGTATTGAATACCGGCGATGACGGATACCTTGGCACATCGCCTGTCGGATACTTTGGTAAGGCTCCCACTGGGTTTGCCGATCTGGCTGGAAATGTCTGGGAATGGACCAGCTCACCCTATGTTCCATATCCCGCTGACCCAGGCAGCACCTTGGATGAAGGATTTGAGAAGGTACAACGCGGTGGATCTTTTCTCTGTGATCAGAACTTTTGCGAAGGCTTCAGGGTAACAGCGCGTAGCCATTCTACTCCCGACACGGCATTGATGCATGTCGGCTTTCGGTGCGCGGCCGATATAGGTGCAGGGCCAAAGGTTGGACGCATTCTCAACTGACCGGACGAAGGTGTAGTTTGAATTACCCAGACGACCTATAATCGTCTCAACGCTTCGCTTTCAAAATTGGCTGTCTTTGCGATCGCAGTATATAGGGTTTAGTTCAGACAGTTCTGAGAGCTCCGCATGGGCGGTGGCGGACTGATGGTGCCGTCAGACGAATTCGAACAAGACTCAGATTTTCGCGGACGTATAGGTCTCTGGTTGAGCAAAGCTCACACCATTCAATAAAGTGGCACTTTCGGTGTCCGGCATCAGGACTACCCGGGGTCCCTGAGATTGAACCGATCTGCTGACAGAATGGGCGCAAGCGCCATAGCTTATTTTGCTTTTCGTGAGCCCATTATGTTTGGTGTGCCGTACCCTCTATGGCGATTTCTCCCTGGATGAAGCGTTCAGATCAATGCGATCTCATCAATTCCGGCGCCTGAATTCCACCGGGTTGATCTGAAAAATCCATCCAGCCTCCCCGTGAAGGTACTTGTCCGACGCCTGGCTTTGACCAGTCACAGACCCCGTTGGGGAACACAGCTTCCAGACGTGCGAACTGCCCGTCGTTCAGTTTACCAGCATAGTCGGACCGGTCGACCGGACGCAGCTGGCACCTCAGGATGTCCGAAGACCGTGGCCCGCCGGCAACCTGGCGGATGGAAGAGTAGATCTTCAATCCGGGATCGGCATCGCAGGCCGCCTGGTCTGTGACCTTGCGAGTATAGTCTGTGCCAAGATAGCAGAAATCGAATGCCTCGTCCGGACGGTTGCGCTTGACCTTCTGCACTTGCGAGCCTTCGCCACTATCCGCTTCAATTCCCGCCAGCCATGCATCCATCACGTCCAGCGACATCTGCGGCAAGCCGGAATCCAGCCAGAGAGGATTGGTCCAGGGCGCACCGCCGCCCGGGAGCCCGACCCGCCACATGACATGGTTGTCGAGATTGCCATTGGCCGCAAGAAGTCGGTCGCGCAGGGCAAAGCTGCTCCAATTGTAGTGAACCGAAGAATTCTCATCACCACGCAGGTCGATGATCGGCGTTGAAGCCATTGCTGCGCCATCGGAAATCATCCCTGTCCGATAAGCGATGTCCAGCGCACCGGGGTCAGCAATCGTCCTTTCAGCAACAAAATTCCCGTCGAGGTCAACACCTCCGACCTGTTCATTGACCACAACGAACTCTTCCGGAGACAATGTCCCGTCCAGGAGCGCTCCCAGTCCGTATTGGACGCCTTCATTGTTCTTGAGGATGCGGCCAATATTCGTGCCCGGATATGTTCCCCACAGCGCAACACTATGATCGGGATATGCACAGCGAATGCCGTCAGGGTTCGCCACTGGATCGTAGACAAGATCATTGGGGAGCTTGCATCCATTGCTCATCGGGTCTTCCCCCCAAACGCCGGCAAGATAGGCGAATCGGAAGCGACCGAGGTTTTCGACGCTGCCTTCATCCTTGTGCCCGGCGATGATCGCCCGTTTGCGGTTGATTTCCTCGGTGCCGAGGCCGGCATTCAAGGCCTCAAAAGTCTCACTGTGGAAATACCTCCGGAGGAGGATTGCATCGAAGATCTCTTCAGAATGTCCGTCGCTATCGGGATAGCTGCATGCCAGGACAAGTCCATCAAGGGCTCCGGGGTACATGCTTGCGATCACGTTCTGCTGCATGGACCCTGCCGAACAGCCATGGCCGATCGTGTAGCGGACCAGGCCGTATGTATCCGAGATATATTCCTTCAGCATCAGGACCGTCTCAGCTGACACCACCCGGTTCGCATTCTGGGAAGCGTCCGTGAGACTTGCGACAGCGACCATGAACCCCTTGCTCAATGGATGGTCCAGCGCCCAGGTTGATACCGGTTGGGACTGGCGGCGGAGGTGGCCCGTGCTCCCACCGAAGAACCAGACAAGCTTGCGGTTCCAGGCGACAAGCTCGCTTTCTGGCGCGTCCGGATCATGCAGGACAGCAATGTCGTACAGGCCCCGATTGATGGCCCCGCGTTCGACACGAACGACATAATCCAGCGTCTTTCCCTGGTCGGTTGTCGTCTGTGACATGTCCGCAGGGCGAGGTGCGGCCAAGGTATAGGGCTGGAAGCAGGAATTCTCGAAACCGTGACGCGGTTCGCAATCCGTCGCCGTCGTCCGGTAATAGTATCGCACCTCAGGCACGACATTGCACTGGGCATCAAGCGGAGGGTTGCTGAGGCCGCTCGCATAAGTCGCCGGCTCAAGGCCATTTTCTTCCCGTGCCTCCGGGGTCGCGCAGACCCAGGGCTGCAATTGCGGCCCGGACAGAAGGGGGCCACCCTTCGGATGGTTGGTGATAACAAGATCCGCGGCCGATCCGGATGGGGACGTCACCCGCACAATATTCTCACCATCGATCAGACCACTCACAACCCCCTGAGCCTGTTCGCCTTCAAGGGTGAAAGCCACATCCTGCGCGACGCCGTTCACGGACACCTGAAAACTGTCCACCCCTCCTGAAAATCCGCCACTGACAATAAGACGGGCATCTCCCCCACTCACCAGGTCAGGGCGGTTAGGGGACGTCGTTACAGCCAGCTTGGCTCCTCCAGCCGTTTGGGAGACCGCTTCTGAACCTGCAGGGTCGACCGACCCGCAAGCTGAAAGTGCGAGCGCGGCAGCCAGCAACGCCATTCCGTATTGGATCTTGTGCAAGATTATTCCTCCTTGTCGGGCTTTGCTTGCCGGATACCGGTAAACGCCCCCATCTTCAGTCAGGTCGCGTAACGCGCTTTTCCGCTGCAACGAAAGAAGGTGGACCGGCGACTATCACCGGTCCACCAAATTGCTTCATCAGAAGCGCACTCGCGCACCGACAGAGAAGTAACGCCCGACCATGTCGTAATAGGACGGTTGGGTGTAGATATTGTATGCAATCGTCTGAGTGGACGTACCCAGCGCCTGAGGGTCCTGGTCAAACACATTGCTGATGTTCAGGAAGACTTCCTTCTCAAGCGCCTCACTGCCGAAGGCATACTGAAGATAAAGGTTCGTATATGCAGTAAGAGGTGCTTTTTCCTGGTCCGTCAGGTCAGGAGGAGAGAGCCTGTAGGATTCCCCCAATATCCGCTCGGAAACGGTCGCCGTCCAAGGACCTTTGGACCAGCTTACTGAGGCATTGCCGCGCCAGTGCGGCCGCACAGACCAGCCCGCCTGCTCCAATGTTACCGAACCGGGAGATTCGAACTGATAGGAATCAAGATAGCTGGCAACGCCCCGGAAACTCAGGTCCCCGCCAAGCCAATCTGTCGAATAGCTGGCTTCAAAGTCGACACCTGAAATTTCTGCCGTCTGAATATTGATCAACGTATTGTAAATTTGGGTAATTTCGTTTGTGGTCGGATTTCGCGTGATCAGATCGCAAAGTGACTGGTCTCCCGCAACACATTGATTGATGATCGTTTGTGCACTCAGCTGCGAAATCGCATCCTCGATCTTCAGACTGTAATAGTCGACCGAAAGACCAAAGCCATCAATGAAAGAAGGACGATACACAAACCCAAGCGTCAATGTATCCGACAGCTCCGGTGTAAGATCCGGATTGCTGCCGCTCGGGCTGATTACGCCCTGGAAATATTGGTTGTTGAGAACGGGATCGAAGAATGCCAGCGACACCAGTGTCTGGCCGCCAAAAAGTTCTCCGATATGCGGCGCGCGGATGTCCCGGGAGACGGTTGCGCGCAACCGAAGATCTTCGAACACCTGGTTGGTCAGACCGACCTTCCAGCTGGTTACCCCGCCGCTGGTACTGTAGTTGGTGTGCCGTATCGCTGCATTCAGGCTCAGATCCTCTGCAAACGGCGCATCCTTCACCAGCGGCACAAGCGCCTCGACGAAGCCTTCGAACAGGTCATATGAGCCGCGGCTGCCCGCCGTCACATTGCTCACCGCCCAATTGGCTTGTTGCGAAACCGCATCACCGATCACTTTGTTGGTGTTGTTGCGATACTCAACACCAACGGCAATCGGGACCTCTCCAGCCCAGGTCGAGAAGGGACTTCCGGTAACTGTCGCGGCAAATACATCCTGTTTGGTCAGCGACCGCGCCACCGGTTGGCCGAGCACATAACCCGCCTGCTCTTCGGTCGGCGCATGAATACCGAACGGGTTTCGCGCAACGCATCCATTTGTCGGATCCGTCAGGGTGGACCGGCAGACGATCTGTCCAGTATCCGGATCAATTACTGCATCCGCCGACAGTTTGAGTTCAGCGAGCTTGACGCCCGGATTGGACCCCCACCTCAGCAAAGTCTCGCCGTGGGAGTAGTAGGTATCAAGCTCGAAATCGAACGGCAGCTGCGCTTTCAGGCCAAAGGTGGCGTTCAGCGCATTCGACTTGGTGAATGCCTCTGGCCGACCATAGTCAAGATCGTATTTCCACATCGAAAATGACTCGATGTCATTGGCAATCATCACATCCCGGACGGATTCCGGAAGATAGGCATTGTCCTGTTGGATCGTATAGGCCCGCCCGCCGATGCTGTAGGGAAGCACAAGCGGGTATTTCAATTCTGAAACCCCATATGAACCTTCCGCAAACACCTCGACATCGTCAGTCAGGTCGTATTTGGCGTGGACAAATGCATTGATCTGCTTGTTCCCGGAACGAAGCGGCTGTGTATATCGGGCTCCGTCACCGCCAATCTGGGTGCCTCCGGCCGAGATGCCTGTACCGAACGGGATCGCATTCCCGTCAGCATCGAAATTTGTATTGAACAATGGTCCCGGCGTCCGGATCAGGCCGCCGAAAGTCGCTATGTTTGAGGAAACGTCGTCAACAATGAGGAAGGTGGGTTCGCCAGGCTGGCCAGCATTGGGGTTCACGATGCGACTGGTGAATTTATTGGACCAGCCCCGTTCTGTGCCATCAAGCCCTGCCTGCCCGCTGCCGGACAGGTCGAACACGACATGACCCTTGCCCGCATTGAACGATTTGCCTCCGGTGAGGTCAAATCCATAGCTCCCTGCATCGTTCTGGCCAGAAATACCTCCACGCACCTCCGCCTGGACACCTTCAAAATCGGTATTGAGGACGTAGTTGACGACGCCTGATACCGCGCCGGAACCGTACGCTGCCGAAGCACCTCCGGTCACGATATCAACTTTTTCAACCAGCCCCGATGGGAAGAGCGCCATGTCCGCGGTCCCGGTCGCCATGCTGGGCGCCGTCCGGCGGCCATCGAGCAGAACGAGCGTCCGCTCTGGACCGAGATCCCGCAGATTGGCGGCCGTCGTATTTCCGGGGCCGGCGCCCTGCGTATGGGTTGCAACCGCAGCTGAAGAAGAACCCGAAAGTTGTGGAAGCTGCCGCAATGCATCGGTCAGAATGGGCGAAACGGCTTTCAATTCGGCATTGGTCGTGGTGGTGACTGGTGTCGGCGCCTCATAACCGTTTGCAATGACTCGCGAACCGGACACGACAACACGCGACATACGGGCCACATCATCTTCAGGTTCTGTTTCCGGCGCAGAGACCTGGACCAGGTCACCGGACGCATCCGGTTCCACACTTTCGCTTTCCTGAGCAAGCGCCACCGGCGCGAGAAGACCTGATGCGATCATGATCGCAGAGGCACCAATGCCCGACAGGGCTTTTTGACGATAATTGGGTTTCACATGACCCTCCCTTGATAGCTCTTTAATGGCCGTTAAGGGCTTTGGTCACACGAATTTAACAATCGAACAAGGTCAAATTTTTATGGTCAGTAAGTTTTCTATGCTGCGCCGCAAAAAAAGCGCTTTCAAATTGGCTTTTTAAAAGACGTGTACAGAGAAAAAATTGGGCCGGTACGCGTCAGCATCAGCGGATACGTACCAGCCCGAGGGGAGGAAACACCTGATTTTCCCGACCGCTCCGGATGCCGGACGCCGGTCAAAGCAGAATGGGCTCAGGCGTCAGCACGCCCGATAATCGATATCGCGGAAACGTTCTGGTTGGGCATACCACCCAGATTGTGGGACAGGGCGAAGGTCACATCTTGCTGGCGTTGGCGCGGGCCGGCCCGCCCCAGGATCTGCAGGTAGTTTTCGTACACCATGCGAAGCCCAGAAGCCCCGATCGGGTGACCGAAGCATTTGAGCCCCCCGTCAATCTGACAAGGTATTTCGCCATCGGCATCGAACCGCCCATCCAGAACGTCCTGCCAACCCCTGCCTTCTTCACTGATCAGAAGGTCTTCCATCGTGACGAGTTCAGTGATCGAGAAACAATCATGCACTTCCATCAGGCTTACTTGTTCGGAGGGTTTTGAAATGCCCGCCTCTTTGTAAGCTCTCGCGGCGGCCACACGGGTTGTGTGGAAATAACTTCCATCCCACCCTGCCCCTTGGAGCTCCCAGCCGTTGGACACGGCGATCTGGAGCGCTTTGACGGTCACCAGCTCCGACTTTCCAAGCGACCTGGCAATCTCCGGCGTCGTGACGATGGCACATGCCGCCCCGTCCGACACGCCGCAGCAATCGAACAGGCCGAGCGGTTCGGCAATCATCGGCGCGTTCAGAACCGTATCGATGTCGATCGGCTTTCGCAGGTGCGCCTTGTCGTTTTTCGCTCCATTGGCATGGCTCTTTACAGAAACATGGGCCATTGCGCGCTTCAGATCTTCCGGTACGACACCATGCCGTGCACGATAGGCTGCCGCGAGTTGGGCGAAATTGCCTGGCGCCGACCCCGTGACACCGATCATGTCGAACATTGTCCCGCGAGTCCGGGCCGGCAAACCGCCATAGCCTGTATCTTTGAGTTTTTCGACACCGAGGGCCAATGCGATATCGGCTGCCCCCGAAGCGACGGCGTAAACTGCCCCGCGCAAGGCTTCTGTTCCGCTCGCACAATAGTTTTCAACTTTCGTCACAGGCGCATTGTTCAGGCGCAGAGCGATTCCCAGCGGAATACCCGAAGGCCCGACATTGACAGCGTCAAACGCTACAGCCAGCCAGGCGGCATCGATCCGGGATGTTTCTATTCCCGCATCTGCGATCGCCTCCTGATACGCCTCCACCATCAATGTGTCGGCATCATCGTTCCAGCGTTCACCGAACTTGGAACAGCCCATCCCGAGAATGGCAACCCTATCTCTGATACCAGTTGGCATATCTCAGCCCTCCATGCCTGAAGCAGAAACCGCTGGAATGGCCTTCCAGAAGTAGCGCTTGAATTGTCGTTGCTCGTCGATCGCCTTGATCCTGAACGCCATCCGCATTTGACGGCCGACCGCGATATCGGACTCATCGGCGTCCACGAATTCAGCCATCATCCGGCCTCCGCCTTCAAACTCCACCATGCCGTATCGACTCGGAGGATCCGGCGAATAAGTCAGTGAGTCAGCCGTAAAAGTCAGGATTCTGGCTGGGACATCCGCCAACGGATAATCTTCCTGAGTTCCTATTGCGCGCTCATTCTGATTGACGCTGATGTCACTTTTTGGAAACTGCACCGTCCCTGTACGAGTACATTTTCCGCCAACGAGGCCAAGAACGGCTTTTCGATTTCGGTATAGAGCGGTGAGTGCAGTTTTTTGATCCTGCTCGGCGCGCATACCCAACTCGTATGACAAGGACCCGGTAAATGCGAGATGACGCATGTAATTGAGTTCCGGTGACTTGCGAGCCAATGCTGCATCGCATCGTCCCTGGCGAGCCGCTTCAACTGCTGGCATTACTTCGAAAACCAGAACCTCTGCACCCTGGCCGTATCCCACAAGGACGACCGTCTCCCCGGCCTGCGCCTTTTCCAGCACCATCGCCAGCAGGAGCAAAGGATGCGCGGCGCCGGTATCCCCGACTTCACTCAAAAGGACGTCACATACGGCATCCTCTGGAATTCCGGCCTTTTTCGCCATCTGCGCAGCGATGCCGCGGGTGACGATTGGGACGATGAGGTGATCGACAGAAGACGCCTCAAGTCCGGTCTTTTCAAGAGCCTGCCTCAAGGCGCCTGCACCGAGCTTCAGGTATCCTTCATCACGAACCCAGCGGCTTTCCCAATTATAATCCGTTTCAGCGTTCCCGGCGCGGAAGTGATCGACGAAATCCGCACTGACAGCATGGTGACCGAGCAGCTTCGCAACTGGCTCACCCTCTCCCACCAGGATGGCTGCCGCTGCATCTCCATAGGTCATTTCGGCTTCCGACCCAGGCTTGGTCCCCCGGCGTTCGGCCGCCATGCACAGGGTTGTACGCGACGGCTGCAGCAAGGCGGAAGCCAGCGCTGAAACCCCGGCGCGCAAGCCGCCTCCAAAATCCATCGATGACACGGCGTCTCCAAGATTGAGCGCCTCCTTCACGATTCCTGAATTCTGCCGGTCGGCAAACGGGTGCGACGTCGACGCCAGGACCACTGAATCGACGGCTTCGCGTGCACGGTCGCCGAGACAGGACCTTGCCGCTTCTACCGCCATGGTAACCGGGTCTTCGTCCCAGTTGGCAACCGCCTTTTCCCCCCGGGCCAGCCCCTTCATGCCTGGTGCAAACCAGGCATTTGCCGTGTGAATGGCGCTACGCTGAAGACGCCGCCGGGGAATATATATGCCGTAATCCAGTATGCCGATTGTCATTGATACTCCAAAAGCCCGTTGTTGATGACCGTTACATCTCTGCTTTCGATCCGTGCCCTGAATGCGGCGCGCCCTTCACCTTCGTGCCAGACCTCGGTGGTCACGGCCTCGCCTGGATAGACCGGACTCGAAAAGCGCACATCCATCCGTTTCAAGCGGGCTGCTCGCCCTTCACATACGGATTGAACCAGCGCCCGCCCAACGACGCCATAAGTGCAAAGTCCGTGAAGTATAGGACGATCAAAGCCCGCTGAACGCGCAACTTCGGGATCGATATGGAGTGGATTGTAGTCACCTGACAGACGATAGATCAGCGCCTGGTCTTCGTGTGTGGGAAGGCGGACAGAGATATCGGGCGCCCGGTCGTCCGGTATGGCGTGAGGTGCAGGCGGGCGCCCCTGCCCCATGTTCCCGAATCCGCCGTCGCCCCGGAGGAAGCTACGGGAGCGTACCGTTGCCACAGGTTCCGGGCTGCCGTCCTCGTAGATGACGCGAGAGACTTCCATAATGGCGCCTTTGTCCGCCCCCTTGTCGAAGATCTCGTCGATCTTCGTGGATGCATGGAAGGCCCCGCTCGAGGGAAATGGCCGGTGGATCTCCACGGATTGCTCTGCGTGCAGGACCTTCTGCCATGTCAGGCCATACTTCGGGTCTTTCGCAAAAAATCCGGGATAAGTAACGACAGCGGCAATGGTCGGGAACGCTTCCAGTCCGTCCTCATAAACGTAACCAAGCTCTCTTGCGCCGATACCCAAGGCGTAGAGGATCGTATCCCTTTCGGATATTTCGTGCCGGACATCGAGTGTCGGCATGGCCATGAGCCGGTGATAATCGAGCGGCACCCTCTCTGCTCCCTTCGCGTTTTTGAACCTATTTAACGGTCGTAAAGGGGTGGTCAAGAGGGAAATCCGGAACCGTCCGCATCAACTGTCCCGGATCTCCCCGTCAGCTGCAGACATCGTCTTCAATCGTCCGCCGCGCCATCGCGAAGCAGACCACCGATAGGGATACGATGATTGACAAAACCACCATCGCAAACCTCAACCCCTCCGCCGGACCGAACCAGCGGGCAGAGACATCACTGAGAATACCGGCAAATACCGGCCCGCACCCAAGACCCAAAGCGTTCAGGATAAAGAGAAACACAGCTACTGCGGTTGCGCGCGAACGGGGCGGAACGATGCTTTGTACACAGGCAAAAACCGGTCCGTACCACATGCCCTTCAAAAAGGATGGAACCGCCAGGATCAGAAGCGACGAGATCGTCCCCGGAACCAGGAATGCGGCGATCAGGAATGGCACCGCCAGCCCCGTCGCCCACATTGGAACGGCCGTATAGCCTTTCGCCCCGGCACGCGCAAACCTGTCTCCGAGCCAGCCGCCCGTCGCCGTTCCAGCGGCAGCCGTTGTCCCGAGAATCAATCCGAGCACGATACCAAGAACGGCAATTCTTCCATCGAATCCGAATGTGGCCGCAATAGCATCCAAACCATCCGTATGATTGCGGAGATAAAAGGATCCGTAGAATGCCTGATGACCATAACCCGCAAATGCAATGGATGCTGCCCCTAACGATATCCAGATAAAGCTCTTTGTTTTCAATAGCCTGCGTATCGTCTCACCAAGAGGAGGAATATCGTCTTGTTGTGTTGACCGGTTGCGGACTGCCGAGACTCTAGGGTCTTTGACCGTAATCAGCATGAGCGCAGCCAGCAGCAATCCGGGAACGCCGACAAGCAGGAATGCCATTCGCCAGCCGTAGAATTCGGCAACCACGCCGCCAAGGACCATGCCCAATAGCGTCCCGATCGGAAGCCCCATGGAATAGAAAGCCAATGCGCCGGCGCGCTTCTCTTTCGGCGTAATGTCCGTGATAAGAGAATGCGCAGGCGGTGTGCAACCGGCTTCCCCGATCCCGACTCCGACGCGAGCAATGAGCATATGGGTGAAACTGTGCGCCAGTCCGGACAGAGCGGTGAAGCCACTCCAGATCGTCAGCGCACCCGCCACAATAAGGGAGCGGTTTCCGCGCTCCGACAATCGCGCAATCGGAACGCCCAGGATTGTATAGAGAAGCGCAAAAGCAAACCCTGTCATAACCCCCATCTGCCAGTCGGCGAGATGAAGGTCTTTCTTGATTGGCTCAGCAAGAATATTGATGATCTGCCGGTCCAGGAATGCCAGCGTATACGTGACCGTCAGCAAGACGAGGATATAGATTCTTGCCCCTGGCCGAAGCGGATGTGCCGCTTCCCCAGCCCCCATAGCCGTACCTGACATATTCAACTCCCGAATTTACGTTCATTTGCTTATTTAATGACCGTAAAGTGGTAGTTGTATTTAGTGCGCTGAGCAAGTTCTCCTGCCCGCCCTTCAGGCAGAAATTCCCCGCAGGATCGTATCCGCCGCAAAGGCAGAATATTTGGTGGCCAATTCTTTCCGGACCCGCGTCTCGCCAAACAGTTCGTGAACGGCGACACGGGTGGAAAAAATGTACAGGCACGTGCCGATCACCAGGAAATACAGAAATTCCGGCTCGACATCCCGGAATTGGCCACTCGCTATGCCGTCCTCGAGAATCTTGCGCTGCGCCTCAATGAGCGGCCGCATGAACCCCATTCGGATGGACCGCGAACTTTCTGATTCCTGATCCCAGAGCAGCAAGTCCAGAAGTTGGTTCAGATAGGGATAACGCGCATAGGTTCGAATGATTCCATGGATATGAATCCGCATTTTCGTAGCGGGATCGAGATCCATCGCCATGAGTTCTTCGAGCTGTTCAAGGGACCCCTTCGTATCGCGCTCCGCGAGGGCCAGAAGCAAGCCATCCTTTGAACCGAAGTGGTATTTTACCAGCGGCGCAGTCAGGCCGGCGCGCCGGGCGATCTGGTGCAGCGAGACATCAATCGATCCCAATTCGGTCATCAGCTGGCTGGCGGCAGAAAGCAGCTGCTCCCGTCCATTTGCACCAGCGGTTGCAGTAGCAAGGTTCTGCTCAGTCATGGAACTCCCTCATTCGGCCCCCTGATTTAATGAACGAAAAGGGGCGCCCTAGCAAGGGAAGTTCAACCTTTTGCGGCCACGCTTGTCCGGAGGATATCTCCATGTTCGCCAAGACGCGGAGCGCGTTTCAGGGGCCGTTCAGGAATGCATTCAAAATCCAGCGGCCCTGCAACAATCACGCTTGAACCAGCAAAGCCATCATCTTCCAGCGGCACGTAGCAACCGGCCGCGCGCAACTGCGGATCCCTGACGGCCTGCCCTACAGATTGGACAGGGCCCCAGATGATGTTTTCCCGGTTCAACGCCTCGGCAAGTGCATCATACGGCATGGCACCAAAGGCGGCATCCAGTTCATCGACCAGCGCCGCTGCATTTGTCCTTCTGTTCCGCACTCCATCGAACCGAGCATCCGCGGCAAGCTCAGGACGCCCGGCGGCTGCCAATAGTTTCGGCCAGTCTCCCGGGCCCTGCCGGGGCACAATGACGATCCACCGGTCATCTGCCGAGCGGAAAAAATTGTTCATCGGGTTGACGGCTTCATGCCGGCTTTTCGTCGATCCGATCTTGCCGAGTTGGAGCTGCACTGCATGCTCGGAGGCCCCGGCATACACTCCCGTTCGAACCAGAGAAGATTGAACCTTCTGCCCTTTGCCTGTTCTTTCGCGATGGAAAAGTGCCCCGAGCACACCGCTGAGTAGTGCAAGCGATGCAGTATGATCGCCAATTCCCGTCCGCAACTGCGTCGGTTCCGCACCCTTCACAGTCGCCAATGAGCACAATCCGGTCCGGGCCCAGTATGCTGCAATGTCAAACCCCGGCTTGTCTGCCTCAGGACCTTTTTCACCATAGCCCGTGAACGAAGCGTAGATGAGATCCGGCCGGATTTTCCGCAATGTTTCCCAATCGAGGCCGGCCCGGTCGAGTGAAGCCGGGCGGGCATTCGTCAAAAACACGTCTGCGGAGCTTATGAGATCCAGCATGTCTGCTGCACCCTGCTCCGATGCGATATCGACAACAATTGATTTCTTGCCACGATTGTCAGTTTCGAAAACAAGGTTCTGCCCGTCATCCCCGCGACCGACCGATGCAAAGAACTGCCGCATTGGGTCTCCGCCGGCCGCTTCCACCTTGATTACTTCCGCCCCATAGTCGGCAAGAAGCGCCCCAGCCGCTGGCGCAGCGACATAGGTTGCGAGCTCGATCACACGAATTCCGTCGAGTAGCATCAGTATCAATCTTTCTTGTTGTGACGTGTGCAGGACACGCTGATATCGGTGTTCCGATGGATCCCCGAGGCTGCCCCGCCTGTTACCGTGAGCTGTTATTGCTTTCGGTGGGCTTTGTCCTTGCTGGTCGTATCTTGAATTTTGGCGCGGGACGCGGCCCATTGCTCGTCTGACCAGTTTCGCATCGATGAGAAATTTCCTCCTGTTGCGAGGTAACGCGCACCGTCGATCGCGATCGTCTGACCCGTGACATACTCCGCCCCCGGAGACATGAGATAGGCTGCAAGGTTCGCCAGTTCGGGCATGCGTCCAACACGCCCCATGGGATAGTCGCTCGTGTCGGCGAATGCCTTCTCGCCTTCGAGCGGACGCAACCGGGCCGACATCCCCTCTGTCGGGAACGTCCCAGGTGCGATCGCATTCAGCCGGATGCCACGATCTGCCCATTCAACTGCCAGACTGTGAGTCATCGTGTTGACCCCGGCTTTCGACATGGCGGAAGGGACGGTAAATGCCGACCCATTCCAGACCCAGGTCGCCAGGATGGAGAGGACGGAAGCCGGAACCTCCTGTTCGATCCAGCGCTTTCCGCAAGCCAGCGTGACCGAAAAACTACCGCGGAACACAATGCTGGAAATCGCATCGAACCCGTTCATCGACAGGTCTTCCGTCCTGCTGATGAAATTGCCGGCCGCATTGTTAACGAGCCCTGTCAAAGCCCCGCCATCGGCCCAAATTGCATCCAGCATGGCTTCAATGTCATCTGGCTTGCGGATGTCGCAGGGAATCCCCCGCACATAGCCCCCGTGCAAGTCCATGAGCTGCGATGCGGCCTCATCCAGCACCGCCTGCCGGCGACCGCAGATATAGACGTCTGCCCCGAGAATCAGGAAGCCTTCCGCCATGACCCTGCCGAGACCTGACCCGCCGCCCGTGACCAGGATTCGCTGCCCCTTGAGTAGATTGTCTCGGAACATCATATCGTCGCGATTCATGCAAAATCTCCTGCCTGGAACTGCCGGGCAAGAGTTTTGCCGATGATGGTTTGCTGGATCTGGGTTGTGCCCTCATAGATCCGGAACACGCGAACATCCCGGTAGAAACGTTCCACAACGCTGTCTCGCATGTATCCGGCAGCGCCATGCACCTGCACGGCACGATCCGCCACGCGTCCAACCATTTCAGACGCAAACATCTTTACACAGGATGCTTCCAGCGAGACCCGCTCTCCTGCGGCAAGGCGATTGGCTGTTTGCTGAACAAGACTTTCAGCTGCCAGGATATCCGCCTGGCTATCTGCCAGCATTGCCTGCACAAGCTGGAATTCGACAATCGGTTTGCCGAATTGCAGCCGTTCGCACGCATATTTTACCGCTTCATGCTGGATCCGTTTAGCCTGACCGACGCAGACGGCTGCAACATTCAACCTGCCGCGATCCAGCACGCTCATCGCAGTTTTGAAGCCACGTCCCTCAACGCCGCCGAGCAAGGCGGTCGCAGGAACACGTACATTCTCAAGGATCACATCAGCGGACCAGGCACCGGCCTGCCCCATTTTCCGGTCTTTGCGCCCAATTGTAACACCCGGCGTGTCAGCTGGAACCAGGAAGGCGCTGACATGACGGTTGCCGGGTAAACGCTCAGGTTCTGTCCTTGCCATAACCGTAATAAGGGACGCATACGGCGAATTGGTAATGTAGCGCTTGGTTCCGTTCAGGATGTAAGTGTCACCGTCTCGCACGGCACTTGTGCGAAGCGCCGCTGCATCGGATCCTGAGTCCGGCTCTGTCAGGGCAAAGCTCGTGATCACTTCCCCCGTCGCAATCCGCGGCAGCCATTCTTGCTTCTGGGCTTCTGTTCCTTCATGGACGATACCCTGGCTGCCAACCCCCAGATTGATGCCGATCAACGACCGGAACGCTGCAGAAGCCCAGCAGAGCTCTGTAACGATTTCAATCTCTTCTGGGCTGGTGAGCCCGAGGCCACCATAGTCTTGCGGGACAGTCAGGCCGAACAGGCCAAGATCGCGCATTTCCTGGATGATCTCTCCGGGAACCTCGTCGCTTTCTGCAACCTGCTCCTCGATCGGCACGAGCCGCTCTCTGGTGAACCGGCGAACCGTCTCCCGGAATTGTGCGATCGTTTCCTTATCCAGTGTTGGCGCTCCGGATTCCTTCATTGTCTGCCCGCTCATCAGGCTGGATCCCAGGGGAACACTTCGGCGGAACGCTGCAGAGGCTGGAGAGAAGGCCGGAAGGCTGGCATCAGATCGGACCCAATGCTTTCAACCGTCCAACCTTCTGAACGATGCATGGAGCGGATCGGCCGCGAATTGTTGAACAGGAAGATCTCGTTTTTCCGGACACAGAACACCTGCGCCGTGACATCCCTGGCATCATCTGTCAGCAAATAGGTCACCAGCGGTGCAATTTTCTGCGGCGTCATTGTTTTCAAGCGCTCAACACGCTGTTTTTCATCTTCCGTCTCTGTCGGAATGGTCGCGATCAATCGGCTCCATGCGAACGGCGCAATACAGTTCGAACGCACATTGGATCGCCCCATGTCGAGCGCGATGGAATTGGAGAGTCCAACCACGCCCATCTTGGCTGCAGAGTAATTGGCTTGTCCGAAATTTCCGATCAGACCGGAAGTCGAAGTAAAATGGACGAACGCGCCATGATTTTGCTCTTTGAACACGTGCGCAGCGGCTTTCGATACATTGAACGTTCCATGAAGGTGAACATCGATCACTTCCTTCCAGTCAGCATGGCTCATGCGGTGGAAAATGCGGTCACGCAGAATACCTGCATTATTGACAACACCGTCGAGCCCGCCAAATTTCGTGACGGCATCGGCGACGATGGTTTCAGCCCCTGCCGGATCCGCAACGCTCGCGACATTCGCTGCCGCGCGGCCGCCGAGCGCCTTGATTTCCTCGACCACGTCGTATGCAGGTCCGGAGTCTCCTCCAGCCCCATCGGCAGCTCCTCCGAAATCGTTGACAACAACAGCTGCACCCTGGCGTGCGCATTCCAGAGCGATCTCGCGGCCAATCCCGCGTCCTGCGCCGGTTACAGCGACAACTTTACCCTCAAGAGCCTGCACGGTGTCCTCCTCTTGCAATACTCACTTTACGAGCGTTAAACACAAGGTTCGGAGCCTTGCAAGATTGGCTCGAAATAATTTTTACGGTCGTAAAGTCTGGAGGCAAGGATGTCTGACACCACTATGGAAACACTAAGCACCCGAATTCGCGGCCATGCAGTCGAAACGCCCGAGGCAACCGCCCTCACCATCGGCCCGGACAGTCTGAGTTACCGCCAGCTCGATAGCCTCTGCGACCGGACGGCAATGGCTTTGGACCGCAGCGGCGTATGCCCGGGAGACTTTGTCGGCATTGCCGGAAAGCCGAGCATCACGCAGGTGGCTGCATTGGCGGGCCTTACGCGACTCGGGGGTGTTCCAGTCCCAATCCCCTCTTCAGCCAGGGCCGACGATCAAAACACCATGCTTGCCGATTCCGGCGCCCGGTTTTGTTTTGCAGATGCAGGCACCGGCATCGTTTTGCCGGAAGTATCTCTTTTACCGCTCGCACGAACAGCTTTCGAAGACTGGCTACCTCACCGCGCGATGCCATTTGCTGATCACACTCCGGTTCCCGATGCGCCAGCGACGATCATTTATTCATCCGGGACCACTGGGACACCAAAAGGTATTGTACAACCGCATAGTTATCGTTCTCGCATAATTCAGAGCGGGCCTGCTCGCGGCTATACGCCGGATGCTGTAACCATGATTGCAACACCGCTTTATTCGAACACGACCCTGGTCGCGTTCCTGGGTACGCTCGGCGTTGGTGGACATGTCGTCATGATGCCCAAGTTCGATGCGGAAAACTGGCTGAAACTGGCAGATCACCATCGGGCGACCCACGCCATGCTCGTTCCAGTCATGATCGACCGCATCCTGTCACATCCCGACTTCGACAATGCCGACCTTTCCAGCTTCAGGATGAAGTACTGCACGTCTGCCCCATTTTCTGCCTCGCTCAAACGAGCGGTTCTTGATCGCTGGCCGGGCGGGTTGACGGAATTCTACGGCATGACGGAAGGCGGCGCGTCGTTTATCCTCCGGGCACACGAACACCCCGACAAACTGCACACCGTCGGGCAGCTTTCGCCGGGAAGTGAAATCCGCCTCCTCGATGACCATGATCAGGACGTCGGCCCCAACCAGCCCGGAGAGGTCGTCGGCCGCTCCCCTGGCATGATGTTGGGATACCATAAGCGGCCCGATGCCACGGCAGGAATTTTCTGGACCGCCCCGGATGGGTCCACCTGGCTGCGTACGGGTGACATAGGCAAGCTGGATGAGGACGGATTTCTGTCTATCATTGACCGGAAGAAGGACCTCATCATTTCCGGTGGATTCAACATATACCCGGCCGACATTGAGGCGGTATTGAGTCAGCACCCGGATGTGCAGGAAACCAGTGTTGTCGGCGTACCCGACCCGCGTTGGGGAGAAACCCCGGTCGCATTCGTGGTCGGCCCGCAAGACTCTCCTGACGCGATCAAGACCTGGCTGAATGATCGACTGGGTAAGATGCAGCGCGTTTCCAGCGTCTGTATCGTTCCCGCTCTTCCAAGAAATGCGATCGGGAAGATCGTGAAGACCGAGCTTAAGAGTGCTTACCTGAGCGCTCTGACCTGAAGACGCAGCCTGGCATCCGATGAACGTCACGTTGTGAATCCACAAGATTGAAGCGCATCGCCCGAAAGCGCTCTGGCTCAATATCCACAGAAGGGGAATAATTATTTGATCGGCAATAGCGCCGCATGGCACACATTCGCCAAGGCGCCGACGGCGAACACTTGTCAGTTTTATTGTGCCATGGCCGAATCGATCGCAGCATTGGCGGGCAGTCTTGATGCGTAGCCTGCAGAACCAGGGCAAGCTGACCAACACAATTCAGGTCGCAGCACCGGTAGGCACCCTCCTTGCGGGTATCCCTGAAGACGGTCTTTCATGTGCTCCACACGGAGTTTTCATCAGACCAGATTTATTCCTGCACGGTTTTTTGCGTCGCCGGCCTCCGCGCCGATAACTTGCAGGAAAATCTCGCGTGCGCGCCGCGCGTTTAAAAGAAAATTTCCCCAGTCCTATTCTGACTTCGGAGCAACAACGATATTCTGGCCGGTCTGAAACACCCCGACAGACAGATATAATTTCAGACTCTCGGCAAAGGCCTCTTGCTCACCCGCCGGGAAGGTTCCGCTGATGCGCTCGTTTGCGAGCATCTCGTCGTCGATGCTGAGCTTGATGGTGGAATAGCGGTTCATTTCGGCGATGGCGTCGGCGAGCGTTACATTGTCGAACTGGAGGAGGCCTTCGCGCCATTGGCCGGCACGGGCGGGGTCGATGGTGGAGAGGATGGGTTTGGTGCCGGGAACGATGTCGAGGCGTTCGCCGGGCTTGAGGACGATGCCCTCCTGCAGGGTCTTTGCGGGCATCGCGCCCGCCTTCCCTTCGCTGTTAGCAGTCTTGCTCGGGCTGACGCGGACCGCCCCCTGGATCAGGATGACGGAGATGGCATCCTGATCGGCACGCACGTTGAACGCCGTCCCGAGCGCACGCGTGATTGTGCCGCCGGCTTCGACCAGGAAGGGCCGGTCGGAATGTTCGACCTCGAACAGGGCTTCGCCTTCAGTGAGGTGGATGAGGCGCTCTGTTTTGGAATAGCTGACCGTGAGCGTCGTGTTCGTATTGAGCGTGAGGATGGATCCGTCTTCCAGGGTGACAGTCTCCTGCTCGCCAATTGCGGTGGCATAGGTGAGAGGTGCGGGCTCTGGTTTCGGGGACTGGAGCGTGAGGGCGACCGCGCCGATGACGATGGCGGCGGCTGCCGCAGCCAGGGCCAGGAGGACCGGCTTGCGGTTCCTGCCCGAGGTCTTTGTGTCGGGATTGCTCAGACCGGTTTTGTCGATGAGTCCGATCGCGGATTCGATCTCGCGATAGGCTTCGGCATTGGCGGGGTGCTTTTCCCATTCGAGGAAGGCTTCCCAGGTCTCGGGGCTGACGTCCGGGTCCTGCAGCTCTGTGTACCAGAGCGCGGCGGTTTCCCGCCGCTTGGCCTCGTCCTTTTGGTCCGTCATCGCCTTGCTCACTGACCCTTTGCCGGAGGCCGCTTTGCGGCTCCGGAGAGGTTTTCGGCGATCTCGGCAATCGCCTCCGCGATATCCGTTTTGACGGTTGTCGAAGAGACTGACAAGCGCCGGGCAATCTCGTCATAGGTCAGGCCCTCATACCGGTGGAGCCGGAGCGCGTCCCGCTTGCGGGGGTTCATGGTGGCGATGGTTTGCTCGGCGATGGCGAGGCGTTCCCTGTCCATGACCATTTGCTCCGGAGTTGGCGTGCGCTGGCAGGCGAGCCGGTCTCCCAGCTCGCCAATTTCTTCCGACTGGCGGGCGTGCCGGATGCGGCCGGATTTGAGGTAATTGACACTGAGATTGCGCACCGTGGTGAAGAGGAGCGCGCGGAGGTCCTCTGCCGGCTTGTCGGCATAGGCGCGGCGGACGGATAGAAAGGCGTCCTGAACGAGATCTTCGGCATCGGACGGGTTGGAGATCCTTGCCCGGCAGAAGCGGACGAGCTGGTCATATTGGTGGCGGAAGATGTGGTTGAGGGGGTCTGCGGTGTGGAGGGGTATTGGGGTGGGAGAGG
>Ga0098059_1000462_pt1 | contig 25517 bp, 22 predicted proteins | sample 20_taG_FD_92580 | JGI IMG/M metagenome (GOLD analysis project Ga0098059, IMG submission 92580) | Marine viral communities from the Subarctic Pacific Ocean - 20_ETSP_OMZ_AT15318 metaG | ecosystem: Environmental > Aquatic > Marine > Oceanic | place: Subarctic Pacific Ocean | collected 2015-01-19
CAGTTCTACCATTTCTATGGGTGAACTCTGCTGCTTTTAATGGCAAATGATAGTGTATAATAAAAGCGAGTTCAGGAACATCAAGACCACGTGCCGCTAAATCGGTGGCTAATAATAATCGGTGAGTACCATTCCTGAATTTAACCAAAGCTTGTTCACGTGTGTACTGATCCATTCCTCCGTAAAAACATCCATGTTCAATACCATGTTCAGATAAGAAATTGCTTACCCGCTGTATGCTATTTTTGAAGTTACAGAACACAATTCCAGGTTGATCTCCTATATGCCTCAGTAACTGTTCCAGCGACTGTAATTTGTCTTTATTTGGAGAGTCAACTTTTAGGATTTCAAGAACGGAACCTTTCTTCTCTGATAAAAAATCGACTACAATAGGATCCTCCATTTCGAGAAAGGAAGGTATTTCAACGGCATGGGTTGCTGAAGTCAAAACCTTCTTAGTTAAAGAAGGCAAAAGATCATAGATCTCCTTCATGTCTTCTTCAAAACCGATTTCAAGTGACTTATCAAATTCATCGATTACCAAGGTTTTAATATGTTCGGTACTGAAGGAATTGCGTCGCAAATGATCTGCAACTCTACCTGGCGTACCAATCAACAAAGTAGGGGGATGTTGTAGGTTCTGCTTGTCTTTCGAGAACGTCTTTCCACCATACACAGCATTTACTTTAAAACCAGTTCCCATCTCACGAGCCACCTGCTCAATCTGAATCGCTAACTCCCTTGATGGTGTTAAGATCATGGTTTGAACTTGATCTACATTGGCATCAAATTCCGCGATAATGGGTAATAAAAATGCGAGTGTTTTACCGGTTCCAGTGGGCGATAAAAGCACAACATCTGGTTGGGTATGAATTTGAAATTTGGCTTCTTCCTGCATGGCATTCAATGATTGAATACCAAGTTTAGAGAGGATATTACGTTGGTTTTTAATAGAATCTGACATACACCAAAGCTACGGTTTATCTAGCTCGATGCCTATACCCGATTTAGTTCAGGTATTAATTTGATGACTCTTGTTGCTTTTGGAGCTTTTCGAAACGTTTTCTGTTTTTTCGTTTCGATAGATAAGGAATAGCAAAAAGGTAGATACCTGTAATCCATAGAATGGTAACCACAATACCAGATGGAAGGAAGATCCATAGTTTTGCTGAATCATGGAACCATGAGCCATCGTGTAAGGCCTCGATAATGTTAGATCGTCTAAAGGCTACTTGTAGAACGTCTCCAGTTTGGGTGTCTATTTGAATCTCCCAGTTATTAACGCCTCTAACTTTCACAATTCCTTTATCAGGGCGAACATCTAGTCGGTCGATGTCAGTCCAATCTTGAATGCCTGCTTCGCTTACAGAACGAGACACTTCTAAGATTTCATCAAAAGATATTTGAGGATTGGTAGATACCCCGGTTTGGCTTGGTGGTTGAACCCATGCCACTTCTTTTTTCACTTGAAGCAACAAGCCAGTGATTAAAACAACTAAAAAAGGTAAAGCAACAATGATTGCTCCCCAACGATGTATCTTGCGACTATCACGCCGCATATGCCAAGCCATATTCTTATTTAGATATTGTTAAAGGAGTTATACTTATAATTCATTGCAATTAGGCTTTTAACGCAGATGAGTACCTATTATTAGCCTTAAAAAGTGATACTAAACTTACTAAAAGTTTAGCAAACAGATGGTAAAAGAAAGTTATAAAAGTAACGCACCTTCATGTTTTAGAAGCCATTCTTTACGATCAAGGCCTCCTGCATAACCAACTAATTTATTATCAGCGCCTATTACTCGATGACAAGGGACTACAATCGCAATTGGGTTCTTCCCATTGGCTGATCCAACAGCCTGAGAATAGTTTTTATCGCCTAGTTTTAGTGCGATCTCTCCATAGGTTGTAGTGCTTCCAGCGTTAATAGTATTTAACAGTTGCCAAACACGATTTTCAAATTCAGTGCCTTTGGGTTGAAGGGGTAAATCGAATGAGTGACGTATGCCTTCAAAATATTCTTTTAACTGAGTTTTAGCCGATTCAGTATGTACATCTGGGTCTTCTGGACCTTCAAAGTCTAAGAATTTGATTTGAGTAATTGCACGTCCATTTGATAAAATTCTGAGATACCCAATTGGAGTATCTAAATAGCTTACAAAGGTCAAGATGATAGTTTTTATGAGCGATTAATTGCCCCGATAATCCACATAAAAACAATGGATTTCAAGCCATGAAAAAAAAGTAATTATTTGTTGTAACAAGTTTGGTGGAAATGACTCTTCCAATTATTACAGCTACTAAGAATTGCGTACGGTCTATCCCGTACAATTCACTAGTCACTCCTTAAGCTGAAACCTAAAGCTAAAGACCTCGGAAATGACATTTCTGAGGTCTTTTTTTATTTAAAAGAATAAACGATAAAGGAGTGTAATATTTCTGCCGGGGGCTGGCCTTAAATCCTTGATGCGAGAAAGGTGGTTGTAGTACTCCGTATCGAATACACTATTTACGTTTAAAGAAACAGTTTGTAGCAGTTTCTTTGTTGAGAATCTATACTGTGTGAACAAATCGACTTTGTGATATGCATCTGTAGTGGTCTCAAATTCAGCCGTTCTATCTTGCTCTGCAGCGTAGTTATATCTTCCGCCTACTTCAAATCCTTTATGTGCATACTTTAGCCCACTTTTAAGCTTCAATGGTGGAATTTGAGGTAAAGGAGTGGTTTCTGTTGAACCATCCGGTTGAACCGCTTCTTGATTACCTATGGTGTAGTTCACAGAAAAGTCGACAACAAAAGATTGTAATAGTTGAACTTCAGAAAGAAATTCGAATCCGTAAAGAGTTGCTTCAGTTCCCGTGAATTGATAATCATTGAGGTCAGGAAATCTGTTATTTGGTTGCCCTGTATTGGCCGCGTACAAGTAGTTAGAAAAGTGGTTGTGAAAAACAGCCGTTTCTAAATTTACTCGATTACCTCGATACCTAAGAAATAATTCTTTAGCTAATCCACGCTCTGGATCTAAATCTGGGTTACCGATTTCATAAGAATAGGAAGCTAAATGAGGCCCTTCGGAATATAGTTCTTCTAAAGAAGGAGCTCTAAAAGAATGCAGTAAAGTTGTACCAACACTGATTCCATTTTGGAAACTGTAGATCGCCGAAAGAGAGGATGATAAGGCTGCGAAAGAACGCGCACGGATATCACCAATCCTTGAATTTGGTTCTCTTTCATCTGGTGAATTTTTTACCCAATCAAAACGCAACCCACCTTCTAAATGAATATTGTTTATATCTGTTTCTTCAATGATATATGCACCAACGGTATAGCTATTTGAGTTTGGAGTACTGGCTCCACTCACGGCATAATCTTCAAAAGAAGTACTGATACCTAAGCTTCCTTTAGTGATGAAACTAAAACCACCATGCTTGGCATTTATATCAAAATCAGTAGTCACTAAACCGAATTCAGTTCCAATAACCTCTTCCGACTCAAACTCTTTATGATTGTAGTTTTTTAAAGACCATTCCGCTTCAAGGGTAGATATAAAGCGTTCTTCCATCAAATACTCTGATTTCAACACATATTGAAACTTAGATACTTCGATATCAACACCATTTTCGTGGCCATCAGGATTGGGAGGTATTCCGTAATTGCTACCATAAAACCCTAGTGAACCACCTACATATCCCCAGTCTCTAACCCAGCTTAAACCAACACCATCATTAGTGGTGTTAAAGTAGGAATTACGAATGGGTCCTTTTGGTGATTGGGTGTTGAGAGCTGTTCGTGCATTTAAGTCAAGATTTAACGCGAACGACTCTATTGGAATGGTAACGTTTGCAGCTCCAGAGAAACCTGTATTAACACTTTCACCATTAAGCGTGATTGTGCCATTAGCCTTTGCAGGCACATTGGTGGCAATCTGATTTCGTACCACATTAATAACTCCACCGATTGCATTGGCACCAAAGGCTAAGGCTGCTGGTCCACGTGCTACTTCAACCTCTTGAGCTGAAACAGGATCAATCGTAACAGCATGATCAGAGCTTTGAGCAGATACGTCTCCGGATGAAACTCCGTCTTGAAGAATAACAACGCGTTCGTCGCCTAAACCTCTAATCACTGGGCGACCCGGTGCACTACCATTCGTTCTTTGGTCGAAACCAGGTAGTGAACTAAGGGTTTGTGATAAAGTAGAACCTAAATTTCTTCGTAGTTCAGAGCCTAACACTTTTCTTGATGCGTGTTCTAAACTTGAACCTGAAACGCCATCTCTTTGGCCTGTTACTTCTATGGCTTGGGCACTTAGTACGCTTTGATTTAATTTGATATCAAGCTCTAAATCTGCATCTCCAATCGAAATAGGGATATTCTTGGTTTTATAACCAATTCTATGAACCGTTAAGGTGTAATTTCCTTTTGGGATATTATTGAGTTGATATACCCCTTCAATATCGGTGGCTGTAGTCCGATTTATTTCTTCTAAATGTATGTATGCAAAAGTTACAGGATCAGATGTTTTAGCGTCAATTACTCTGCCTGAAATAGAATTGCTATCTCCGGTCGTAAAACCGGAGAATAGCATAAGTATGAGGGATAAATAGATCATTGTGCAGCTGTTGCAGCAGTTACTTCAACTAAAATAGCTTGAGTATTAAAGTCAGAGTGTCCTTCATGCATTAATTGAAGCGTTAAGTTTGTACTACCAGCAGCTTCACCGTGAATGTGGAAGTTCCACTTTCCATCTTCTGCATGTTGTTCAAACTCAGCTACACCGCTAGTGCTGAATGAATGACCAAGTGATAGCTCGCTATCGGTTGGCTGAAATTCATCTCCGTCTTCAGCAATTAGATAAAATGAGATGAGGGCAGTTTCTTGTCCTTGTTGAACAACAAGTGAACCCGTTACATCAGAATTAGGTAATTGCTCAACAACGGTTGAACCGTTTAGTTTTAATCTAAAACCTGCGGGTTCTTCATGATCATCATCGTGAGAAACGGAATTACTACACGCAGTAATAGTTATAATGCTTAATAATGCTAAAGTAAATGCAATACGAGATAAATTGAAAAATCGTAATTTCATGGCTTATGTAATTTTTTAAATAAAAAGTGTTTTAGTAAATGGCTCCTAAAAGGAGGTATGGGTGGGTATTAAGCCAAGAAAGGGGGAGCTCGAGGGGATGCTAACCTGTAGGTATTATCATCCGAATAAACATCATTTTCGTAAACAAGTGTTGTTGATGGGGTCAACAATCCATTTGAGTTAAATGGAGTTTCAATATCTGAAGAAACAACAATAGTACAAATCGGACAGAAGTCGACAGTAGGTATTATATGTGCTTCTTCAGCATGTTCTAAACATTCTAATCCTTCACTATGGTAATGCACCATAGATACAAATAAACCAGCTACCGCTAGGTAGGCCAATAAATATTTGATATGAAAAGATTTGGTGTTCATTGAATACGACTGATAAAAAATTTCAATGTTGAATTTACAATATCATAAACTATTATCTAAAAGAATTTGTAACTCGTAACGCATCTTTACATTTAAAATTTTAAGTATAAGGCACTAAATGGCAGAATTTTTAGAAATGGCAAAGGAATGGTTTTTTGGCCTTGGCGAACAGTATGGAGTAAACCCATTAATATTCGGGAGTATATATGTAGGTGCAATCCCATTTTTCACATTGTCGTTAGGCTGGTTAGTTAAAAACTTTAAGAAGGGGAAGTCTGTTGTTTTGCCCGCCATTAGTACCACCTTCTTTTTTATATCAGCATATTTGTACTTAATTATTGCCGGTAAAAATGTACCCATTTGGGTATATGGTGTGATTGTTCTATTAGTGGGTGCTGGGGCGTATTCAACCATCCAAAAAATCAGAAATAAAGTAGACGAACCTTTATTGGGAGATGAAAATGAGCAAATATGAGTTTGATAGTATAGTTATTGGTGGTGGGGCTGCAGGATTAACGGCATCTGGAATTTGTGCGAACTTTGGTGCAAAAACGATGATGATTGAAGCCGATAAACTTGGAGGTGATTGCACCTGGACGGGATGTGTACCTAGTAAAGTTTTATTGAAAGCAGGAAAAGTTGCTCAACAAATGCGATCGGCTAGTAAATATGGCTTAATAGATCAAGAACTAGAAATCGACTTTCAAAAGGTGATTAAGCACGTTCAAGGTGTTATAGATGATGTGTATGAAGACGCTGATCGCCCCGAGATCTACGCAGATATGGGCATTGAAGTAGTGCATGGCCGGGCTTCATTCCTAGATGCACATACCATTGAAATTGAAAGTGAAGGAGGAGAAAAAAGAATTGTGACCTCACGATATTTCTTTATAGCTGCAGGGGCAAGAGCAATGGTGCCACCAATTAAAGGTATAGAGAATGTGAACTACCTCACCAATGAAGGACTTTTTGATATTCAAGAGTTGCCGAAAGAGTTGGTTATAGTCGGTGCAGGAGCTATTGGTACTGAAATGAGCCAAGCGTTTACAAATTTAGGCAGCACCGTAAAAGTAATTGATATGGCGCCTCGAATCATGATGAATGATGATGCTGAAGTAGTAGATATTTTATTCAAAGAGCTTCAAGAACAGGGCGTACAATATCACCTAAATGCTTCGGTGAAATCAATATCCGAAGAAGGGGATTCAGTTTCAGTGCATATAGAATCTGAAGGTCAGGTTAAGACAATATCGGGTGATAAGCTTTTGATGGCCACTGGAAGGCAACCAAATATTGAAAACCTTGGCTTGGATAATGCAGGGGTAGAATTCACGAAAAAAGGTATTACAGTAGATGATAGCTGCAGAACTAATGTAAGCCATATATATGCGATTGGTGACATAACGGGTAGATATCAATTTACTCACATGAGCGAGCATATGGCTAAAGTGGCTACAACCCGAGCATTGCTAAAAGTGCCAATGAAACTGGATAAAAAGCACGTGACTTGGGCAACGTATACTTCGCCTGAAGTTGCACATCTAGGAGCTTCTCAGAAACAGTTGGATGAGCAATCTATTTCTTATGAAGTGTATAAATTTCCATATTCAAAAATTGATCGGGCTATAACGGAAGGTGAAACAATAGGACTCATAAAAATCTTTGCGAAGAAATGGTCGGGCAAGATACTGGGAGCAACTGTGGTTGGGGCCCATGCAGGTGAAATGATCTCAGAATATGCGGTAGCAATGAAAAATGGTGTAAGCCTTCGCAATATTGCGGATACAATCCATCCGTATCCTAGTTGGGGATTAGGAGCCCGTCGCGCTGCTGATCAGTGGTACATTCGCAACCAAAGTACGAGTAGTGTGAAATGGATTCAGAGAATATTTAGATATAAGGGTAGTATCCCTGATTATAGCGATCCAGATAGAATCGTTTAAATTTACTCCTCAATAATACTTTCAAGAAGCCTCAGGTCTGCTTTCAAAACATCACTTTCTGCATCGAATGTAAGTCCTTCTAAAACTAGTGTCCGAGCCTTCTGGTAGTCGCTTAATCGAATTTGTTGCATCGCTAGATCATGGTACACTTCAGTAGCGAATGATTTCAGGTATATGTTCTCTGGTTGTATGGATCTGGCCAAGGTTAAATCTGAACGTAGTTTCTCTTCATTAGCTTCTATGCTTTCAACACGAACTAATCCCGCTAGAATAACTTTCACTCGGGCATCATCTATCACAGGATAACCAGTAGGGTATTGTTGAGTTAATGAGTCAATCTCTCTCCGTGCAGATTCTAATAACCCAAATTGGGCTAACTTTAATGCATGATTGCTCACCACGGATATATAATAGGTTTCCAATCGCTGGTTATTGGGCGATAATGCTAATGCCAATTCTAAATTTTCTTTTGCAGTAAAGAGATTTCCCCTTAAAGCAGCGTCCTGAGCTTTTGTGGTGTAAACATATATATACAAAGATTGAATAGCTTCCTGAACACGATTTGTTGATTTGTAATGCTCTTCGGCTTCTTTAATGAGGGATAATGCTTCACTAAAAATAGTGTCGGCTCGTAAACCATCTTCAATAGTTTCGCTTAAATGGAATACTGCGGTGTTAGCAATGGAGGTGTCGATGTTTGTAACACTTAAAATCTGATTATGTAAGTCGATTTTTTCTTGAATGGATAAGGATCGATGATCGAAACTCAAATTGAGCTGTTCGATATAGGCTTCGATAATAGGGGCGTGAGGGTATAATGTAATGGCTTTATGAAAGGAGTTAAAAGCTTGCTCTACTTTGTTTTCCACCAAGTCGAGTAGTGCAAGATTGTGATAGTGGATGCCTAACAAATCTTTGTCTGAAATAGGAGCTGAACCACGAACATGCTCCTGATATAATTGTGCAACGGTTTTAGTATTCAGTTCAGATGGGGGAATTAATTTACTATCTACTAAGCGACGTATTACTTCATCCGCATTATCCTTGTAATTGAATCCATTCTGAGGGGCCGTTAGCTCAATGTTATATGATTTACCATCAGATTTCAGGGTAGCATAAACATGAGAAGGGGATTCGATGACCTCCATATTTAACCCTATGGCACGCCCTAAACTCACATAAAGCGATGTTGCAGTTACACAATTGTATTTATGCGTTGTAAATAAGTCTTCTTGCCTTGAGTAAAGGTCGTACTGTTGAAACACTTCATCGTGGAGGTATCGAAAAATGGTATTGGCTTTTTTTAAATCACTATCTCTCGATCTTATTTTCTTTTGGATAGTTTCTAGATGTTCTTGGAAAAAAAGGTCTGCTGTTTCTTGCTCAACATCAGATAGATGAACAATGGATTGGTAGAAGGGTAGTGGAGCATTTTCAGTAAAGGCGTCCCAATCACGAAATATCAATTCTTCTTGGGAATTAGAAAACAAAAGCTCTTGCCCCATAACGGGTAGTGTTATGAGTATTGAAGAAAGGAGCAAGAGTGCATATGCTTTCATATCTACCCCATATTCTGAATTTCTTCTAGTTTTGAAAGTGCGCGTTCTTTTAAATTTTCAAATAGGTCTTCAGGAATAAGGCCAATTGTAAATTGATGGTACAACCAAATGATGTAGGTACCCATAACATCTTCATAACAGTAATGTTCGATCAGGTCTAGCTCTTTGCGTTCATACATAGCTAGTACTTCATTTCCTTCACCCGTTTGCTTGAACGGAATTCCCACTAGGTGACCCAAGTGTTTGAGTTTAGGCCAAGAGCTCGCGCCATAGTTGCTGAATTCGTCAACAAGATCAACATTGTGCTTACTATATCGATAACGAATGTCGTATTCGTTCATTCTAACCGGCATTTGTAATCCATGCTTCATGGCACGATATGTGAGTACAGGTAAGTCGAATCCCTTTCCATTATGATGAATAAGCCCGAAGTCTTTATAAGTACCTATGGCATCAAATATTTTAAGTAAGCCTTCTTTTTCGTCCTCACCATTCCACGACACTTTCTGTTTAGGCTGACCATTATTTTCAATCCATAAACCAACCCATGAAACCACTCGATGATACATTGGAGGGAGGAAGCCTGATTTGTTTCGAGCAAGCTCTTCACTAGCAATTTCTAGAAGGGTCTCGTTATCTGAGTCATAATCGTTTAATACCTTGCGTACGAAGTCAAAATCAGGGATGGTTTCTAAGTCAAATATGAAATACATAATCAATCGTTTATTTAATTGATTATAGCTAAACCATATAAAAAATGCCTCCCCGATTGGGAAGGCATTCTAGGAGCTATCGAATGCTACTCATTATGAGTTTCATCGAAGAATTTGTGTTTGTAGTACGAGTGAGTGATTTCGTTTTCGGTTTCGAAATCTCATAGTTTGTTGGGGCACTACGGCTTCCCCGGTGGTCAATTAAGGTTTCTACTAGTTGAACCTTTTCCATATTGCCGAAGTTAAAACATCCAATAGTTTCGGTATTTCCTGATACGGTATATCCGCCAGTTTTTAGATCAATTATCCAAAATCCAGAGTTCCCATTAGGAAGGAAGTTCCATTCAACTTTTAGTTTAGCGCCTTTCTTTAATGCAAAAGGGGCGTAGAATTTTGAGCCGAATTTCACTCTAAACTCATCGCTAAAACAACCAGAAGAACTAATATTGAAAACTGGTTTTTCTAGTTTCAAATTACATTCCGTTTCTTCGCCATTTTCAAAACAAACCGTACTACTAGAGGATGCTAGGTTGAGCTCATTTAATTGAGCATAATAATCATCGCTATTCAATACGCTCGAATTGGAATCGTATGCTAATAAGATTCTCGTGAAGAAATCTATAAACAGAGGGTAGCTTGATGGGTTTAAACCTGAATCCTGTTCACTCTTAGCAATTGATTGAATCCATATAGATGAATTTGATACGATAGAATGTTTAGTCCAATCAACAAGTTGATTTCTGAGAGTGTTTGTATGAACAATATTGTTTTTCGCAATAATGGAAGTAGCAATACTGTTTAGCTCAGATTGAGTTGGAATTTTTAATCCCATCGCTAGATAAATTTTAGCTAAGTAATCAGTGAGGATTTTTTCACTTCTAGCTTTCAAAGCTTTATCACCCGATTTAACTAGAGTTGAGTGAGCTCCATCAGCTATAGTGGCATTCAACTGTTCCTTCTCATTGATGAAATCAAGCGGTTCACCATAGCTTAGTAAGCTATTCTTTACCTCATTGAATACTAGACTATTCATTTCGATCTCGAAAGGGACTTTAGAGCCATTTACGAGTTCTGCCTCACGATCTGATATAGTGTCAATGTCTATAATTGAATCTATATCAAGGGAAGTGTTAGTCGCTTTATTGGGCTCTATTTGCCTACTCATCGTGTTCAGAATAGCTAGAACTTTTTCATCCTCTAAAAAAGACTGATTGTTTGAGCTTAGTTCTTCAATACGAAGAGTTAATTCATCAAACTTTGCATGAGATTTTATGTCGTTTTCTAACACCTGATAAGGAGTCTCTGAAAGCGCATCCTCAAATAAATTTGCAATAGCGATTGCGGTTTGTTCATAGCCAATTACATAGCTCGACGAGTTTGAAGATCGCGAAGCAAGTATCGGCTGTTGCTGATCATTCAATACAAGGAGGATATCTGTGTGCTCTGATTTCGGAGCCATAATAATTCCTTGATCAATCGATCTTATATCATAAAGTGTTGCTACTGAAGCAACATTTTGTATCGTGCTACTATGCACGGATGTGTCGAACTCCACAGATTTCTCTGTTTGATTCAAGTGATTTGGTTCTACTTTCCCTGAAGAACTTACTACTTGTTGACACCCCATTGCACAGATTATTAGTAGGGGGTATATGTATCTATTAACCATTAGAGTTTTTTAATATTAGAACTCTTTAATAAATAATATCGGCTAGTCTTCTCCTTTCCTAAATAGTAAAATTCACTTCATTACAACTGTTTACAAGTCGATAAAAATCTGCACTTAGGGTGCAATAAAAGCAGATGTAAGTGGATTAGTGAGGCGTTAATTCACCCGCTATATTCTCTTGAAATAATTTTTCTACTTCAGATTTAGAAGTTTCTTGAGCAGTGAGATACATCAGTTTTGTAAGTGCAGCTTCTAAGGTCATGTCTCTTCCTGATACTGCACCGGCTTTAATCGCAGACCTGCCAGCTGGATATTTACTTAGATCAACTGCGTCGAAATCAGCTTGGGATACCATGGCTACTATAACACCTTGTTCTCTGCATTTTTCAAAGAAGGGCAATAGATTAAATTCACCTTTCATTGGGAAGTTGCCACTGCCAAATGCGCGAACAATGATGGCGTCTAATTTGGACAAATCAAGGCAATCCAAGTAGGAGGTATTTAATGAAGGGTGTACTGTAAAAACAAAGATTTTATTTGAGAATTTTGCTCGGTTCTCAAATGGTGGGAGAATCTTTTTAGGTTGTACATTAAGTTGAATATTCAATCCAATTTCAGCAATAGGGGGAATATTAGGGGAACCAAAAGCATCGAAGTCACCAATACTAAGTTTAGTAGCTCGGTTGGCTCTATAAACATGGTCATTAAAACAAATTGCTACTTCTTGAATAGGAGTGGTAGCCATTTCAATAGCATTAATGAGATTGCGACGAGCATCACTACGGATGCTACTCATTGGAACTTGACTACCTGTGAAGATGACAGGCTTAGCAAGATTCTGTAAGGCAAATGACAATGCGGAAGCGGTATAGGCCATAGTATCTGTTCCGTGCAGAATCACAAACCCATTATACTTTTCGTAATTACTGTCTATGCAATTGGCAAGGTTCACCCAGTGGCTACTATTTAAATCCGAGCTATCCTCAAAAAATAAGGGGTAGGTATCAATTTGGGCAAGTTCTTCAAGTTCTGGAAATTCTCTATAAAGTAGGTTCGACCACGCCTCAGGATCTAATTCTACTCCATCGCCTTTTGCACTCATAGCGATCGTACCACCCGTTTGAATTAAGAGAATCTTTTTCATCTTGCTTATTTGCTCTAGCCGTTTAATTTAATTAGTCGCAGTAAATACTGCTGTTCTTCAATTTATTGGAAATATAAGTGCAAAAAATGGAAGCACCTCAATCTAGTTAAGAGAATTATAAACCGTTAGCAATCTCAGGAGTAACCATGAAAGTATACGATCCTACTAGAGTTAGAAATGTTGTATTACTTGGGCATGCAGGTTCAGGAAAAACAACGATGGCAGAAACCATGCTTTATGAGGCAGGAGCAATAAATAGGCGTGGTAGTATAGAAGAGAAGAATACCGTCTCGGATTATCATTTCATTGAGAAGGAAAAACAAAAGTCGATTTTTTCTTCATTTATGAATTTGGATTGGCGTGGCCATAAAATAAATGTAATAGATACACCTGGAACATCAGATTTTATTGGGGAAGTGGCTGGCCCTGTAAGGGTTGCTGATACCGCTATTTTTGTACTGAATGCAGAACAAGGAGTAGAGGTTGGAACCGACAGTTTATGGAAGTACACACGGCACTATAATGTGCCGTCTTTGTTTGTAGTAAATAAACTAGATAATGAACGCTCCGATTTTTGGGCAACGGTGGAGCAAGCAAAAGAACATTATGGGCGACAAGTAACGGTTGTTCAATTTCCATACAGCGAGGGTAACGACTTCCATGCTATTGTAGATGTACTTCGAATGACGATGTATGAGTTTCCAGATGGAGGAGGGAAGCCTGATAAGTTGCCAATCCCTGATTCGTTAGAAGCTCAAGCGGCTAAATTACATCAAGAACTTGTGGAAATAGTTGCCGAAAATGATGAGTCGCTTATGGATGTCTATTTCGAGCAAGGTACCTTGGATGAAGAGCAGATGGAGGTTGGTTTACATCAAGCCTTTGTAAGTGGATTGATAAACCCATTATTCTGTAGTTGTGCATCAAAAAATATGGGGACTGGTCGCATCATGGGCTTCATCGATGACATTGCACCAAATCCTCTAGAAGGAAATCCTCCCAAAACAGATCAAGGAGAACCATTTCAACTGCTTCAAAATGGGGAGTCTACCATCTTTCTATTCAAAACTCATTCGGAGTCGCATGTTGGGGATCTCATTTACTTTAAGGTATACAGCGGTTCTGTGAAACCCGGAATGGACTTAGTAAATGCGAGTACGGGCAATAGTGTGCGCCTTGGAAGTCTATATCTCACTGAAGGGCAAAAGCGAATCGAAGTGAAGGAGCTTAAAACGGGTGATATTGGTGCTGTAGTTAAACTCAAAGAAGGTGAGGTTAACGACACTTTAGTTGTAAAAGGAAAGGAAGTTAAGCTTGAAGAAATCGTGTTTCCTTCAACCATAATTAGAACAGCAGTAAAACTAAAAAATGATGGTGATGAAGATAAATTAGGTACAGCTCTCCATCAGATTCACCGAGAAGATCCATCCATAATTATAGAACACAGCCAAGAGCTCAAACAAATTATTATTCATGGGCAAGGGGTTGAACATCTTGGTGTGATCGAGCATGAGTTGCAAAATCGATATAAGCTCGATGTTGAGTTCTATTCACCCAGAATACCCTACAGAGAAACACTAACCTCATCAGTAGTTTCAAAGTATAAGCATAAAAAGCAATCGGGTGGGGCAGGGCAATTTGCTGAAGTCGAAATGCTGATAGAACCCTATGAAGAAGGCATGGCAGATCCTAAAGATTTGAAAGTCCGAAATTCAGAAACCCATGATTTACCATGGGGTGGTAAACTCGTATTCAATAATTGCATTGTGGGCGGGGTAATTGACAACCGATTTATGCCAGCTATTTTGAAGGGCATTATGGAGAAAATGGAGAATGGCCCGTTAAGTGGTTGCTGTGTGCGAGACGTGCGTGTTTCTGTATTTGATGGATCGATGCATTCAGTAGATAGTAATGAAGCAGCATTTAAAACGGCTGCACGCATGGCTTTCAGAGATGGGTTCTTAAAAGCTAATCCACAGTTAATGGAGCCTATTTATAATGTTGAAGTAATTGTGCCAGCCAACTATATGGGAGATGTTCTAGGTGATTTAGGAACTCGCAGAGGCCAAATTCAAGGTATGGAGAATGAAGGGGGGAGCTTACAGAAAATCAAAGCTCAAGTACCCCTAGAGGAACTCGATAGATACGCAACTTCCTTGAAATCCATAACACAAGGTAGTGCCACGTATCGAAGAAGTTTTTCACATTACGCCTCGGCACCTTATGATATCCAAGAACGAGTTATGAAAGAAACGAGTGCGCTTGAAGAAGTAAGCTAAAAATAAAAGCCCCTATCAGGGTTCAACCTCGTTGATCCGATAGGGGCGTTTCTCACTAAAATAAAATGGTAAGATTTAGTACTTCGCTGGAGTACCTGCTGGTGGAATTGAGTTTTTAATAAACTCACGAATGTCATCATTCGCATTTTTAAGATCTTCAGCACGTAAGTACATCATATGACCACTTCGGTAGCCTTTAAATGATAAACGATCTTTCATCTTTCCGCTTGGGTCAATCTGCCACATCGTATATTTTGCATCGAAATACTTCGTTGCTCCATCATAGTAACCCGATTGAGTTAGTACATGTAGATATGGGTTTTGAGCCATTGCTTGGCGAAGGTTTTCACCCGTGTTGTTATTACTTCTATCCCATGGATGTACTGGCCCAAACATATTGTACTTGATGTCGGTGTTCCAATTCAGCTCATTCTGGAAATAGTAGTTGATAGCAGGAGTAAAAGAATGCAACCATGAAGTTAACTCAGAGTTGAAATCGGGGCTGTCACCACCATCCGTACGATCAATTCCTTTATAGCGCGAATCTAGTCGACCTACAGTATAGCCTTCATCACGTAGTAGTTCTTTCCAATAGAATGAGGTTGGAACGTCTAAGTTGTACTGTAAAATTGCTTTTTTAGAGATCCCAGATAGGCGAGCTATCTCAGTAGCTGCTTGGTCTCTTTCGCTATCACTTACAAAACCACCTTTTGCGATAATAGGCATTAGTGTTTCCAGAGAATATTTTTCTGAAATTTCGAGTACTTCATCTAAATCTTTCGATTGTAAGTCGCTTGGTAGCTTGTTGTGATACCATGCTGCAGCCGTGAAATATGGAACTCTTAGAGCGGCTCCTAAAGGACCTTCACGTCTTCCTGCACCAGAATGAATCCCTAACTCTGTAGGTGATACAAGGATCACACCGTTTAAGTACATCCATTGGCTGTTTTGAAGTGAATTAGCTAAGCCAGAAACTCTTGTAGTACCATAGCTTTCACCAATTAAGTATTTCGGTGATCTCCATCTATTTACTCTATGAACAAATGTATTAATCCATTTTGATAAGTATGCAATATCTTGATTTACACCAAAGAACTGTCGACGATCTGCTTCAGGGTCAAGAATTCTTGAATATCCAGTATTTACTGGGTTCACAAATACGATATCAGCTACATCTAGAATTGAGTGTGGATTGTCTTTTACACCATATGGTTGAATAGGATATCCTTCATCATCAATTTTTAAAATCTTAGGTCCGGTATAGGCAAGGTGCATCCAAACAGATGCAGATCCTGGTCCACCATTAAATGATATTACTAAAGGACGCATGGTGTCGTCTTTAATATCAGTGCGCTTATAATAAGTGTAGAATAAAGCAGCTATAGGATTACCATTGTCATCCCAAACTGGCTGTGTGCCGGTAGTAGCAGAATAAGGAATTTTCTTTCCTTTAATTGTTACTTCGTGGTTGGTAACCACGGTAGAATCTGCTGGTAATGTAACTTGCTGAGCAATGCCTGATACACTGAATATCAACATCAGCAAAAAACTAATCGATAGAAGTTTCTTCATAGTGTGTTTTGTTTTCAATTGGTGATTTAAAATAATGCTGGAGTTTTAAGAATGAAGTAAAAATATATAAACCTCATTCATTGCTCAAATTGCTTTAAGTAGTTGAGCTATTTGAATTTATTGACGCTCAACATTTGTGCGATTTACAAATCGGAGCGGTAATTCAAAGGGGCGGTCAGCAGATATGGGTGGGAGTTGAGGAAGAGGTTCACGTGTAGGCTTTATTGGGCGAAGTTCTGGGGTCCAAATGAAGCCCGCTAACTTACGTTCACTTAACTCTGTGTATTCTGGTAAGAATAATCCTTGGTTCTGTCCCATCCATGCACGCACCAACTCCCCTTTATCAAAATAGAGTATGGTTTTAGGAGAGCTACTTTCAACGGCACCATCGGGTTCATTGGCGTCGTTTTTGGTATGATATAAAAGCTCGCTATTCGGATAGATATCAATTTTTGAAATATCACCATCAGTAAAGTAGGCGCTTAATGTATCGCCTTTGATTTGATTCAATCTTCCAGTAACGGTGTCTTCTTGAACTGCAAATGGGGAAGGGTAAGAGGTGAGGTTCTCTACATTGTTATCCTTTAATTGAACAGAGATAAATGGTCCAGATAATTGAATATTATTATGCCAAGCTTTGGGATCCCCATAAAGTCGAAAGAGTTCAGTAGTAGAATTATACTTTAGAGTATCTGAAAGGGAGGAAAATTTGGAACTCCACACTCGAACATTACCCATAGCATCAATAAAGCTGGTAGTGTCTTGTTTAGTGAGCTCAATTTCATCACCGAAAATATGAGTTGTATCTGCTTCCGTTGTGGTAGAATCGGTTACTATACTTCGTAAGTATGCATCATCACTTAAATATCGTCTGCCGGTAGAATCTGCTTCTAAATAGTGCCCCGTTAGCAAAGCGTTATTTGTACTGTCGATTACAATAAGATTATCAAATAGGCGAAGAAATTTTGTCTCGCGATTGATGAATAAACTATCCCCTTCAACATATTGTGCAGAATCGGCGAGTTGGACATTTCCTCGGAACTCAGCACTATCACTATTTTGGTAGTATATCCCTGAATCAGCAACTAAAATGCCGTCGGTATCTTCGAGTCTAATCTCATCTAAAAAGTGACCTACTTTAGTGGCAAAATTATAATCTACGCTATTCCCAAAAAGCAGCGTACTATCTTGTTCAATAATAACCCTGCCGCGAAGCTTACTGAGTTCAAGGATGTTGTAATAGATTAAAGTATCAGCCCAAATACGCTCAGTGGGTGTGTCAATTTGGATATTCCCAAATGCATGCACTTCATCTTTATCCAAGAATTGCCATGCACTATCACTCATAAACCGAAAATCACCTGAGCTTAAAACAGCATCATATAATTTTCGAACTCGTTCACCATCCACGGTTGTGTTGTTTACTATTTCGGCTTTTTCGATAGTAACTTTTGTTTGCCCAAAAGCTGGAACCGACAACATAAAACAGCATGAAATCATAAAGAGCGCTATGGAAGGCTTAATTCTAATCAATTGAATTGGGTTTTACCTGTTACTTTTTTCAAAGTATACTCAGTTAAAGTGGTGGTACCTTCAAAACCTGTGGCTGCTATACTATCGGTTTCTGTGATAATTAACACATAGCCAGGAGTGGTAACTTTATCCCCATTTCGGTTCCAGAGCAGGTGGTCTGCAAATAGCTGTTTTCCATTTCTAGAAAAGACTTTAACATTTTCGAATAGTTCGAATTCGGCTTCTTTTGGTATATAAAGAGCACTATCTGCGAATACCTCAGTACTTAAAGTGTCGGCTTCAAATACTTGAATTTGTACGGGTCCACTTAATTGAGTGCGTTTTTCATCATCATAACGAATGGTAACAGCTTTAGAACTTTTTAGTGATAGTTTCCTAAAGCCATCCTCCATGATTTCCATATTTAGATTCCATGTGGTTGAGCTTGTGACTAATGAATCGGATAGCGCTTCTTGAATACGTTCGTTGTCGTATTCGCTTAACTCATTACATGAACATAGTATGAGTAAGAAAAAAACAAAGTGTAAGGGGTATGACTTAAGAGGTCCCAAAGTATCGGTCTCCTGCGTCACCTAATCCAGGAATAATGTACGCCTGATCATTTAGTTTCTCATCAATAGCAGCGGTAATAATGGGTACATCAGGATGATCATTTTGCATCCTTTCTACACCTTCAGGCGCAGCTATCAGAGATACGAAACGAATATTTTCAGCTCCAGATTCTTTCAAAAAATTAATAGCATGGCTAGCACTACCGCCAGTAGCTAACATAGGGTCTACCACTAAATTGTATCCTTTTTTAATACCACTAGGAAGATTGTCGTAGTAGTTTACAGGTTCGTGAGTGGTTTCATCACGGTAAACGCCAACATGCCCAACTTTGGCCTCAGGAATAAAATCAATGATGCCATCTACTAGGGAAAGTCCCGCTCGGAGAATAGGAACAACTATAACCTCAGAGGCTGTTTGGTAGCCTTTGGTTGATTGAATAGGAGTCTCAACCGTTGTTTCCTTTAGAGGAAGCTCACTTAAGGCATGGTAAGCTAAGATGTTACCGATGTGAGCCATTGCACGTCTAAAAGAAGCCGTATTGGTAGTTTTATCCCTTAATACTGTTAAATATAAATGTACTATAGGGTGATCAACTACCAATACGTTCTTCATAATCTTTTACTCTGCTTTGTAATTCTTCATTTTTTCGAAATACGTTTTTGTAGCCATTGCAACTGTACCAGATAGTGCAAATAGTGCAATGATATTAGGGAATGTCATTAATCCCAGTGCAATATCACCAATGGCCCAAACGGTCTCAAGTGTAAGAACAGCACCAATAAAATGCATCACTAAATAAACGAATTTGTAGTAGAGGATCGACTTATCACCAGCTAAATACTGAATAGAACGGTCACCATAGTAACTCCAACTAATAGCTGTTGAAATACCGAATAAAATCACACAGATAGTTACGATAAATCGGCCACCAGCGAATGGTAATCCTTTCTCAAAAGCGAGAGCAGTTAATGGCGCTCCATTCTCAATAATAGAAGAATATAGTTCAGCTACAGGTTCGCCTTGAGCATTTTTAGCCACATAGGTTTGGCCTTCTAATTGAATTGAACCCGTAAAGGTTTCAGTTCTTGCATCGTTAGCATAGAATGTACCTGTAGGGTGGTCATTTCTGATTACTTGACCATTTGTTGGCTCACCATCTACAATTAGTAGGGAGTTGCCGTTTTCAATTTCGTAGGTGTTTTCTGTACTAGAAGGGAGGAAGGTCATATCATGCTTTTGCTCCCAAACACCGGTTGATACAATCACTAAACCAGTCATTGTACAAACTACGAGTGTATCAATAAATGGCTCTAATAATGCCACAACACCTTCACGTACAGGTTCTTTAGTTTTCGCTGCACCGTGAGCAATAGGCGCTGAACCTTGTCCAGCTTCGTTAGAGAATAAACCTCTTTTGATACCCCATACTAAAGTTGTTAAGAAAACACCCGATCCAACACCAAATAATCCTGCTTCAGGAGTGAATGCATACTTTAAGATCGTTCCAAATGCAGGCCCAACTTCGCTAGCATTAACTAATAGAATAATAAGTGCGCCTAATACATAGATGATGGCCATAACAGGCATTAAGCTTGCTGTTACTTTACCGATTCGCTTAATACCACCAATAATTACAACACCAACAATAGATGCGGTTACTAAACCAGTAATCCAACCTGGTACTAAGAAAGTACTTCTCATAGTATCAGCTACCGTGTTCGCTTGAACAGCATTACCTGTTAAGAACGAACAAATTACCGCCATAGCTGCGAAAAATACTGCTAACCATTTCCAGTTTTCACCAAGACCTTTCTCGATGTAATACATTGGACCACCAGATACGGAACCATCATCGTTTACTTTTCTGTATTTAACAGCCAGTGTACACTCTGTATATTTGATGGCCATACCAAAAAATGCAGTTACCCACATCCAAAATAGTGCACCCGGCCCACCATAGTGAATGGCAATGGCAACACCGGCAATATTACCAATTCCCACGGTTGCTGAGAGCGCAGTTGTTAAGGCTTGGAAGTGATTTACATCTCCGACTGCATCAGGATGATCAAACTTTCCCATTACGGAAAGTACACCATGACCAAATTTTCTTACTTGAATAAAGCCTAATCGTAAAGTTATAAAAATCCCGAAACTAAGTAGTACAACGACCATAAATGGGAAATTGGAAGGAGTACTCCATACCAGGTCGTTTAAAGTGTTAACAATGCTTTCAAATAATTCCATGCAATCGTAGTTGTTAAGTTATTAGCTAAAATTTGACCCATGAAAGTAAAAAAGATTTGGCAATAAATAAGACCAACATTTTTTCTTTAGCCAGATAATGAACTTTTTTACAAAGAAATGAACGATTTACGCTAAGCAATGTTTTTTGAGAAGCTTAATTATTAGTATTTTTAGCCCGAATAAAAGGAAACAGATATGACCAAAGCAGACATCGTAGATATTATATCATCATCAGTTGGATTAACGAAAGTTGAAACTGAGGCCGTTGTGAATGGTTTCATGGAAACCGTAATTGATGCAATGAAGAGAGGAGAGACTATTGAGCTACGCGGTTTCGGTAGTTTTAAAGTTGTGAAAAGAGCTCAAAGAGTAGCTAGAAACCCAAAAACAAACGAAGAAGTCATTGTGCCAGAACAGTATGCTCCGGTACTTAAAATGTCTAAGGATTTTAAAGAAGCTGTAAACAATAGTATGTCAATTGAAAATTGATTTAGAAAAGCTTTGAAAAGTTCTTATTTTTGATGCTATTCGAAAAAAGAAACAACAATCAGTAACTTTCGGTGATAATTTATGCCAAGCGGTAAAAAAAGAAAGCGCGCTAAAATTGCAAAGCATAAGCGTAAAAAGCGCCTGAGAAAAAACAGGCATAAGAAGAAAAAATAGTTTTTCAGGCTTCGGTAGCATATCGAGGCCTTTTTTGTATCTGAGAGTTTTGCACTCTCAGATATGAATTTCTTACGCAGCTACAGAATTATCAAGGATATCGTTAGATAGGGTAATTACTTTGTTAGCTTTTACTAGTAAGTCTTGTAATCGACGCCCTACAAATTGATTTACCTCATTCAGACTTTTAGGTGAGGTTATTTGATACTGGAAATAAGAGATAAGGTTAATGGCAGATAAGTACTTTCCATTTTCATCGCCTTCAATTTCTACGTGCCAGCGAGTTATGATATCATCTTTAGCGAGTAAATTATTTACTTGCTTGCTGATATTCTCCATCCAAAGGCTGGCTCTCTCAACGCGGTAATTACCATGTAGATCGGGGAGAGTGGGTTGGCAGCTTTCATCATCAAACAACCATGTCATCTCAACATCTATTGAAGGTATAATCTCATTGTCCTTGAGATGCTCAACTTTTAAAATTGGATGGGATTCCATCCCTTTTATTTGTTTAGCTAAACTATATTCTCTGAAGCTATCCCAATCAAAGTTGATAGCTAAAGATTTCATAAAAGAAGAAAAATTCGAAAGTTCAATTTCTAACTCTAATCCCGTAGCGTTTATCTTGTTATTTTCCCAAGTTCTAAATTTGTCGGTAAAGACGCCTCTCAGTTCTAAATTAGAATCAACCGTTTTAACGATTGAGTTAAATATTGGGTAGTGCATTGTTACCTCTCACAACAGTTTAATCTATATCCCATTGAATTATTACGAATTAAAATATTTAAAGGAGTTCATTAAATCCAATTTAACTGGGAAAAGACTTGTTCATGCAAATACTAGGTATAAGAATTTATTAGACTTATTCTTTGAAAATGATCATGAAGGGAAGAAGTTAGTGTTTAGTACAGCACCGGGTAATTTAGCGCTCTTTATAGATCGTTACGCGAATCCAAAGCGGTTAAATACCATTTCATTTTTTGAAGAAATTTATGGGGCTGTAGTTAGGGATATCTCTTTAGCTAACACGGATAGAATTTTAACAATTGAGTTTGAGGGTAGCGCAAAACTAGTTTTTAAGATTTTCAGTAATAATGCCAATGTATATTTGGTGAACGATCAAAAGCTGACGGATTCGTTTAAAGGAAATGACATTGATGAACTGGATGTGCCGGATAAGAAGTCTATTAATCTTTTTAAGAACATTCCTGAACAAGCCAATACTAAGCAAAAGATTACTTCACTTAATCCACTTATACCAAGGGCTCATTTAAAGGAATTAATAGAGATCCATGATTTAGAAAGTAAATCAGATCAAGAGCTAGTAAAAGTAATTAAAAACTTATCCCATAGTATCGATGAGAATCCAGTTTTTCGAAAAGTGAAGGGAGCTTCAACAACCTTGTTATCTGAGGATTGGTTATCCCTACCAACTGAGCGCACATTCGAGTCGATAAATGATTTAATAGCTTATCGATACAAAAATTACTCTCACGATCAACGGCTGAAGCAACAGAAAGGCGAGTTATCAAAGCAACTTAAGCGTCAATCTAAAAGGTTGAAATCTGGATTGAATAATTTAGATAAAGCAGATAAAGGCCTAGAGCGAGCAGATGAGTACGAAAAATATGGACATCTTTTGATGGCCAATGGTCATGTAAAGCCACAGGAAGTAAATAAGATAGAGGTACAAGATCTCTATAATGAGGGCGAGAAGGTTAGTATTCCGTTAGATGAGAAATTGAGTGTAATCCAAAATGCAGAGAAATATTATTCTAAAGCTAAAAACTCGCTTCAGTCCTATGAGGATGCTTTAAATCGTATCCCAATTCTTCAAGGAAAAAAAGAGTTAGTAGATACCTTGCTAAACGAACTACAAGAGATAGACGGGTTGCGAGAACTAGATAAGTGGAAAAAGACTAAAGCTGAGGATTTAAAGGAATTAAACATTGGGAATCATTCCAGTGGGAACGAAGATCAACTTCCTTTTCATACACTTGAAGTTGAAGGTTATGCGGTGTGGATTGGTAAGAATGCAAAGAGCAATGATGTGCTCGTTCAAAAAAGTCACAAAGAAGATATTTGGTTGCATGCTCGAGGAGTGTCTGGTTCGCATGCTCTTATTAGAATGAATAATAACCAAGGTATGCCTCCAAAAGATGTACTTCTAAAGGTAGCTTCTTATGCCGCATTCAATTCCAAAGCTAAAGGAGCTGAGGTTGTACCTGTGATCATCACAAAAAAGAAGTATGTTCGAAAGCCTAAAGGTGCCCCAGCTGGTGCGGTACTTGTTGATAAAGAACAGGTTGAATTCGTAACTCCTGAAAAACCAAAAAATGAATGAGCATAGATTGAAGAAGTTTGACGGTAATTTTTTTCTCTGCGGTTTTATGGGGGCTGGGAAAAGTACACTTGGAAGGGCGTTAGCACAGCGCTTAGGCGAACCATTTTTGGATCTAGATAAATACATAGAAGCCAAAGAGTATCTTACAATACCCCAAATATTTAACACCAAAGGGGAAGAGTATTTCCGAGAAGTAGAGCAAAAATGTGCTATGGAAGTGGCTAAAAGCTTCAAAGGCGTTGTTGCTTTGGGAGGCGGAACCTTGCAATCTCAGTTTATTATAGACCATCTAAAACTCCATGGATTACTCATCTATTTAGAACTTCCTTTAGAGGATATCTTAGATCGAATTAGTAAGAATAAAAATCGACCAATTTTGCTAAATGAAGCAGGAGAATTAAAGTCGAAGGAAATACTTAAAAATGAACTAAATACCTTATATTTGAGTCGTTTAGATAGCTACAACCAAGCTCAAATAAAGCTCAAGGTGAATGGCTATGATAGAACAGAAAGTTTAGCTGAAGCCCTGATTGAAAAAATTAAACAACATGTGTAATCAAATAACTCTGAATATTAATCATTCAGAGCAATATTCTATTCATACAGGATATGATCTTCGAGCCGAACTATTTGATTATTTAGGGGCGCAATTCACTACTCGAAAATCCATTTTAATTGTAGATGAAAACGTTTATAAGCTGCACGCTGATTACTTTATTGACGCCGTAAACAAGCATTTTGATCAGGTTATCACATATGTAGTTCCTGAAGGAGAACACAGTAAGAGCTTAGAGCATTTTGAAAAAATACTCGACTTGGTTCTAGAATCTGGAGTAGATCGCAAAACCCCTGTATTAGCGGTAGGTGGTGGAGTTGTGGGAGATTTGGCGGGCTTTGTTGCCGCTTCTTGTTTGCGTGGACTTCCCCTCATTCATATACCAACTACCTTATTGGCTATGGTTGATAGCTCAATAGGAGGTAAAACTGGAATTAATCATACCTTGGGTAAAAACCTTATTGGTGCTTTCTATCAGCCTAAAGCTGTATTTGCTGATTTAAAATTTCTAGAAACCCTATCTGAGCAGCAATGGATTATTGGCTTAAGTGAAGTGATTAAGTATGCAATGATAAGGGATGCATCCTTGTTTGATTTACTCGATGAGACATCATTTAAGGTTTCAGCAACGGATTATAAAGGCTGGGAACAAATCATTCATAGAAGTGCTCATATAAAAGTTGATGTTGTAGCAGAAGATGTAAAGGAAGCCGGTATTCGAGAGTTTTTAAATTTTGGGCACACATTTGCTCATGTTATAGAGCGGGTAGGTAACTACAAACAGTATTCGCATGGTGAAGCTGTGTTTATGGGAATGTGGGCTGCGGTTTATGTTTCACAAAAATTAGGCCACCCCATCAATCACTCAAATTTATCTACTTTCCGACCGTTGTATACATCAAAGTTACAGGTATCAAATACACCAAGTGAGCTTACGGCTTTAATGCTGCATGATAAAAAAGTAAGTGATGGGGTAGTAAAACTTGTATTGGTGAGTGAGCTTGAAAAGCCTTTTACAAAATTATTTAAGGACACTAAGCTTATTGATGAAGCTTGGGCATACACTTTAGAGGAATTCAATTAGTGCCAGTTATTCGTTGGTTACATAAAACTTGGAATGTATTTTGGGCCACCATTATGGGGGTAGCCCTTTCTATACTCATTTTTAGTGGAATAATTTTAGGCTTAGTTCAACTCGACAGTGTTAAAACGTATATAGCCACTAGAATTGAAACTAATTTTAGTGAACGTTATAACGGGGTGTTTACTATTGGTGC
>Ga0098059_1000465_pt1 | contig 25360 bp, 31 predicted proteins | sample 20_taG_FD_92580 | JGI IMG/M metagenome (GOLD analysis project Ga0098059, IMG submission 92580) | Marine viral communities from the Subarctic Pacific Ocean - 20_ETSP_OMZ_AT15318 metaG | ecosystem: Environmental > Aquatic > Marine > Oceanic | place: Subarctic Pacific Ocean | collected 2015-01-19
AGAGCAGATATTTTTGACTACATTGAGCGGGTTTATAATCCCGCAAAACGACGTAAGCTGGAAAGGACTAAAGTGGGCAAATCGCCCTTAACTCAACTGTCCGGAGAATCGGGGTAAAACCCGTCCATGAGTCTTTCTGGCTAGCTGGAGCCTCACCCAGCGTCAGGGAAAACTATTCAGTGGTGTGACCCCATCCCTGAGGAATCGACTGCTTTTCCAGTCCGTTGAATCGATCCGTCACATAACGGCTGTGGCAAGCTACACAGGATTCGGTCATACGGTTGAAGGTTTCGGCCTGGGCTTGGGTATCCTGTTGCTTCCCCGCCTCAGCCAGCTCCGCTGCCAGCTGGTGGAAGTATTTGTCCATCTGTAGGAATTCCTCGGGCACTGCGGCCTTCAGATCCTGCTGATCTTGCTTGGTCAGGGACTGTTTGAGGATGAAGCTGTCGTGGATGGCTTGTCCTTTCTGTGCTACCTCATCATGTCTGCCCTGGATGATGGCGCTGTAGGTCGCCTTCATCGCTGTCTCAATCTCGATCATCTCCTTCGCCAACAGTCCGCGTAGTTTCTCAGTCAGATCGGGGCCCACGGGCTCCGCAGCAATGACGGCTCCGTTAAGTGCCAGACCCCCTAGCAGAGCAGCCGCTGCGACGGTTCGAAATTGTCTTCCACGGCTTCGTAACGGGGTGCTCATCAGGGTGTTGCTGCTCGCTATCGCACGTTTACTCATGTTTGTACTCCTCGCTTTACGGTTGCGTTGTCTTCTTCAACGTCGCTCATAAAAATGCTTGGTGAACGGTTCACGAAAATTCTGGTGACATCCCAGACAGCTTAGCTGCACCTCGGAAAAAGCTTTAACAACCGCTTGGCCTTCGCCGCGCATTGCTGCTTCTTCCATCGCAGTTGCCGCATCGTGCACCTCACCATCGAATTCACGAAACTTGCCGGCATCACTACCAAGCCAGCTAAGGATCCGTAGTTTTTCCATCATTGGTGGCTGGGCATGACGAGCAATTTGGGGTGAGAGTTCTGCCACAGTGCTCCAGTCTTCCGTGGCGATTGCCCCGGCGACGGCTTGCATATCACGTCCAAGCTGTTGCATCACACCCTGCAAAATTAAAGGTTCGATGGTTTCCTCAGTCTCAGCGTACAAGGTTGCAGCAGAGGAAAGTGAAATTATTGCCATAACGAAAACCGAAAGGGGTTGTGATTTATTCATTAGTACTCCTTTAACTGGTAAGTGAGTGGTATTTGCTGACCAAGCGTGGTTGCTTTGTTCAAATTTCAAAACTCAGTGCGATCGAACCAAAGGCGTGATGACCGAGTTGTTCGTCAAACTCGCGGGTTCGCCAGACCCGCATCAGTGCCAGCGGGACGCCATGCCCGGAAACAAGCCACTGGCTACTGATACCGATTGCCGCCTGAGCGACCCATGGTCGCCGGCTGACACGGTGGCTGCTGCTATATATCTGATGTGGTATATAATTTATCATTTCAATACGCGTAAAAATTGACTGGATGATCAGAACATATTGTTTAGGCGGTGTGTATCAAAAAATATTACTGATTTACTTATTAATCAGACAGGTAAGGAAATCTTATTAGTTAAGGCCTAATGTTTTATGACTTATATTCATCAAACTATCTCTGATTTAAAGCTTACAAGCCCTGCCCAATGCGAGTTCTACCAAGCAGTAGAAGAAGTGTTAGATTCACTTAGGCCCGTGCTGGAAACTTCAGATCGTTATCAGCAGCAAGCCATTATTGAGCGTATCGTTGAACCTGAACGTCAAATTATGTTCCGTGTGCCATGGGTGGATGACAACGGTAATATTCAAATAAATAAAGGCTATCGCATCGAATTTAATTCGGCGCTTGGTCCTTATAAAGGTGGCTTACGTTTTCACCCAAGCGTCAATGCTAGTGTTATTAAGTTTTTAGGCTTTGAACAAACTTTCAAAAATGCTTTGACCGGGCTTCCAATTGGTGGCGGTAAAGGCGGAGCTAACTTCAACCCTAAAGGTCGCTCTGATCTAGAAATTATGCGTTTTTGCCAATCATTTATGACAGAGTTATATCGTCACATTGGTCCAACTACAGACGTACCAGCTGGTGATATTGGCGTGGGTGCGCGTGAAATTGGCTATATGTTCGGCCAATACAAACGTTTAACCGGTCGCTATGAGGGCGTATTAACAGGCAAAAGCCTTTTATGGGGTGGGTCATTAGCGCGTAAAGAAGCGACAGGCTATGGTGCGGTATACTTTGCTGAATATATGTTAGAAGCTCGCAGCAATTCTTTAAATGGAAAAAAATGCCTTATTTCAGGTGCCGGTAACGTTGCTATTTACGCTATCGAAAAACTGTATCAACTTGGAGCAACGCCTATTAGCTGTTCAGACTCACGTGGTATGATTTATCACAAAAAAGGCATTGACCTTGATCTATTAAAAAGTTTAAAAGAAGTACATCGAAAAAGTTTAGAAGAGTATTTAAAAACGCATAGCGATGCCAAATACATTTCGGTAAGCGATTATCCAAAAGATGGTCACGCTGTATGGCGCTTTAATGCCGATGCCGCCTTTCCTTGCGCCACACAAAATGAATTGACAGGGGAAGATGCCCAAGCACTATTAGCCAACGGTTGCATTGTTATTAGTGAAGGCGCAAATATGCCATCAACCAAAACCGCAGTCGATGTATTTATCGATGCAAATATTGCTTACGGCCCAGGGAAAGCTGCTAATGCTGGTGGCGTAGCTACCAGTCAGCTAGAAATGACACAAAATGCTAGCATGCAAAGTTGGACATTTGAGCAGGTAGACAACAGGCTAAAAGCAATTATGAAAAATATTTTTGATGCAACTAACAATACCGCCACCGAATTTGGCCAGCCCGGCAACCTTGTTTTGGGTGCTAACATAGCAGGTTTCATACGTGTAGCCGAGGCGATGATAGAGCAAGGTGTTGTGTGATTATTTAAATTTATTTACAGCACGTTTGTCAGAAAAAGATATGCAAAATAGCTTGATTGGATTAAAGCGGCCATTGCAACAGTTCAACCATTTTAGCTGTTGTAGTGTGAATACTAGGTATTTTTCCAGGTCGGTTCTTTAGTTTTTTTCCAATTAAATTGGAATGAATCAAGTTATACACTTCGAGGCTTGAGCCTTAGAATATTATTCTTAATAAGCTGTTAGCATCTTCGTTCTTGACTTGCTGTTATAAACTCTGGGAGTCCTTGTCATTTATTTTTACAAGCACTGTAAATAGTGTTTTTCGTTTATACGTACCAATTTTATCGCAATCACTTGATGAAAATTATACGCGAACTGGTCAATTGCGGTTATGTGGAATTTAGTCGTGGGGTCGGTGGCAGAGTCTGGCTCCAGCTAGCATCGGCAGTCATCAATATTGAGTGCGCCGTAAGGTATTGAAACCGACGCGAGATTTGTAGAGTGTCTTCGCCCCGACAATGCCTGTGTGATTACTCCGACTTGTGTGCTGTCAGGAATGCTCAACCTTGCCTTGTCTGCTTGCACGTTGGATCTGACTAACTACACACTGGCAGAGTATGAAATGCAATATAAAAAACGGCTGAATGGTGTCTAGAAAATTAGTGGCGATTCAATCTGAATTTGATAAGACAATGGCCTGTGCGATCGTATGAAAAATTAGGATTTTGGTAGCGGCAGTTTTGGCAGTCAGCTATCTTTAATGGAATGAAACAGAGAGGGCATCATGAAGATCAGCATCTACCGTTACCTTCCTGAAGAGAATGAAGTACCTCGAATGCAAGACTATACGCTGGAGCTCAATCCCGGCGAAGACCTTATGTTACTAGACGTTCTGGAGCGTCTCAAGGAGCGGGATCCAACGCTAACGTATCGGCGGAGTTGCCGCGAAGGAGTCTGTGGCTCTGATGGGATGAACGTCAATGGATCGAACTGCCTGGCTTGTATCACTAGCATTTCGACTTTACTGAAAGGTGGTCAGCTACCCTCTGGACAACCGGTTAATCCAAATAGAGGGGATGCAGATATTGTTGTTCGCCCTTTACCCGGTTTGCCCGTGATACGCGACCTGGTTGTCGATATGACAATGTTCTTTAAACAGTATGAGCGCATCAAACCCTATTTAATCAACGATGAAGCTCCACCGGTAATAGAGCGGCTTCAGTCGCCAGAAGATCGAGCGAAACTGGATGGACTTTATGAATGTATTTTGTGTGGCTGCTGTTCGGCACAATGTCCTTCCTGGTGGTGGAATCCAGATAAGTTTGTCGGTCCTGCTGGGCTATTGAATGCTTACCGTTTTCTTATTGATTCTCGCGACACTGCAATAGAAGAGCGGTTGTTCGGACTCCAGGATCCTTTTAGCGTCTTTCGCTGCAAATCCATTTTAAATTGTATTTCGTTTTGCCCAAAAAAACTTAAACCTCGTTCAGCCATTGGTAAGATTGAGCAAATGCTTCTGAAAAGAGGTGTGTAATAGGTATTAGCTAACAACTATTGAAGTTGTAATTTAATCTTTAATCAGCATTGTTTCTACCCCAAGTCACTGGATAGCATCTTGCCTGCAGATCTCTCCGATAGAAGGCGTAATGAAATACTAGATCAGCGTGTTTTGATAAAGGTCAGAACGATGACAATATGCAAAGTACATAACCTGAAATTTACAGGCTAAATATGGACAACAAACGAGCAGGGAAGTCTCTATTAAACAACGCCTCGTTTGGTATCATATGGTTTGGCGGTGTAAAGTTTTTTCTTTAAGAAAAATGGCCACACAGTGGATGATGAACGTTAACATAAAATCTCAAAAAACAGACCTATCGTTCTCTAATGTAGCCATTTAACTATTGAACCGTAGTTTTTAGCAGTGTTTTTAAAGCTCATTTAGGACACTAGGAATAGAGTAAGTTACTCTTACGCCTACCTTAAACGTCTGTGGCTTGTGAAATGCTTATTAGACAAACTCTCATTGGGATTTTATCGGTGAAGCTCACCAGACCTCTCAGGCTGATAAGTTATCTCTTTAATGATAACTTTTGTTAGTCCTCCGCCAGGCTTTGGCCATTCAATTTCATCGCCTTGAGAAAGCCCAAGTAACGCACTTCCGACTGGAGCAAGAACAGATATTTTATTGCCATTTGAATCAATATCTTTTGGATAAACAAGAGTTAGCAGGAATTCCGCTTGAGAGGATTCGACGGAAAATTTAACAGTTGAATTCATTGTAACGATTGTTGGGGGAACATCCGAAGGGTTTACTATATTCGCCCGAGTAAGCTCTTCCTCAAGTTCGCTTATTCCTACCAATTTATCCTTTGGCAATGTGTCAATCAATTTATATAGCCTATCTGCATCTAATGATGAAATCGTTATTTCTGGTCTTTTGTTCATTTTTTTCTCAATAATATGCCAATAAATTTTTAGTTTTAGGTAGGATCTTTCCTAATACTGATGTAGCTAGAGGCGGAGCGAAGAATTGTAGCTTCACACGAAATTGGTGAAAACCATGGTCTACATACACCAAGCCTGTAACTTTACCCGTAGTCTCTGATAAATGCGTGCTCGACCTGACTATCCGTAAAATCTAACAGCATTTCATGAACGTGCCACTGTAATCTCCCATTTTTAACCGATTTTTTTGGGTAGAGGGTTAAACTGCCAGTAGCAGCCTAGTTAGAGGTATCCCTTCGATAGCCGCGTTTGTTCGTTCGTTATTGTATTGCCATAGTCACTGGGACGCTAATAGTTGGGCATGGGTGATGCTGATAAACTCGTTCAGATCCAACATTCATGCCGTGTGATCCGGCTAAATCGCTTGATGTAGGCATTCTGAGTGGGCTTGGATATAGATCAGCATAATCCGGTTTCTGCTGGCCCATGCCATCAGTACCTGCGAGACATACTCCGGCCCATTGTCACAGCGAAGTGCCGAGGGCTGACCACGCCATTCAATGATCTGGTCCACCGCCCGAATCGCACGCAGAGCAGGCAATGACAAGTCTACTTCAATACCCAGGCCTTCGCGGTTATAGTCGTCGACCACGTTTAAGGTGCACAAGTCTTGCCGCTGGCGAGTTGCTCTCTCATGAAGCCCATCGACCAGACCTGGTTTGGTGTCGTCGGAACATCCAACTCACCCAGGTAATCCCGCTTGATCCTCCGTCTGGGCTTGATGCGCAGGTTCAGCTCCAACTCCCGGTAGATGCGATACATATGCTTGTGGTTTCAGGGGTAGCCTATGAACACAGGAAGCACAAATCAAAGCTCCTGCGCTTGTGGATCTGCGTTAACTTCAGCAGCCAGTCGGCAACCAGGGCGTTGAATTCCCCCCCCCCCTCTTTGTTTACTCCAATCCTTTTAGGCACCCGTGATACGGTGCTTTTACCGGAATGCGTGGGCTGGCGCCCCGAACAGGCGGCTACGGTCTCCATTTATCTAGTTTTAGAATCACTTCCCGCAATACGGCGAAGGCTTCCTCCAGTCGCTGCAATGATCGTTCCCGGGAAAAAACCAGGTAAATCGGATAACTGAATTCCGGCGCCGAGGATTCCCGCACCAACAGTCCCTCGTCTAGATAGGACTGGACGACGCGTGTGCGAAAGTAACCGCTGCCGCCCTGCTCCAATAACAATCGCAGAGCAAGAGGGCCGAGGTTGGTGGTGACTCCAGACCGGGCCCATTCCGGATGCGCGGCATCGTGCTGCCGGCAAAAGTGCTCTCCCCAATCTACGTAAACGTAGGGCACCGATCCCTCCACTGAACGCACGAGAATGAGCTTTTCCTCCAACAATTCTTCCACCTGCATGCCAGGCCAGTAATGGGGCTGATGTACCAGAGCCGCGTCCATCACGCCCTGCTCCAGCTTCTCATGCAATTTTCGCCGTTCACCCACTTCCGCGCGCACGGCCAGACCCGCATATTGTTGCCGCAAAGCAGACAGCCAGTTAAGCAGAAGGGGGTTCCAGAGACTGATTTCACCCCCAAGAGTCAGCGAACTGTCGGCCTCAGATGGCAAAGGGAGCTCACGGCGGGCGGCGTCCCAAGTACGTACCAGTTGACTGGCACGGGTGAGGAAGCGCTCGCCGTTGACCGTAAGACGTGCGCCGGATCGATTGCGAACAAAGAGTCGGCAACCGAGTTGGCTCTCGAGATTGCGGATCCGGGCAGTCACTGCGGTTTGGGTCACGTGCAGGTGTTCGGCGGCACCCATAAAGCTGCCTGTGCGCACCACTTCCAAGAAAGTTCTAGCCAGATCGATATCCATGATATATCAATAATTTTGAAGTAAATTTGGATTATATTTCATTATTATTGCTAATGTGTTGTTGGCAAACTGGTCTTACCGTTGTTAATGATTAGATGGCATGTCAATGCATCCCCCCGCACAATTGTTTCCGGATCAACAGTGGCGGCAACTGCTGGTCCAGCTCGACAGCCTCACCGAGCAACAACGCCTGTGGCTGAGTGGTTATCTGGCCGGCGATGTCAACATTATATCGTCGCAACCGGCCATCGAAAGTGCCAAGACCGTGACCATTGCCTTTGGCACGGAGACAGATAACTGCAGGCGTTTGGCCGGGAAGCTGAAAGATCGCTGCCGTGAAGGAAGCATCGCCGCCGACGTGGTGAACATGGCCGGCCTACGGGTTCGGAGGCTGGCTCGGCTGAAATATCTGGTGGTGATTACCGCGACCCACGGGGATGGAGATCCGCCGGAGCCCGTCGGGGACTTTTACGAGGCCCTGATGGCCGATGACGCGCCGTCACTTATTGGCCTACGCTTTGCCGTCCTCGCTCTGGGCGACAGCAGTTATGAACAGTTTTGTGTTACCGGCAAGCGTATCGATCAGCGCCTGGAGGCGCTGGGGGGAGAGCGTCTTATTTCCCGCCGGGACTGCGACGTAGACTTCGAGCATCCCGCTGGCGAATGGATGTCAGATCTTTTGAGTCATCTTCCCGAATCTCGCAGCAAGTTTCCCCAAGCCGCACCCGTCCCTTCGGTCAGCCAGAAAGTACAATATGGCAAGCATCAACCACTGGAAGTGGAAATTCTCGCCAACCGCACTCTCAGCAGCCCACAACGAGAAAAGCCGATCCACCACCTCGAACTGGCACTGTCCGTAGCCGAGTTCAACGTTAACCCGGGTGATGCCATTGGGGTGCTGCCGGAAAATCCTGCGGAGCTGGTGGCGGCAATACTCGATAACATCGGACTGTCGGGAGAACAACCGGTAACGCTTGATGACAGCGCCATGCCCCTGGTGGAGGCGCTGCGCAAACACCGTGATCTGACCATTCCCGGACGTGGCTTCCTATCGGCGTGGGGGAATCTCACCGGCGATCCGATGCTGTTGGAAATTCTCGGGGGTGACACCTGTGTCCAACGCACCTTTCTCAGGGAGCACCAAATTCTCGATCTCATCCAGCAGAGACCTGCTCGCCCTGAGCCTCAGATGTTCGTGGACGCCCTGCGGCGACTTCAGCCCCGTCTTTACGATGTGGCCAACAGCCTTTCCGTGGTGGACGACGAGCTGCATCTGACCGTCAAGGCCTTTCACTATCTGTTCCGCGACAGGGAAGAAAGGGGTATTACCTCCCGTTTCCTTTTGGAACTCCAGCCGGGGGACAGGCTTTGGGTTTATCCTCATCGCAACGCCCGATTCCACTTACCCGACGATCCGGAGGCACCGTTGATTCTGGTGGCCGAGGGCACCGGCATCGCTCCCTACCGGGCATTTCTTCAGGCTCTATCTCACCGCGACTCGGCGCCCCCTTGCTGGCTGGTCTTCGGGGAATCCGAGTTCGAAGAGGATTTTCTCTATCAACTGGATCTCCAGCAGGCGCTTGCCGGCGGATTGCTTCACCAGCTGGATGGGGTCTTCTACGCCGACCAACCTGAACGGGACTTGGCAACCCCTCTACTGAACCAGGTGGATCGGCTCACGGACTGGCTGGAATGGGGCGGCCATATCTACCTGAGTGGTGAAAAGAAACCGATTGAGCAATGTGAATCCCGGATCCAAGCCTGTCTCGACGACAGACTGGGCGAGGGATACTGGAAGTCGTTGACAAAAGCCAAACGTGTTCATCGCAACCTTTATTAGGGGGATTCCATGGTGGATCGCAACAGTGATATCAGTCAACCCATTGAGTCCCTGCACGACAACGAGCAGTTGAAGGCGCGCAGCCGCTATCTGCGAGGCAGTATTGTCGAGGGCTTGAGCGACGGTAACACCGGCGCCGTGCCAGGCGACGACCCCCTTTTAATTAAATTCCACGGCATCTATCAGCAGGACGATCGGGATATACGCACGCAACGGCGACAGCGTTTTCTGGAGCCACTCTATCAGTTCATGGTGCGGCTGCGTATCCCCGGCGGACGCTTGAGCACGTCACAGTGGCGCGGCATTGATGTCCTCGCGCACCTTTATGCCGAACGGGGTATTCGCATCACTACTCGCCAGACCATCCAGCTCCACGGAGTACGCAAGCGCCACCTCCGCGACCTGATGCAGGGAATCCGGGACCTGGGACTAGACACCATCGCCGCCTGCGGTGACGACAGCCGCGGTGTCGTGTGCGGTGCCAACCCGGAGCTGTCTGCCGTCCACCAACGAGTGACGGAGCTGACCCGAGCCACCAGCGACCGACTTATCCCCAAAACCGGCGCCTGTCGCGAGATTTGGTACGAAGAGTCCGTACCACCGCGCAACGACGAGGAACCGGTGTACGGCGAACTCTACCTGCCGCGCAAATTCAAGGTGGGCTATGCCATTCCACCGATCAACGATATCGACGTTTATGGACAGGATGTGGGCTTTATCGCCGTAGTGGAAAATAACGAACTGCAGGGGTTCAACGTCTGCATCGGGGGCGGCATGGGACAACTGGATAACCGGGAGGACAGCTACCCCCGACTCGCGGAGGACATTGGTTTTGTCCAAGCCGACCTGGCCCCCGCCTTGGCGGAGACCATCATGACCATCCAGCGAGACTATGGCGATCGCAAGGACCGCCACCGGGCACGGTTCAAGTACACCCTAGACCGTCTCGGCATCTCCTGGTTCTTGGAGGAACTCGCCAAACGCTGGGGACAATCACTGGAACCCGCCTGGCCGGTTCATTTTGAACACAACGGCGACTGCCTGGGCTGGCAACGAGGCGACGACGGTCAATGGCATGCCACCCTCTATATCGAGAGTGGTCGAGTGGCTGGCCCGCTGCAATCCTGTCTGGAGACCTTCTTTCAGCAGTATGGCGGAGCGATACGCCTGACCACTAACCAAAATCTGCAATTGACCCATATTAGCGATGAAGAACGCCCGCAGGCTCAGTGGCGGCTGGAGGATCTGGGGCTAGCGTGGCGGCTGGCCCCAGATGGCCAAGCGGCCCACACCCTTAGCTGCGTGGCACTGCCCACTTGCGGCTTGGCCATGGCGGAGGCAGAACGCTACACACCCCGCCTGCTCGTGCTGCTTAACGACCTCAAGCGGCGTCACGGTATCGACGACCCCATCACCCTGCGAATCACCGGCTGTCCCAATGGCTGCGCCCGGCCCTACTTGGGGGAGATCGCCCTCACCGGGCGGGCCCCCGGTCTCTACAACCTCTACCTGGGGGGCAGTTTCCACGGCGACCGACTGGCGCAGCTCTATGCCGTGAATGTGGACGAAGTCCGGTTTCTGGATCTACTCGATCCCTTGCTGGCCCGCTTCGCCAGTCAGCGTCGTCCCGGCGAACACTTCGGTGATTTTTTAGTGCGCAAACGACTGCTGGACGATAGGCCGCTGGACGTCCAGCCCACTCCGGGAGAAAAACATGTCTGATTATCTCTTTATTCAAAGCCAGGACCCCTTTACCGAGACCCGTGCGGGTCACCAGTATCGGCTGGCCCAACAACTACGGGAAGCGGGTCGCGGGGTGACGGTCCTGCTGGTGCAAAATGGCGTCGTTCCGGCCCGACAAGAGGCGCAGTCCCGCCCTTTCGATTCCTTGCTTAAGGCTGGCGTAAAGCTGTTGGCCGACGAATTTTCTCTGCGCCAGCGGGAAATCAATGACGAACAACTCAAAGCCGGCATTGCCGTGTGCGATATGGGTGCCGCTATTGATGCCATGCTCGCCAGCCATAAAGTCATCTGGCACTGAGGAGCAGAGTGATGAGCGAGACCAAGACCCTGACATTTGTCTTTATGGATCCGCCCTTCGAACATGAAAGGACGGTAACTTTCTTTCGCCTTCTGGATACAGCCCTGGACCGAGACGTCAATGTCCGGATATTTGCCTACGAAGGCGCCGTTACCCTGTCTTTTGCCAGACAACAACGCCATGGTAATGCCGTCCACGGCCGAGACACTGACGAAGAAGCCCACCCCCTGACCCGGGAGTGGATCGCGTCTCTGCAAAACAAAGCAAGCAGCCGCGGACTCCAATTCGAATGGATCAACTGCGGTCTGTGCGTGGACGAACGGGGTGTGAATGAGGTGATTGAAGGCTGCGGTCGGGGCGGGCCACCTGACCTGTGGCGCTATGCCACCACCGCCTTCAACACTCTGACCATTGGCACGAGGTAAACCCCATGAGAGCGCTGCAAGTGATCGATCAGGCATTTCGCGCTACCACGGAAGAGCAGGACGACCCCATCCTCTGGCTGACACGTTCCATGTGTGGTGCCGGAGCAACCCTGATGTTCCTGCTCAGCGGCCATGCCGTTCAGTACGCCACTCTCTCTCAGCGGCAACCATCCCTAAGGTTGGGGCAATGGCAACAGACCCAGCCAGCGGATATCCCCGGTGATATGACCAACCTGCTGGACAGCGGTGTGCCTTTTTATGTGGTACGGGAGGATTTAGTGGAGCGGGGTCTTGGAGAAACGCCACTCCATCCGGGGGTAACCGCCATCGCCCGGGACGAACTCCCCGGTCTTTATGAACAGGCCGATCAGATATGGCAATGGTAGCAGTGGGGCTTCACACTCCGCTCTGCGATCGGCTGGGCTGTCGTTACCCCATACTTCTTGCGGGTATGGGTGGCGTGTCTCGCCACAGACTGGCGGGGGCGGTGGCCAACGCTGGAGGGTTCGCCAAACTGGGCATGGTGCGCGAGCCCGTAGAGCGTCTCCGCAAGGAAGTGGCGGCCCTGCGACGGATCACCGACAAACCCTTTGCCGTCAACCTCATTCCCGCAGCCACAGAACCCTCGCTGCTGAAAGCCCAAGTGGCGGCCTGCATCCAGCTGGGGGTGCCATTCATCGAACTGTTCTGGGATGTGGACCGGGACTTGGTGCGCCACCTAAAGGCCGAGGGTATCGGCGTGCTTCACCAAGTGGGCAGCCGCAAGGACGCCGATACGGCACTGGCCGCCGGTGTGGACGTGCTCATCGCTCAGGGAGTGGACGCCGGCGGTCATGTACGTGGCACCCGAGGCGCCCTGAACCTGACGGCGGAGTTGGCGATGCAGTGTTCGGTACCGGTGGTGGCCTGTGGCGGTATCGCCAACGGTCGCGTTCTGGTGGCAGCTCTGACACTGGGCGCACAAGGGGTCAATCTGGGCACCACCTTTCTCGCCACAGAAGAGGCCAATGCTCACAACCACCACAAGCAACGGATTGTGGAGGCGACCTCCGACGAAACGATCTATACCCACCGTTTTTGCGTCAACTGGCATGAGGGCGCGCCGGCGCGTGTATTGCCGAATGCGGTCACCCGGGGCGATTACGGGGAGTTCGATCCCGGGAGTCCGCCGTCGAAGATCGGCGAGCAGGACGGCCAGTCAGTTTATCGCTTCTCCACAGACTCCCCGCTGGCCGGCGCCACCGGTGAGATTGATGACATGGCACTCTATGCTGGACAGGGCTGCGGGGAGATCAATGCCATCGTGCCGGCAGCACACCGCATGGAGATGCTCATTCAGTCGGCATTACAGGCAGTCGACGCTCTGTGCACCGGCTCCATCGAATAGCTTAGGGTTTGCATCGGAGTAAGCACGACATGACATCATTACCGACAGTTTGTTGCAAACGGGTCTATGATCACATCGAGGAAGACGACGGGTACCGCGTGCTCGTGGACCGGATCTGGCCCCGGGGCATCAAGAGGGAGGATCTGGTCCTGGATGCGTGGCGCAAGGAACTGGCCCCCTCCACCGAGCTGCGCAAGTGGTTCGGGCACGATCCCCAGCGGTGGGCTGCTTTTTACCAGCGCTATCACGCCGAACTGCGGCAAAACCGCGAGGCGGTCAAAGCACTACTGGAAGAAGCCAGATTCCGTCCGTTGACGCTGCTGTACTGTGCCCGGGATCGGCTGCACAACAATGCGGTTGCCTTGAAAAGGTATCTGGAAGACGAAGGAACCGCCGATGATTTGAACGCACCTTGAGGACCTCCAATGTCTGACGATGCCTTTTATTCCAGCCCCTGTATGATGGTCGACACCGACCCAGCCTACCATGGGTTCCTGACAAAGGAGGAAATTGTCGAACTCCTGTCCACCCTGCTGCGGGCTGAGCGGGCCGGTGTGCGGATCTGCGTCCTTTCCCGCCAAGACGCTCCATCTCATCGTCATAGACGTTTGCTGCGGGACATTCAGCGGGACGAAGCAGCATCCTGTCGCGGCCTCATGGAGAGTGTGAAAATCCTGGGGGCTACACCAGATAAAGCTGTGGGAGACTTTGCCGAAAAATGTCTTGCCATTGACGGTTTTGACGAGCGGTTACGTTTCCTCAACCGGGGCCAGGGGTGGGTAACGAAAAGAATAGCCGAGGCTTTACCGAAGATCCGTCACAGCGATGTCCAGCGGCAACTGGCCCGAATGCTGGACAATCACCGGCGCAACATCGACAGCATCAACGCTTTTCTGAAGAGTTTCGATTGAGCACCGGACTGCCTTGACATGAATCAATGACCGGCTGCCACCACAACCCCTCTACTCCCCGCGGAGCGCAATCCCTTTCTGGGCGCACGAGGCATCCGCGTCAGCCTGGCATATTCTGAGGTCTTTGCCTGTCAAATTCGTGCACTACTTCATGCAGCTGAGGGGCTCGGCAACTTACATATTTTGCTGCCGATGGTGGGCACTGTCTCGGAAGTGGTCAGGGCTTACGAGTTAATTAGAAAAAATAGTGCCATTCTGGCAGCGAGAGGTGTTGAAATTACTCAACTGCCAATTGGAATTATGGTCGAAATTCCGTCTGTGCTGTATCTAATCAAGGAAATTGCCGAGCAAGTCGATTTTTTCTCTATCGGCACCAGTGACTTGGCACAGTACCTGATGGCTTCGGTGCGTGAAAATCCCGATGTCACCGAACTTCACGATCACTTTCAGCTCTCAGTCCTGCGCGCCATCGCCACCGTCATCGACGTCGCACAGGCCGTTGGCCGCAAGGTGTCAGTTTGTGGCGAACTCGCGAGCGATTCGGGAGGTGCTACGTTGCTGGCAGGAATGGGCATTGATGAGCTCGGCGTTTCCGTCTCTTCTTTGGGTCGTGTCAAGCGGGTTCTCAACAGACTTTCGTATGCACAGGTTCGTGCGCTCGTGGATCCTATACTCCTGATGCGTGACGTAAGGAATGCCAAAACAGAGCTCAACTCGACAATGGAGTGTTCAGGTTTGGGCGGCCTAGTACGAGCGGGTCGTTGAATAGGTCGTGAAATGTCAGAATCTTTTTCAAAGCATTTGTCACCTTTTCTATTTGGCAGCGTCTAATAGGTTAAGAATCAATTGAACGATGTTGGCGAGAGACATCAGAATGATCTATTCAACGGCAAAACCCTGTGAACTACTAGCCAATTTAGACGACGTTAGTTTAACAGAGCGGGCTCGACAGGGGGACGGCGCCGCTTTCGAACTCATCGTACGTCGTCACAATCAGGCACTTTTTCGTGCCGCCAGAGGGATTCTTGACGATGACCTCTGCGCTCAAGAAGCAATGCAGGAGGCGTACCTCAACGCTTTTTTATACATGAACTCCTACGAGGGTCGGGCTTCACTTAAGACTTGGTTGACCCGTATCGTCGTCAACCAAGCGATCAGTATCAAGCGTCGGCAACGCCCAACGATTTCGCTGGAGGATAACATCGCGTTTCTTTATGGCAATCGGCCAGAGGAATTCGCCATGGCGTCAGATATTACTGAAGGCAAAACTCCGGAAGCGATAGCTAATCAGCAGGAAGCGAAACATCTTCTGGAAACCGCGATCCAGCGTCTACCGGAAATCTACCGTAGCGTCTTCATGCTTCGGGAAGTGGAAGGCATGTCGGTTGCCGACAGTGCCTTTTCTCTGGGCATTAGCGAGACGCTGGTTAAAAAACGTCTGTCGCGAGCACGTGACATGCTACGCCAGGATCTGGCACTGCGGATGGAAGCCCAAGCGTGTGAGGCCTTTGAATTCGCGGGCAAGCTCTGTGATGCCGTCACCTACCATGTGATGGCTGAACTGACCCGCCGCGGGATAACCAAGCCGGGCTGCCCCGGTCACCTTTAACCACTATTTTTCTTAAAAAGGAGAAAACCCATGAAAGCCGCGACGATAGTACTGACAGTCAGTATGGTTGCATTGTCGGCTAGCCCCGCCCTGGGATTTGCTGCCGACCAGACAACGCTCTCCGAAGAAAAGCAGTCAACAGTCAATATGTTTGGCGGTACCTCCTATCATGGGGAACCGGCGTTAGTGGTAACCGCCTCACTGGTCAAAGCTGGTGGCGGTGCTGAGGACTTTAGCTTTTCGAACGCTCTGGTAGCTATGCTTGGTGAAGACACTGTCAATGCCGAGATAACCAAGCTTATCAAACAGTATGGTGAAGACGAGGTGAACACCTTCATAAGCGGCATGGACATGGCCATCACCTACAGTCTAAAGCGTGCCACCGAAGCCGGTATCCGTCTGCCGGAGCCGGCCGACCTTTCGGGCCCGGCATTGGCGAAAGCGCTAGTAAAGGCCGGCGTCACTCCGGATGGTACTTTTTGGAGCGGCTACCTGTTCGACAAAGCTGTCTCTCACCAGCTGCATAGCCAAGTAATGGCGGATATCAATGCCGATGCGGGTTATCAAGCCGACAAAATTACTCATAAGATTCTCAACCAGGCTATGTATGACGTGGCTCAAGCGTTGGGATTGAATGATGTGAAATTGGCCGAACTACATTGAACATACACAGTCGCTGCCAGATGGCCATCTCAACAGCGTGCATAACTATCTGCCGATCCTGGCGGTGATGCATTGACCAGCCAATAACCAACTTATTAAACAGGTCGATGATCACACACAAATACAGCTTGCCTTCGCTGGTGGGGATTTCCGTGATGTCAGTCACCCACTTGCTCTACGGCTCCAGTGCGGTGAAGTCTCGCTGTAAGTGATTCTTCACGCCTGGAGGCGTCAGCACAGGCTTTCCATATTGCCCGTGCTTGCGTTTACGAGGCCATCCCTGCAGACCGTTGATGGCCATTAACTGAGCAACCCGATTCTTGCTGACCATTTCACCTTCTTCACGAAGATCTTCGCGCATCCGAGGCACCCCAAGGCTGCCTCCGCTATCTTCATGAATCTCGCACATGCGCTTTAACAACCGATCATTATCCATGGCACGAGGACATGGTTTGCGGCTTTCCCAGGCGTAATAACCGCTTGGAGAGACAGCAAGGCAACGACACATCAGGCGGACAGGAAACTCGCCGCGACAACGTTGAATCGCCCGGCACCTCAGGACGACTCCCTTGCAAAGAACGTTGCCGCTTCGCGTAAAAAATCTCGCTCCTTTTTAATCCGAGTAAGTTCTCACTTGAGTCTGGCAACTTCTTCATCCTTGGGGCTGCCGGTACCGCCAAAGGCTCCGCTACCATTTTGCTCGGCCTCACGCCTCCAGTCAGTTAATAAATTGGCTCCAATGCCAAGCTCTCGTGCGACTTGGGCACAACTGACTCCAGGCTGGTTCGCTTGTTCGATAGCACCTTAAAAACGGGGTAGAACCCGGTTCAGCTTATCCAGTTTATGGGGCACAGCGGTAAAGTCCCGGGTGCACTGCAGCCAGAAGATTTACCACAGGCCATTCGACTACTGAAAACAGCGGTAGATGATTATTCACCTTCAGGTACGGATATTAATTCTATTAATGAAAACGAAGACAATGATGAGGCCAAGGTTAGTTTACGAAATCGCTCCTTTCCACTTATTCAGCTACTTGAAGCAGCTGAGCGCGAAGAAGAGCAGGTTGTTTGGGAAAGCTAAGGCCCGTTGAGCAAAAGGGTGCTAGTTGTAGCAGTGCCGGATGCTGAAACGGTAGAGTTGGATTAATTAGGGCGCCATAGTATGAGTGACCTTATTTCTATTACCTAATGGATCTTTTCCCTGTAGATAAGCCTAAAACAGAGTAAATATTCCCTATTTGGGTTTGAGGCTGTTCCGCATAAGACTGTCACCACCGCCATAAATAAAACACCCGGCCCTGTGCCGGGTTTTTTATTTGTCCGTGAAGGGAGATCTGGATGAGAACCCCGTTCGACAAAATGGCAACGCCGTTTTGGGCGCCGGTGCTCGCAACGGCGGGGTGGAACCCCGAGCTGCGTAGCGGTGAGCCAATCCCTCTATCAACACCATAAAGTCTGCCGAGTTTGCACAATATTTGGGGTCCAATATTCGGGGTCAGAGTAAAAATTCTAACTTTTATTTGGCGGATTGATTTATTATTTCTTAAATAGTCTGAAAGCTGTTTTGTTCAAGGAGGAACGAATGGCACGATTAACACGTCTTTGCCCATTGGGCATTCCACAACATGTCGCTCAGCGGGGAAACAATCGCCAGCCCTGTTTTGCCAGTGATGAAGATATGGCGGCTTATGCCCATTGGTTAGCTGAAGCGGCTATCCGCTATGGTGTTGATATTCATGCCTGGGTCTTCATGACGAACCATATTCATTTGTTGGCGACACCAAGAAATGACTTTGCCGTATCAAAAATGATGCAGTTTGTTGGTAGACATTATGTAAGATACTTCAATCATACCTATCAACGGACAGGAACCTTGTGGGAAGGCAGGTTCAAATCTTGCCTGGTGCAAGAGGATGAATATCTCTTTTATTGCTACCGATACATTGAGCTCAATCCAGTTCGAGCAAATATGGTCAGTCATCTCTCACTGTATGTGTGGTCAAGCTATCGAAGTAATGGGATGGGTGTAAACAGTCAATTGAGAACCCCGCATCCACAATATGTTGCGCTGGGGAAGACTGATGAGGAGAGGGCATCCAGGTATAGAAGCTTGTTTGATGCTCATCTTGATGGCGATATAGCAAAAGAAATCAGTAAAACCACACAGCAAGGGTTGGTTTTGGGGAATGATGTATTTAAGGACGCTGTTGAACATTTAGTGGGTAGGCGTGTGAGAGCTGTGAAACCTGGACCGAAAATAAAAATCGATAAATAGTTTTTACTCTGACCCCCGATTGTGTGATTCCGAATCATTCTAATTCTAAGAAGTAGAGTACGGTGAAAAAATGGAGCTCAGAAAAATATTTTTTTATTTCTTTATTTTTTTATCTACTATTTCGATATCGACATTATTTTGGGGCGAATTGATCGGCTATGGCTTTGTTGGACAAGTAATAATATCTGTGGTTGCTCCATTAACTGGACTGCCTACTGTGCGTGAGTACCTGTTCGACAAAACATTGCACATTGGTTTAATAAAAATTCCAATTGGTATTCCATTATTTAGAGAGATAGGATTACTATTTTCAATTTTTATGATAGTTTTACCACTAATTATAGTAACCATATAGCGAAATGAGCGAAAATGTTCGGGGTCAGAGTGAACCTACCCCCGTTTGACGCACACTCTTTAACGGGGACAATATTCCCAAAGAAAATGTTCGGGGTCAGAGTAAAACTCTCACCCTTATTCTCTTCCGGATTGATTTATTATTTCTTAACTAGTCTGAAAGCTGTTTTGTTCAAGGAGGAACGAACCCCAACGAAAAGGATGAAGAAAATTAATTGGATTGGAATAAATGAGTTATCGGCGTATGGATACAAAAGGTGGAACCTGTTTTTTCACGGTAAATATTGTTGGGGTTCGGCCCACACCCCAACCTACGAGCTGACCCCCGATTCGACCCCCGATTCGTGACCCCCGATTCGGTTGTGGGAGAAAGGTCATAAATTGTTGGGGTTCGTTCCTCACCCCAACCTACGCACTTTTTTAATTTCTACATGATGGGGAATAAATGTCTTTCCTGAATTTTGACTTGTCGCTCTTTGCCGTCCGTCATACCCTGTGTGCATTCTTGCAATAGCGAACAGGCACTCAACAATGCAAAGCCCGCTAGGTTATTACGGCCAGATAAAGAGTTTTTTGGAAAATCGGTTATGGCGTGCCGATATTGAATCGATGGCGCTGCCCCAGCGCTATGGCTATAGATTTGTCAGGTTTCTTTTTGTGCTGGTGCGCGAGTTTGCCAATGGGCAGCTCAACTTGCGCGCCATGAGTTTGGTTTACACCACCCTGTTGTCGATGGTGCCACTGTTGGCGGTGAGTTTTTCCGTGCTGAAGGCCTTTGGCGTGCATAACCAGATTGAACCCTTGCTATTGAATCTGGTACAGCCTTTGGGGGAGAAGGGCAACGAAATCGTGGTGAATCTGCTCGGCTTTGTCGAGAATATGAAAGTCGGCGTACTTGGCTCCTTGGGTTTGGCACTGCTGCTCTACACCGTGGTTTCCCTGATCAAGAAGGTGGAGAGCTCGTTCAACTACGTCTGGCACGCCAAGTCCACCCGCCCCTTTTCCCGTCGTTTCAGTGATTACCTGAGCGTCATTATGGTGGGTCCGGTGCTGATGTTTTCCGCCATCGGGATGACGGCGTCGCTGATGAATAGCGATGTGGTTCAGGCGCTGGTCAGCATTGAGCCACTAGGCAGTATTATGCTGGTGGTGACCAAGCTACTGCCCTTTTTGCTGATCATCATGGCGTTCACCTTTGTGTACATGTTTATGCCCAATACCCGGGTGAAATTCTCCGCGGCACTGGTGGGTGCTGTGGTGGGCGGTGCCCTCTGGCAGAGCACCGGTCTGGTGTTTGCTGAATTCGCTTCTTCCTCGACCAAATACGCGGCTATTTACTCCGGCTTCGCCATTCTGGTGCTGTTCATGATCTGGCTTTATCTGAGCTGGTTTATTCTCTTGCTGGGTTCCCAAGTGGCCTATTATGTCCAATACCCGGAGCAGATCAGGCTCAGCAATCAACGGGTGCCACTGAGCGGAAGGCTGCGTGAGCAAATGGCGCTGCTGGCCATCTACTGGATAGCCCACCGTTTTGTTCGCCATAAAAAACCGCTCTCGATCGAGGAGCTGTGCCAGTTACTGGCAATACCTGCCGAGCGTGTGGCGGAGACTGTGCAGATGTTAATGGATCGTGAGCTGGTGGTTGAAACCAATGACGAGCCCAGTACCTATGTGCTGCAATCTGATCCGGCCAATATGACGGTGGCTGAATTTCTTCAGATTGTGCGAAGGCCCAACGATGAACAGTCGATGATGGACGATCAGATTCAATCGGTGGGGTGTGTGGACGAAGTCATGACACAGCTGGAGTCGTCGGTTGGTGAAAGCCTGGCGGGGTTGACGTTGCGCAAACTGGTGGACGATGAGACGCAACCGGTTTAGCTGGCGTTCCGGACGACATGAAAAAAGGCCCCGAAACGGGGCCTTTTTTATTGCAGACTTTTATTACAGGAAAATGTTCTGTTTATGCACTGGCACTTGGTCGGGCAGACACTTCATCGTACCAGCGCAGACTGTTGCTGTTGCCGTCGGGGATGTTGATGTCTACCCACTTGGCAAAGTCCACTGCACAGACGGCAGTGATGTCGACCATTGTGAAACGGTCTCCCATGATAAATTGGTTACCGCCCTCCAGGTATTTTTCCAGAGAAACGAAAAACCGCTTGAGGGTCTGGGTACCGCGTTCCACCAGGCCGGGAATGGCAGGTGATGGCACGCCGGGCAGGCTACGGTAGGCGAAACTGTCGTTTTCGAGCTTGTTGCGGAACACCTCGGAAGTGGCGATCATTCCTTCAAATTCCATTTTGCGCTGCATGCACGCAATCTGCGCACGCTCTACCGGCGTAGTTCCCAGTAGGGGTGGATCTGGATGCAATTCTTCAAGATAGCGGCAAATGGCCATGGCTTCATCGAAGCGGGTGCCGTCGTCCAGCTCCAGGACTGGCAATAGACCGCGTGGGTTGACCGCAAGAAATGATTCCTTCAGGTTTTCACCACCGAGAATATCAATTTCCACCTTGGGGATGTCCAAGCCTTTTTCAGCGATAAACATTCTGGCCCGTCTGGGGTTTGGCGCGACAGCGCAGTCATACAGTTTCATCAGTTTTCTACCTCAGTTTTTATTGATTTTTATAGTCGGGTTTATAGTCGGCGCATTTTTTTGGGGCAGACATTATTTTGGCCACTGGGTCACTTCATTCTTGACCAGTTGGTTTATATCTCGAAGGAACCATAACGATAAATGTGAATTTTTTCAAACGGTGTTGAGTTGATCAGTGAAACAACCGTCCCAGAATCACCGGCACTGCCGTCTCTACCCGCAAAATACGGCTGCCCAAAGTGACGGGTTGAAACCCCGCTTCGCAGAGCTTGTCAATCTCATAGTCGATAAATCCACCCTCTGGTCCGATAGCCAGTGTTACAGGGGCTGTTTGTAAGTCCGCTGGGCAGGGAGTATTGCCGCCTGGATGGGCGACCAGTGCCAGGCTGTTGGCTACAATATTCGGCAGCTCATCCTCGACAAAGGGCTTGAAGCGGGTTCTGCTCAGCACACAGGGTAACTGTGTATCACAGCCCTGCTCAAGGCCGAGTAGCAGCTGGTCTCTAATGGCCTCAGGTGCCAGCCATGGACTCTGCCAGTAGCTTTTCTCCACCCGCCAGCTGTTGATCAGATACAGCTGTTTAACGCCCATGGTGGCGACCGTCTGCAGAATGCGTCGGAGCATTTTTGGCCGGGGCATGGCCAGTATGAGTGTGACCGGTAGTGCCGGTGGCGGCGGTTGATTCAATACCACTGCCAGTTCTGCCGCCTGCGGTGTGAGTCTGAGCACCGTGGCCTCTCCCATCTGGCCGTTTACCAGCCCGACCCTGAGGGTGGCCCCTTCACTGACCCGGTGGATCTCCAATAGGTGCTGTAAACGTCGCCCGCCGAGAGTGACTCTCAAATCCGAGGTGAAATCCGCAGGTTCGAGCAGCAATAGATTCATGGAGATCACCAGACATCTTGGGTGAGAGCATTAGCTCGGTTGAAAGTCGTGGGGCAATAACGGCGAATTATAGCGGATCTTGTGTGCTGCCTGATCAGCCTCAAAAAAGTTGGATGCGAGAAAACATATCTAAGAGCTGGGTCGCGGTCAGAAATTTCACTTTTGTACGGGTTTGTGCTGAACTGAAATCTGTTTGTTCGGGCAGATTTCAGGTGAAAGGTTTGGCATTGCAGCTATTGATACGTAAAAAATATTGCCGACACTCCGTGATCAGGCCGACTGTACTGTTGATGTGTTCTCTGCTGGTGTCTGGCTGTGCCCTCTTTGCCGCTGCGCCCCCCACCCAGCAAAGCAATATCTGTGAGATTTTTCGCCAGGAACCCGGCTGGTATGATCATGCCAGAAATGCACAGGAAAAGTGGGGAACGCCCATTGCCACGCAGATGGCGTTTATTCATCAGGAATCCTCGTTCCGCAGTCATGTAAAGCCGCCGAGGGATCGGTTGTTTGGCGTCATTCCGTGGTTTCGGTCTTCTTCAGCCTACGGTTACGCCCAGGCACAGGACCCGGTCTGGGGAGAATACGAGGAGGAGGTTGGTGGTCTGCTGACCCGTCGTACCCACATGAAATATGCCACAGACTTTATCGGTTGGTATAACCGCCGCAGTCATGAGCAGTTGGGTATTTCCCTGTATAACCCGGAGCACCTGTACCTAGCCTATCACGAAGGGCCGACCGGTTACCGCCGGGGTTACCACCGCAATAAACCCCAGGTGTTGAGGACGGCCGTCAAAGTCAGTGGCCTCGCCAGTCGGTACCAGTCACAACTGGCGGGCTGTGAGTCGGAATTCCGCTGTCGGCACTTCTGGCAGGTATGGCCATTCTGTCGCGGTTGAGCGGCTTTGTGCTCATTCAACCGTTCGGGCAGGATTGACTCAAAACGGCTTGTGGCCGTTTTGCCCCCGGCGGGGCTGCGCAACCGTCGGTTGCTGGGTCCAACTTCCTGATGAAAGTTGTCGAACCTGAGGAGGTTCTCACCTCCATCGTGGCCCATAAAAACCCCGCCTTTGTCAGGCGAGGGTTTTGTTTATGGCGCCCCGGGCAGGATTCGAACCTGCGACCTGCCCCTTAGGAGGGGGCTGCGCTATCCAGCTGTGCCACCGGGGCTGATTGGGTGTATAGAGAGCTGGCACCTCGCTTAACTCGGCGGCAATTCTAGTTTTTTCAATAGATTAGAGCAAGCCCGAATAGCTGTTGGCTGAGGTATGGATTGCAAAGTTTGCATTGCATGCTAAAAGTTTTTCTCTCACTTAGGTCGCAGATTCGAATATTTTTGTTCTGATATTGTCCACTAAAGCAGGTCAGAGTAGGGGCATTCTTTCGACTTCGATGCCGGTAGTCTGTGCCTCGATCAGGTAGAGAAAATGGTGTTTGCAAAGGTCAGAAACACTGAATGTCTTCAGAACCCCGAGCGAGTCCGGTTGCCAGAGTCAGTTGAGGGATGTTGATGCTTGATTTGGCCAGACTGAACAACCATATTCTTTAAAAGATCGTGAGCCAGATTCAACATGTCTGATCATTATGTGCCCTTTTTAACAGTAACTCAGGAGAGTCAGTTTGAGCCAAAAGAAAAGCCTCTTTAGCGACGCACAATCCCGGATGGCGGATATTTTTGACCGACTGGATGTTCACTGTGATGTCCGCCGTCAACTCGAGCAGCCCAAATGCATTCATCAGGCGGCGATTCCAGTCCGTATGGACGATGGCAGCTTGCGAGTCTTTCCGGGTTGGCGTGTTCAGTATGATCAGAGTCGTGGACCGGGCAAAGGTGGAATACGCTTTCATCCCAATGTGGATGCCGATGAAGTCACGGCCTTGAGCTTCTGGATGGTACTTAAGTGTGCCCTGGTCAATCTGCCATTCGGGGGTGCGAAGGGCGGTGTTCAGGTGGACCCGAAATCGCTTTCCCGGATGGAACTGGAGCGGCTTTCCCGAGGCTACATCCGCGCCTTTTACGATGTCATCGGACCGGATCGCGATGTTCCGGCACCGGATGTCAACACGAACGAAATCGTTATGGGCTGGATGGTGGATGAGTACTCCGAAATCAGCCGCGAGAAAGTGCCTGCCATTATTACCGGCAAGCCTCCCGAAATAGGAGGTTCGGCAGGACGCACCGCAGCGACCGGTCGCGGCGCCCTGCTGGTGCTGGAAACCTGGGCCAGACGCAAAGGCAAGCGACCTGCGGACACGACCATCGCCGTGCAGGGGTTCGGCAATGCCGGCTATCACTTCGCTCGTCTGGCACATGAAGCCGGCTACCGGGTAGTGGCGTTGTCTGATTCAAAAGGCGCGATTCATACCAACATGGCTCTGGACCCGGAACCCATCTGGCGGCACAAGAACGAAACGCGTGAGCTCAAGGGTATGGTCTACTGCGAATCATCTGTGTGCACCGAGAGCGATGTCGGCCAGATCAGCCAGGAGGCCCTGCTGGCGTTGGATGTTGATGTGCTGGTACTGGCTGCACTGGAGAATGCCATTACGACCGACAACGTGGGCCAGGTGCGCGCCAGCGCCATTCTGGAAATCGCCAATGGCCCGGTGACGGCCGAAGCGGACACAAGCCTGGCCGAAAAAAATGTCACGGTACTACCGGATGTTCTGGCCAATGCAGGGGGCGTGATCGTCAGTTATCTGGAATGGGTACAGAACCGTACCGGCGATTACTGGTCGGAAAATTACATCAATGAGCGCTTGGCGGACCAGCTTGTGAGTCAGGCCGAGCTGTGCTTTGACCGGGCGGATAAAATGGATGTTAGTTACCGGGTTGCTGCTTATCTGCAAAGTGTCGAACGCATTGTCTCGGCCATTGCCAGTCGCGGTACCCAGCAGTATTTTATCGGTGAATGAGGCATTGTTTGGCAGACGATTTATCTTTTGGCCGTGTTTTCTTGCAGAAATCTGAGAGTGGTTTCACGGTAGGACTGGTCGCGGTAGGTACCGATGTGCGGTGTGTCGGTGCGCACTGTTTCAATGGTGCTCTCGCTCCCGCTGCGCAGTTGTCTGATCAGGTCATGAGTATGGTGTGAT
>Ga0098059_1000466_pt1 | contig 25348 bp, 25 predicted proteins | sample 20_taG_FD_92580 | JGI IMG/M metagenome (GOLD analysis project Ga0098059, IMG submission 92580) | Marine viral communities from the Subarctic Pacific Ocean - 20_ETSP_OMZ_AT15318 metaG | ecosystem: Environmental > Aquatic > Marine > Oceanic | place: Subarctic Pacific Ocean | collected 2015-01-19
CTTTAGATACGTCAAAGCGATTACCTTTTATATCGTAATCCCAAAACTTAAATTCTCCATTTTCCATCTTACCAAAAACACCTTTTCTAGTACCATATTGTTTAGCTGATGTAGTTGGAAGCATATGATGCAATCCTAAGCCTTCCATAGCCTTAGATTGAATAGGACCAGCATCAAAGTGCATATGCTTTCCTAATAAGGCTCCTGGACCATCTTCTGGCGCTGATATAATAAAGTTTTTATTCTGACCACTTTCGTTATCTGCGAAGTGAAGGCCAGCTTCTTTATTTATAGCTTTTAACACATCATCTCTCATAGGACTTCCACCATCAAAATGCTCAGGAGTATCAGTGTTTTTATTAGACTCCCAAGGTTTCTTTCTTAATCCAAAACCTTTAGGGATATCATCAGTAGTTTTAAGTATTATTGTGTTTAAGTTGCCATCAATTACATCAGGAATAGTGTTTAAATATTCAGGGTCAACAGAATGTCCATTTGTAAACCATACTTGTAATCTTTTATTTAGAGATATAGGGTCATTAATAAAACCCTCACCAGATATTGCTTTATAATTAGCCATAGTCGGCTTCATTCCATTCATAGATAAATTGTAGAATACATTGGAAACCATACTGCGATTATATAATTCATTCGCTTTTGAATTGCCGCCTAGAACTTTACTATATTTTATTCTAAAATCACGCATATCAGTATCTATATGATTCCTATTTAATTTCATAGCTTTAATAATTTGCTCTTTATTTATAGATATTTCTTGATTACCCAAAACCTCTGCTCTTGGATGCCATTTATTATATATCATTACTTCATTATCGGCCTTTCCTCCAAAGTAATACATTCCTTTATCAAGCATTTCTTTGTGCAAACTACCTATTAATTCATTATAAGCATTATCAGCTTCTTCTCTGGCTTTCTTATCTCCCTTTGCATATTTTAATTCGTTGAATATTTTCTCTCTAAACTCTAAAATTCCAACTTCTTTATTTATACCATTTCCACCCTTTTGAACTACCCCATCAATTCTAATAACAGGTCTTTGAGAGGCATCTGTTATGTCAACAGTATTATTCATTTCCTTTTTATATACTTCCTCTATATAAAAGTTTACCATAGGAATACTTTTTCTATCACCAGCCATATTCTGAGGACTCTCTGCATCTAAATGGCTTATTTTTATGTCTTTTATACCGTCTAAATTATAGTATTCACCTGATTTTTTATAATTAAAGGTTACATAAGGAGAGGCTACATTCATATTCCTCTCTCCAATACGCCTTTTTAGGTAATTTCTAAAGAAATTTCTCTCTGGAGCATCAGGATTAGACATGTCAAATTGCTCTCCATATCTATTTTTCATCCAATCAGAAAGCTCATTTACGTCATCATTAAAATTCTCTGCTTTTTCTAGTAATTTTTGATGCAAATCTTCTATATGAACTTTTTTACGAGCAGCATCAATAGTCCCGTCTTCTCTTGTCCAAGAAAATTCTAAATTATCTTCTGCCCAATACTTTATTCTAGGCATTGCATCTATTTGTATTTGAGTCCCAGTATCTTCTCTTTCAGCAATACTATCTAGGGCTTTTTCTATTTCTTCCCTTGCTTCTCCCAATTTAGGCTTATGAAGCTTAGCTATTTCATCTTGTATAAATTTGTATGTCCTAGGCGCTCTTTGTGAAAGCTGAGACCTTGGAGTGTTTCCAAATCCTTCTGATGGAATAACTACAGGTTTATCTTTGGGTATTTTTTCAATTGCTTTTTGAATAATCCTTTTATTAAGAGTAAAATCCTCATCTGCAAAGAAAGATTCGAATCTCTCACCTGGCAACCTTTTTGTTGGTATACCGAATGCATTAGGCTCATTTCTTACCTCAGAGTTTCCTTTTGTTTCTCTCTTTAAAAAGTCATCTGCAAATAAAAATACCTTATCTTTGTTTGCTTGAAGATATTCAGGTGTCATTTTATCGATAGTATAGAAATCAGGAGTTTTGTCTGAGAATACTTTTGCCTCAGTCCTCTCATCTAATAATTTGTCAACTTTTTCTTTTGATATATAACCTTTTTGTATAGCCTCTTTTATATAAGGATAATCTTCTCCAAATCGTTTTATCATCTCTCCGACTTGAGATTCCTGTATAGAAGCTCTTGCATACTGCTCTACAACTTTTTTAGTTTCAGGAGACCAATCTTTAGCTATTAAGTCTTTATCTAATTTTTCCATCATTTTTGATGAAGTAACTTCTTTTTGAAGTTCTGTATATCTATACTTCATAGCAGTTCTTCTTGCAGAAGGAGACTCCTTAAAGCCAAAATAAGCACCTAACATATATTCATATATCTGCTCAGGAGCTGTAGCTCCTCTCATTGTGGCTGGAAGGCCTTGAAATAAGGCACCAGCAATAGAACCCAAAGCATTCTCACCTAAAGCATTTTCTCCTGGTATAGAAGATTTAAGCAAGTTACCTATACCTCTAAATGCTCCACCTGCAACTGCTCCATGAGCGAATGAGTCTACCATCGCATCTATACCTTTAGTCCACGAAGAAACAGCAGATGCAGTACCTAAATGGAACGCACCTTCAGCCATATCTCTAGCTGTATCATTATATAGTATTTTAGCAACAGTAGAAACTGCATCACTTCTTTTTCCAATAGCAGTTGTCAATGCTTTAGCGGCATGTTTCGAAACAGGCTCTGTAACAGCTTTAGCAGCCATCATAGGTACAGACTTACCCTTTAGGTAAGATAGCGCCTTTAACACCTTAATACTACTCCCAGCCGCTGCTCCTGGTATATAGCCTACAAAACCACCAAGATGACCTAAGCTACGAGCTATTCCTTCCCATTGATTCTTAGGTTGTTCACCTATCTCTAGAGTTGTAAATCCTTCAACGAAACCAGAACCAGCTTGTTTTATGGTATCCAGCATTTTTATTTCATCATCTTCGGGATTTCTATTAAACCACATACCATAATGAGTGGCATGTTCTTCTAATTGAGATATTAAATTATCATTGAAGGCAGCGGGTTTGCCTTGATATTGCTTTATTAACCTTTTAGTTAAATCAGGACCATATAATGGCTTAAATTTATATTCCTCTAGATTATCTCCAGATTCGATATTTTCTGCCATTCATTAAAAACCTGGTAATGTTTGTTGTCTCACACCATCAAAAAGACCCATACCGCCACCACCTTGAGCCATGCCACCTTGGGTATTGATAGCAGCTGTTTGAGGACTAGAAAGTCCGTGGCTCCCTGGGAATTGTATTCTACTAGGAATAGGTGGAGGTGCCATATTAGGTCCTAATCGTAAAGGAGGGGCAGGTAGCATCAACACGTCTTTTACAGGTCTAATAGTTTGAGATTTTAAAAACTCTTCCATTCCACGTATAAAGTTCTTTTTAGGGATTTCTTTCGCCCCTGAAATGCCTGAATGTTTGTGGAACCAGTTCGCAATTATTCGTTCATTACTAGCAGTACTACCAGCCGCCCTTTGTTTTTTCATAAATTCATTCATAGATTTCATAGCATTAGGGTCTTTAGACATCCATCTCCAAGCTATTCCTGCTTCTTCTGGAGCAACACCAACCATTCCTTTGCTTTTACTAAATACGTTACCAGCACCTTTAACATTAAAAGGCCACCCAAAGTTTTGTCTGAAAGCATTCCATGCTGGAGATTTACTAGGAGCATTTAACATGCCACTAAGACCTTTAGCGCCACCCTTTAATTTCATAGCACCACCCATTGCACCAAATGCGCCTTTCGCTAGTTTAAATGGAGCTCCAAAAGGAACAGCCATACCAGCCAATCCTCCGATACTAGTAGCAATTCTTTCGTGTTCATTTAATGGAGTATATAACTCATTAGGCAAAAGACCTAACATTGCTGTATCAGCAGCCGATGCTAAACCCTTACCCATAGTTTTAATAGCACTAGTTTGTGTATCAGGCATTGGTAATCCAGCTTCCATAGCTTGTTGTTCAAGCCACATTCTTTGGTCTCTACCATATTTACCAGGGTTAATCCTATAATCCCTTAATTTAGATGCTAATTTAGACTTCTTCTTGGCATTAGCTTGTAATTGCATGTATAGCATTCTTTCTTGAGGGTCAGATGCCATCATTGGTACATTTGCTATTGTTTCGTATGCCATATCCTACTCCTTATTTGTATATATCGTCATATAAATCCATCTCGCCTCTACCAAGATTGTATTTCAAGTCAGGAGCATGTCCTAAGTTCTTAGCATAAGGGCCTAATTGATTTACTATTTTCATCAATCCACTATCAATCATAAATTTCCTATAATCATCGGGAGTTTGAAAATCAACTCCTCTTAATTCATCCATAACTTTTTCAGACATTCTTTTTTGATGTGGCTCTATTTTATTTAAAAAGGCTGTTCTTCCAAACAACCCACTATCTTCAACTCTTCTTTGAGCTTCTCCAGCATCCAATCCAAATTTAGATTGATATTGGTCTGCAATTAGCTTTCTATACATATCTTCATTCAAAGGTATGTTCCCACCTGATACATTATAATTATATTCAGGCATTTGATAGCTATTTTCAGGCTTATCGGGCAATCTAGGTGGTTTTTTCTCTCCAGCTATCATATCCCAACCTTTTTGAAGTAGAGTTTTATCTCCAGAAAGAGATTGATTATAATCTTTTAATTTATTTTCGTAATCATATTTATCTTGAACATATCCTTGCATATCACTAATGCCACCAGCTTTCATTTGAGCATTCGATGTATAAGGATTTGAAGGGTCATATTGACCGAACATAGCATCAGGATTAAAACCACCTGTTTGTTGACTTGCTTGGTCTTTATGCCACCATTTATCATACTCGTCCTGATTTTTAAATATTCCGTGATTATAGCCATATTGGTCTAAGTATTCAGGAACTCCCAATTGATTTTTAGCTGCCAATGATTTTATATTAGACACCTCATCGCCTGAGAAGTTATAATGAGATAATATTTCATCAGGAGATTGTGCTAAAAACATATCTCTTTTACTTGGCGCTGCTTCTCGATTAAAAACAGGGTCGTCAAAGGACATATTAGATGATATATTTCTCAACTCTTCGCCTATATCTTGCTTCATATTAGATTGAAATCTATCTTGCAATTCAGGGATTCTATTTGCAGCTTGATTTAAATAACCAAATAATGTATCACCAGTTATAGCCATTTAAGCTCCCTTTTTAGGTTGAGGCCTATAGCCATATTTAAATGCATCCCACATACCCATAGGATTATCTTTTGTAAATTCACCAAATCCTGAAGAGCCTGTGAATCCTAACATTCCTGTCATACCAGGCATTAACATATTAGCTCCCAATCCTAATACAGATTGATTAAATTGAGCTTTAGCAGCATTATTTTGAGATTGTGTATTTAAATAGGCTTCATTTGCCTGATTATGTAATCCAGCAGCTCTATCACCATATCCAGCTGATAATTTTTGTCCTTGCATCCACATATCCATAAGAGATTTATTGGTCTGTTGAAATGCTTGATTTGTAGCTCTATTTCTAGAGGCATCATTCTGAGCAAAACCAATACCTTGCCCACCTCCTGATTGAGCTATAGCTCTGTTATTCATATTCATTGAAGTAGCTAAACTATCTTGAGCTTGTCGATTATATATATCAGAAAAATAACTCTTGCCTTTTTGATAATAAGGCGAGTTAAAATCCTTGTACTCCTCCTCCATCTTTTCCCATTTCTCAAGATAAGGATTACTTAATATTTTATTTTGAACTGCTGACGGGTCTTGTGTCGCTAAAAGATTCTTATTTGCCCACCTTGATAAAAAATTTCCCATATAGTTCCTCTAAACTTCCTCGTAATGTAACTAAACTTTTGAATCATTTGCAATAGTATTTTTAGAATAATCTAACTGATTATCAGAACCTTCATCTCAATTTGCTGCAAAGCCGCAGTTTTTACACTGATAATGGCAATTATGAACATATACCACTTCAGAACATACCATACATTTACTCTCTACTATCATTTTTATATATCCTTATGTTGATGAGTCCCATTTAAATACTATTGAAGTATTAGTATCTCCTGGCCAAACTGGAGTAGTTACTTTTAAAGCTATTATCTCGCCTTTAGTTATAGAATTAGAACCAGTAACTCCTGATGTAAAATCCTCATGATGCGTTATATCATCAGCTATATCTACTGTAGTTCCTTTGGTCATATATACTACGCCTGGAACCTCTGTTCCGTCTGATGATTTATATAATTTCCATTCTATCTCTCCATCCAATGCAACTTCAGAACGAAATGTAGCTTTTATTATTTCTCCATCATATGGAGCTACCATAGCTACATATTCATTGTAATTAGTTGTAGAAGTTCTCTCTATTACATACCCAGGCAATGGAATAAAGTTCCCAGTAGCAGTTGAATAAAAGTTACAAACTCTAATTTCATGAAACTCAGAACTAGCACCTCCTCCTGACAATGAATTTCCACTTGTAATTTGAATATCCTGACCACTCTCATTAGTATAATATAAATCAGGTGTTACATTGTTCTTTACCCATAATTGGCCATAATTAGTTACCGAAGTAACAGGGCCATTTGATTGCATTATAAATAAGGGGACTTGACTCTCTAATTTATCATCTTTAAATGAGAACGTATCACTATCATCTCTACATACCAATATCCCATCACTATCTGTATAAATCCTATCATTATTTGCATCACTCCCAAATACAAGTCCATTTGCACCTTTTAAATTCAAAGAATCCTCTATAGTAACATAAGAAGTGTCCGAATCTAATGACATCATAGTTGCCCCATCAACAGCCATTAATAAGCGATTTTGTTGGTCATTTTGAATATAAATATCACCAGTTCCCAATGCTCCATCAAAACATAATTTTGAAGTGGCATTTATACCTATATTCATATTGCCATTCATACCCATAAGTCTAGTATAATTATTTGCATCACTTGAAGAACTCCCAGCTGGGGTAACATTAAAAATAATACCACCGCCTGCGCCTGTGCCTGTACCAGCACCACCGTAAAGTTGCAATCTATATCCAGGCTCATTAGGGCCAGACCTTGGAGGAGATTGTATTATACCATGCACTCCAGCAGAGCCAACTTCTAGAGTATCTCCTGCTATTTTGACCTCTAGACCTGTAGCATTACCTATAGTAATATCTGAATCAATATTAGCTAATTCAGTTTCTAATTCTGCTGTGCTTTTTATTAGAATTTGGTCAGTATGAGCTAAAGTCCCTGTGTAATCAGGAAAAGTCACTGTCCTGTTATCTGTATGGTTAGATACTAGAGTTAAAGTTTTATCACTAGTAGCTCCGTCAAAATCGAATGTTATATCACGATTTCCATTAGTTCTAAGTATAATAGGATTAGTTGAAGATTGAACAATTACTTTTGCATTGAGCTGTAAATTGCCACCTAAAGTAGGAGAACTATCATCCTGTATACTTAAATTAGAATCTAACACTACCTCTCCTGTAGCATCAGGGAATGTTATACTCCTATTGTCTGTAACATTAGATATTAAAGTCAACCTTTTGCCTGATGTAGTCCCATCAAAGTCTAACCAGAGTTCTCTATCTGTATTGCATTTAAATTGTACTGCATCGGTTCCTGTTATATCTCCTATAGAATAACTTCCTCCACCAGGATTAGTTTTTAAATCTCCTCCTAATTGAGGAGCGCTATCATTTCCAATTTCTAATGTTTCGTCTAAAGTAATAGTTCCTGCTGTATCTGGAAAGGTATAAGTTCTATCTAAAGTGTTTTCAAAAGACAATGTCGCTTTTTTAGTAGCTGTAGCTGCACTCATATCCAAAGTAACAAATTTTCCATTTTCAACAAATTCTATTAAACCTGTTCCTTTTGAGGCAATACTTAAGCCAATATTAGTATCACCACCTTTTGCAAGGACACTTGGACCAGAACCTGTTGCTGAATTTGAAATTTGAATATAGTTTACTGGAGAAACTGCATCTCCAACAGTATGAAATGATAATAATTCATCTCCAAAAGAATCTAATATAGGATTACTTTCATCAATGCTTGAACCAGCAGAGACTGTTTGCCAGGTTCCATCCTTTCTTAAAAATTGATTAGAATGAGTACCTGACCCTGCAAGGACTAATCCAGCAGCATATGAATTGCCTGAACCCATATTTTCATTAGGGACAATCCAACTACCATCCTGTCGTAAGAACTTTGTAGTTCCTGATTCACCAGGATTGGGTACTAATCCATCAGCACTATTTCCAAAGGTCGAATTAGTTGCTAATCCTGCCTCAGAAGCGCTTTGATTAATCCATTTACTTGAACTTGAATCGTATGCTAAAATATCATCATCAGCAATGCCTGTAATAGTTGTATCTGTTAAGTCAGAAACTGTTGATGAGCCTGAGAAAAGCGTATTTAAAGTTGATTGCTCTACAGTCTTAGTAGATGCTTGAGAGCCCCAAAAGAAACCTGTAGTATCAGTTCCATGAAAAGTATCTAGAAAGTAAAAATTGTCATCATCTATAACAATTACATTATGGTATCCATTGTATTGAGATTGTCCTGATTTTATGTAAACATTTAGATTACTATATAATATCCCGTGGTCAGTTTTGTTTGCTTTTATAGCGCCAGTTACAGTATTTCCATAGTCTGAAAAAGTTACTGATTGAGGTATTTCAACTACAAATAAAGATTCCGCAGGTACACTCGAAACTGTTTCTGCTTCAATTATATTTACATCTCTAGCATCGGCTAATTTAAAGGCTCCACCGCCTGCTTGTGTTAACTTCCCGCCTATACTTGGCATTTTTGCTCCTTATTAAAGAGGTGTTGTCCCATCAAGATACTTTCCAACAGCTGCAGATGCAGAAGTTCCTCCCGCAGCAGCGCTTGTATTCACTGGAAATAATTGCCTGTCTACATTAGTCGTTAAATGAGCTATTATATTAGCTCTTATAGTAGCTACATTATCACTAGGTGCTGTATCGAAATCATTCCATTTATAAATAACTCCCAATTCATCTTGGACTTCTACTTTCCAATATGCAAATTCAGATATATCATTGTCATTTGTTCTTTCAAATTTTAATACCCTACATCTATTGGCTTCTCCAGAAGTAAATTTTTTTAAAGATATTGAATCAGGAGCTGTTACTATATATCTAGACATTATCAACCCAATTTATTTCAGTAAATGAGAGTACTATTGCATTATAATACATTTCGTTACTATACATTACATAGTAATCTTCTGCAAAGCCATGTTCATTTTCAATATTTACAGTTCTAATGGTAAAATCAGACGCCATATTACCAGGCATACCTTCTGCTGTAATAAGGTTTATTTCTTTATTTGAATTATCCCAACTCGCTTTAGGATATGCAAATAAAGGGTATGAAACACCAGGCATATCAATTTCTAGAGGAGTATCTTCCATCCAAGGGTAAGGTTTACCCATAATATCTCTAAATGTTTTATAATAAGCCATCTCAGTAGTATTTTGCCTATTAGCTTGACAGGTATTAGTTATAGCCCATTGAATGTCATCATCATTCGTTGGAAATGATTGTCCATTATCATTATACGCTAAATAGCCATAATACGCATTATTACGCCATTTAATAGCTGGAAGGCTTCCATACCATCCCATTTGATTGTGTGTTATTTGAACTTGAGTTCCTTGGCCATTATCTTCTGTACAATAAAGCCCAGTACCACTTACTTGCCCAGCTTCATTTTCCTCACCTGCTTCAATATTAAAAACAGAATTACCATTATGAGAGCCAGATATTTTGTCTGAAACTATTTTATAGCTAAATTCAGCATCTCTTCCATTGTAATCATTAGTATTATTGCCACTTGTACTTATATTTTCAGGGTCAGTATCTTCTGTTGAAGTTTCAGTGTTTTGATTTATGTTTGGACCTAATATCCAATCCAAACCATGTTGGAGCTTATTTTGTGGTATATTGTCTGTATAATAATACTCTCTAAATTGACCATATGGAGTTCCAACATCAATACCACCAGTATCCATACCTGTATAGATAAATTTCGCCCTTACGCCAGTGAGACCTCCATCTCCAATTAATCGCATCTGATTATGGTCTATTCTATTTGCACCAATATAATACCCATCAAAGTGAATCGCAGGTTCGCCAATAGGATTGTAATTTACAACTTGTTGCCATACAAGGTCAGAATGAGATAGCATATGAACCCTACCTGTATCTACTCTTTGATAAATAGAAGGATATTGAGAATCACCATCAGTCGTTACTATATATATATCCCCAATTTGAGGCATTAAAGTTGTATAATTATCTTCATCAGGTATAGTAGTCCCTCTCTTTACATCATCTAGAGAGTCTAAATCAAAGTCTCCTTCGGTAAGGAGTTTTTTCCAACCTGGCATTACTCTACCTCTTCAGTCGAATTAGATAGCCTTTCATGCATCGCTCTTAACTTTATTAAGGTGGAATTAGCCTGAGCTATATCCGAACCTAAAATATGAGTTTGAGACAAATACCTTATAATGAAATCTGTATCCCTTATATTTAGTCCTATTTTATCATATTCAACCCTTTTTTGGGGATTCTTAGGATTATTAGGGCCCATTTTAGGTGAGCCCTTTGTAATCAAAGCCATTTATTTCCCCTTATATTACACTCCTGAATAGAAGTACATATCTCCATCATTAGAATTATAAGCAAACCCACCAGCTACAGTATCAAGACCAGTTATAGCGCCTCCTGCAGCTTGAACTTGGATACCAGCTATCCCAATAGGAGTCACATCATTTCTACTATACATAACCCATTCAAATGGAGATACAGCAGTATCATTCATCCAAAAAATACCTGATTTCTTGGTAGTAGCTGCTCCATTATCTACTGTAATACCTGTTAGATTCGCACCAGCATTATTTGAACTACCTTTTCCTAGAATAATCTCTTTATCTTCTACTTCTAATTCAGTAGTACTTATTGTAGTAGTGTCACCATTTACAGTTAAATCACCTGTTACAGTCAAATCACCACCTACAGATGTTGTTGATGATGCATTACCTAAAGTAACACCATTATCATTGGTCGTATTAATAAGGATAGCTCCACCTGAATTAGAAAAACTCATTTGTGAAGTTGCATTACAAACCATAGTTGTACCATCAAATTGTATAGAAGAATCAACATCAAGAATATCAACATTTGTAGTACCAGCTACATCTAAATCATCAGCGATAACAACATTACCATCAGCAATATCAAGTGCAGTTTGAGTTGCTGTACCAGTAATTGTAAGCTTTTCATCACTTGAATCCCATACCATAGAATCACCAGCTGTGGCACTATAAAATGTCACATCTAATCCAGAACCATCCGTCCCTACAGTTAAACCACCTGAAGCTATACTCAATCCAGTACCTGTAGCATAGCTTAAATTAGTTCCTTCATTCGTGAATGTAGAATCGGCATTTTTAAAAGTTATAACTCCATCATCAGTCAATGCTGAAACATCTCTAGCACTACCACCTGAATTATCAGTTACGAATTGCTTAGTAGCCGCATCAGTAGTTGCTACTGGCGTTCCTAAATCTGTTATTTTTTGATTCCCCATAGAAAAAGCACCTGTTGGCGTTGCCAAATCAGATATCGTGTTTTCACTATGGATTATCTTTCTCCATCCTGCTGCCATATTTATCTCCTTTTATTAAATATTAATTCCTAAATAAAAATCTGTTCCATCAAAATATAAACCACCCAATTTTGCTGATGGTTCTGATGCCAAAGCTGGTAAGGTTAGGACTCCATCACTAGCTGAGATACTAAAAACCTCATCAGAACCGTTGTATAATTTAAAAACATTATTGCTATTTTCAAACTTAAAAGAAAAATCATTATTTGTTCCAAATGAAAGACTTACATCATCAGGATAATTTTTTTGTTGAGTATACGCAGCTAAAGTCTGGGCTAAAATATGCTTAGTATTACTCTGGTCTCCCGTTGCACCTATATCAACCAAAAAAGCATCTCCATCTGAAAGTGAAGAAGCGGGAGGGGGAGCTGCTCTATACCCTGCTGCATTAGTTGATTGATATGATGTATTTATAACAAAGTAATTGCTAGAAACGCTATCTACAGTTTGATTCCCAGTATAATAATCATTATTCCCTGAAAATTCAACCATATTAACTATATCTCCTGCTTCGAATCTATGGTCGTTAAGATTTACTTTTGTTTTTACTCCGCCACTATTAGATTCAAATGAAGATATTGCATGTGAAGAAGGAATGCTAATATCTCTTCCCTTAACAAGTTGCCATCCAGTGTCTCCACCTCCACCTAATGGTTCTAAAAGTCCTGGATATGCAGGCATATTACACTCCTTTCATTATAATGTAGCATTATCTACCATTGTATTTCCGACTCCTTCAATTGCACCACCTGAAACAGCGCTATTATTATAATCTTCTGATATTTCATTTAATTGTGAATAAGGCAATTTATCTACATTTTCTTGCAAATGAGTCATTATAGCGCTTCTAATTTGCGATTTATTTGCAATAGAGGATAAGGAATGGTCTTTCCATTCATAATAATTGCCCTCTACATCTCTAACTTGAAAAATCCAATATTGAAAAGTATCAGAATTATCAATTTTATGTCTGAATTTATCAGCTTTTATTAAAACAGATTGATTTGCATCTTCAATAGAAAACTTTGAAAGTCCTGCATCAGGAACTGTAATTACTGATTTATTTATCAGAGCAGTCATTATGAGGTCCACCAATTTGTTGTATGAGTAGCTTGTGGATTAGAATACCAAATTTTATATTGCTCTATAGCACCATGTGGATTTGTATAATTCAAGACAGTTACATTGAAATTACTAACAACATTATCACCTGGGCTATTTCCATTATCAGACCGTATCTCTGTTATATCGGGAGTTGGATGCGTCCCTGTTACTCCAATCGGTATTCCAAACCATATATATCCTAGAGTCGGACAAGTGATGCTTTTTCGAGTCCATTGATTATAAACATTGCTTGTATTTAATGTTTCATTATTATAACTATCATTACTTATTATAACATCAGATGGAGGTTGGCTTGAGGCTCCACAAATTCTGTAATTCCTAAAATAAATCTTTTTATAACCAGCATCAGCATCTACACTCCAAGATTGCCCATTTATACTTTCAAAGCACTCATCCATAATATCGTCAAGCCTAGTATATCCATCTCTCAAACTAGGATTAGTATTTGCAGATGCTCCCACAATACTAGAAGCATTAGAATGCAAATGATTTGAAGCTGAACTTAAATCAATCTCTACAGTAGCATTTGTATTTGCATTAGTATTATATGTCCTAAATCTAACTTTAGGAGTCCCGCTATCGATAGTCCCTATTACTTCTGCATATTGAACTTTAGCAAAAAGAGTATCTGATATCCCTATTGGTATTTGACCAGGGTCATAAGATGCACCGCCTAGTGTTTCAGTAAAATAAACATGAGTACACCTAGGGTCTGGGTCTGGAGTTGGAGCCGAAGATGTAGAGTAATTATTAGTTTTTACATAAAAAGCTCTTTCAGCCGCTGTTCTAATGTGAATTTTTGGATAACTAGAACTACCATCACCTGTATCTTGAACATAAATATCACCTATATTAGGCATCAATTCATCATTAGTAGAATCCCAATATGTACTAACTGTATCTGTACCAAAATTAACCCTAGTATTTATTTGTAATGTAGCTCCGCCACCTGGGTTTGTTATTGTTGCATTTTCAAAATTAAATTGACTTATATTGGAATAATCGGTACTATTGTTCACATCTTGGACATCAGGAATCGTATCTGTAGAATGAAAGGTAATAGTTTCATTACTAGTTGCGAATGACATTCCACTACCAGCTGAAAATGTTAATGTATCTGACGTTTCTTGAGCTGTTACTGTTGCCTCTCCTGCTATTGCTATATGCTTAAAAGCATCTCCTCCACCAGCTCCGCCAATAGCTGCTCCATTAAACTTTAAAGTTCCATTTTCATTATAAAGCTTATTAGTTGTAACTCCTGGCGCATCGTTTGAAGGCAATATTAGCCCATTAGAAGCTTGTTCTACTGTTACAGCAACATTACTATCTGATGTACTAAAATCAACGTCTCCTATTACATTTTTAGTTCTAAGCCTATTTGTAGGTTCTCCGCTTGTTGTTCCTACAACTAAGACACCTTTTCCACTGCCATTTTCACTAGGTGTTGCATCTATTATAACGCTTGAACTCCCCGATGCAGCAGCTGCTATAGTAGCTACTCCTGGACTACCAAATGATATAGCCAGGGCATTGTCGGTATTTACCCATTCAAATGTCTCACTATCTTTATTATAGGCCATCATAGCATAATTATCAGGATTACGTGGCATAGTAACTGCCTTATCCCAACCTTCGCTTGTTCTAAATTCTAATTTATGCTTTGTTGTTGAGTATTTAGAGCTAGAATCTTGAATTACTCTTATATCACCTTCTTTACCCTTGCCCTCTATTGACTGGCTTTCTCCTTGATTAACCGAATTGATTACATCGTTTATATCGTCATAAATAGTTTGTATTGTTCTATTTAAATCACCTGTTCTTGGGGCTCTTTTATTGATTAAAGTCATTATCTTGCAGACCTATCTCTATATAGTATTCCTATAGAATGGACAATCCCAGTTACATTTGTAAATTGCAATTGAAGCCATTTAGCCTTTCTATTTGAACCACTAAGATTGTAAACAACATTATCAGTATCATCCGAAAATGTTTTAGATACTTCTCCTTTTGAGCCTTGAATTACAGGTAATGTCCCCTCTACTAAAGAGTCACCTGTTAATCTTACTTTTTTAAAGAACTTATCTTGAGTATCTCTTCCTATTGTTAGCTTCTTGCTAAACCAACTGAAATAACTCCTATTAGAAGAAGTAGATAAACTCATAAGTCTATCACCTACTGTAGCAGATTTATGAGAGTAAAACACTTCATTTCTAGGAGATATCACAGACGATAGAAATTCTTGATTGGTACTCCATAAATCCCATCTATTTTTAATTACATTGTATATATATGCTCTACTTGCATTTGTTGAGATTACAAAAGAATTTAATTTAGCACTATAAGAAACAATAGGCTTAAAAGTATTTTCATCTAACAAATCTTTATATCCTATTTGAAATTCTCTATCTACAGATATTGGAGATGATATAATAGTTGGATATTCAGTTGTTTGTAAGTATATATTATATTTATCAGCAAAACACATGCCTACATCGGCAGCGAATACAGAATCCTGACTAAGACAGCCTATACCTTCATATATATCTTCTAATATTAAATTAGAATTAATTACATACATATTGCTTTCGTCCCAAGCATATATCCTTCCCCTAAAAGCCTTCATAGCAACTGGAATTGTAGGTAGTTTTAAATAATTAATAGTCCAATCAAATTGACTAAAATTACCAGGATTTGATTTAAATATATATGATGATGCATCTGTTATATTTCTATGCCCACAATTACCAACATATAAACTTCCATCTAAAACAGTAGAAATAGTATAATTGACTGTTGTATTTCTCAATATTTCGCTCATATTATTTATAGATTCATATGTAGCCCCACTAACTCCCTCATCAATACAGACCTTTGTATATACATTAGTTCCTGATACTAAAAGACTAGTCCATGTGCTATCCATTTTTACAGACTTTACTAATCGATATAATTTTGCAGTGCTATCTGTTCTATATAGATTTAAATGCGTAATTCTTGAACTTATATTTGAAACTTTTAATTTTAAAGATATATAACTATAATCATGAGTTCCATCTGTCGCATTGTGAGTATCAGGATAGTCTTTGCTTGCATTAAATTTCCAATGACCTAAAGTTAAAGGGCTTTCTTGGAATCCATCATATAAAAATGATATTTTATAATAATAGTCTTGTGCGCATTTAAATACAGTCCCCGTGCCTGGGTCACTAGGAGTTATTAATGATAGAAAGGAATCATTTGTGCCAAATTTATATTTCAATGGAGTTAAAGCTCTTCCAAAGTGATTTAAAGTGAAATTTTCATCACTACCAGCATTTGTCTCTCCATCTATAGGAGATGTATTATTTATTGTGCTTATTTCGGTTCTTATATCTATATTTATAAGACCCATAGAGCTATCTCTGTCAAACATAGCTATTCTAGCTGTTGGAACTGTACTCATAACCACATCTGTAGATTGATTGTCAACTCCTGATGCATTGTAATCTTCTATTACCATTATAGAATCTTGCATTCTAGGGTGTTGGTTATCTACATTTGTATGGCCATAAGATTTTCCATCGCCATCAAAATTTATTTGAAATAACGTATCATTAAAGTAACCCATTGGATTTAATAAGTTTAAATCTGGGTCGCTATTTAATGCTCCATTAACTTGCCTAATATCAATTGCGAATAATGAATTAAGGAAATCAACAACACCTCCTCCATCATCATGACTTATAGGGTTGTTAAATGAATAGAATAATGCAGACCTGCCAGTATTAATAGTGGTATTAGCACTTAAACCTTGTAATCCAATTTGCTTTGGCATCTGAGCACCATTAAAATCCATTGCCTTCATTGATGACGTAGTATCATCAAACCACCTTAATTGCCTTACGATATTATCAGGCGAACTAGATTTGAAACCTGAGAAGTCATGACTAACCTCTGTATCATAATCAGTGTCAGCACCGAGACTCTTTCCTGTAGTCCAATCTTCTGTATCGTAATAACTTAAAGCTCCATTGTTTCCTTTAAAACTAGAAATATACATTACAACTTTATTTTCAAGATTAACCCTGTATTCATTACTAGGATTGCCACCTGTATAAGTATAACCATTACTATCAACTGTATCGCATATCAATCCGACAAAGCTACCTCCATCATCATCTGTTGCTATATCTACTTTATTTATCATCCATACACCATCTGAGCCATTTATAAAAGGATTTGTTTGGCTTCCGATTTTAGCCATACATCCAACAACAGCATTTCCATCTGAATCTGTATCACAGTCAATTCCATATTCATCTGTTAAATCTACCAAAGAATACTCTAAAGGGCATATATTAATGACACTATTCTTCGCTAATGGGCCAGCACCTGACCATGAATTATTAACAGCGCTTGTTCCAGTCCTCCATTTTGTTCCGCAATTATCACCTGTATAATTCCCAAAAACAGATGAAGTAAACATTCCTATATTCTTCGCAATAGTATAAACACCAACACCATCAGTCTGAGTGCTTCCACCTGCAGTTAGATTTGTAGAATTAAATTCAACACTTTCATCACTTTCTGCACTTTCGTCATACCTAGAAACTCTTAATAATGATTGTGTTTCCCAAATATACTCATCCTTTTTAATTCTCCATGAATAAAGATTTGAACTATAATCATAAACATTTGTCAAATCATAATAACCACTATCATCATCAAGGCTAAGAGTCCCCATATGCTGAGGAGTTTTATCTAATAAATTTATAGTAGTACTTCCTCCATCTTCATTTATATCTTGAATATTTTTTGCTGCATATAACCATCTATGAGTTCTGTAGTTTCCTACATAATGAGCTAATGAACTAGGCCTCGAATCATTGTCTGAATCGTCAGCTAATGCCTCAGAGGCAGGCGTTGTTCTAAACCAATGTTTCCTTGAATCCTCTTCTGGAGAAGAGGGTACAATTAAAAACCATAAAATAGACTTGGAATCATTACCAGTTTCTAATATATCTCCAAATCTTGCAAACCCTTGCCAGTCTTTGTCAAATAAATCATGAGTCCAATTCATCTCTTTGTTTATTTCAAATGTAAAATTATCTACTGTTTTTGTTATGCTTAAAGAAGGAGCTAGGGTCCAATCTATAGGATTAGAATCGTCATTTACTTTTAATTTATATAATTTACCAGGACTTGTTGTTTCTTCATGGTAATCAGCAGCTTCAAATGAATTATAATCATCCGAATCGACTTCTCCTGGACCACTATATGCCCATATATAAGAATCTGAACCACCAACAGATACGCATTCGCATATAATATCGACATTAAATGGCAATCTTGAACAAATATAACTACTACTAAGGTTTGCAGGGGTTCCAGTATTATAATCTATTCTCCAAATATATGGCTGCCCTTTTGCGCATGCATAAAGAGCATCATCATCATTTGATAATTTTATTATTTTTGTAAATTTAGCTAAAGGTTGTATTTTATCAGCTGGTTTTAATTCATTATTACCCGTAAAATAAGTATCATTAGATTCTCCAAATGATGTATTATCTAAGTATCCAGAAAATAAAGGACTAGCATTCTTCCCTCTTCCAATAATCGCATGTCGACCCTTTTTTGTAATGTCAACTTTATCAGTAAAGATGTCGGGTCCCAAGACTTTAGTCTTATCATTATAAAAATCTGATATTCTATTCAATCTATTTGTATGCCCATCAACATATAAAAGGTCTTGCTGAGTATCCTTGGAAATAAAGCTCATAGACTTACTCATAATATTGTGATTCTTACCAGCTGTTGTTACTTCAATAGTAAATCCACTATCTCCAACATCAACTCCCGCTACAACTATTCCTTTAGCTTGATTTGTTACAGTTACTACTCCGCTATTATGAGTAGCTTCAAAAATAACTCCAGACCTTCCAGTAGACTGTACAACACTACTAACTGCTAATCCAACTATACTTGCAGCAGCATCAGTCGCATTTATGCCTATTCTTATAGGAATTTCATTTTGAGTCGTAGGAGGAGATGTACCTAGGTGTTGTATATCAAACCAAAAAACGTAAGTATCATTTGGAGTAGATATTTTAAAATACTTATTATTCAAATTGGAAGATACCATCTCTACACAAGTAATTTCAACAATCTGAGCATTGCTATTTGAAGCTGAGCCAAATCCATTCTCTGTAAATACTTCATCTGAATATCTGCCAACAATCATACCATCGCCATTATCAGCAGATACATCTAGTGAATACGGAGTAGCATCTTCGGCTAAATCAGTTTGGTCTGGAGATGTTACTATTCCAACATTAAATCCTTTTAGTTCATGTAGCTTTTTAGGCATTATTTTTCTTTTGTCAATACCTTTTCTAGTACTTCCATAAAAGCATCAAATACAGACTCTATGCAAGCTTGTTCTTTCTTTTCACTCACTAGAGGAATATTTATCATTCCGTTCAATTCCGTGCAAATACTCTCTTTTTTGTCCTTCAACATTGTTATAACCATTGTTCCAATCATTCTGCTTCTCCTGTTTTATATGTTCATGATTTACTCCACAATATTCAGGGCATTCGTAATTTGACATATTTGGCCCTAAATCTATAGCATAATGTAACACTATAGCAAATATAATAATAATTAAATCTTCGTATAATACATTCTTATTTTCTCCATTCTCTCCACTTTATCTTAATAGCTATATAACATATAAATATAGGTATACATATAAATATGCTTTTAAATATAGAAGAAAGCAAATGCCCCAAATCCATTTATCTTTTACTCCAATATCTCTTCCTCGCCTTCGCTTCAAAACAATTATCAGTACTATCTACAGGAAATAAAACAAATTCATCTTCTGCTTTGTCATAATAAAAGTCACGCTCTTCCCACTTACATACCATTCCTTCGCTGTCATATGTATCTTCTAATCTAGGATACATACAATTAATACCCTCTCCAAGAGTCATAGATACCGTAACAATTAATATCCAGCTTTCAAATAGCATTATTTCTTACCTTTCTTAAGAGGCTTATCGTCCCCCCAGACTGGATGTTTAGGAGTTTTAGATTCCATTTTCACTCCATTACCACCAATTTTTATTGTATTTCTATCCATAGATACTTCCATATCTTTAGCAGACTGGTCTTGCAAATGATGCACCAAATCTTTAGCCACTACTGCCAATGGGTCTTCTGGTGCTGGTGGTACTACCATTCCATTAAGAACATTGATTAAACCTATCGTTATGGTCGAAATAAGGCCTGTTACAACAGCCAACTGAGATTCGCCAAGGAAATAAGCTGCTGCTATAAGCATACAAGCCATTATAAGGATAGTAGGTACACTAAATACGCCTACCCAAAACCTAAGTTTATCAATCATAAGGCGTTTAGCTGCCATTCTTTCCTTCTTTTTTTGAGCTATTTCTTCTTTAGACATTCCCATCTATAAGTTCTCCCCATAAGCTAGTCTTTCCATTTATAATCTGAACTATATGCACAGTAAATTGACCTCCATGATAAAAATCTACTATCGCAAAAGCATGAGCCCAATTAGTAGCTCTATTTTGAAGCCATTGATTAGCCCCGTCAGACATATCTTTTAAACAACCAATTGACCAGGCTGACTTTGGGCCATCTACATGAGTAACACTCATTTGTTGTAAATCATGCCAATGTCCATACATAATATTAGCTCCAATCTTTCTTAGATGATTAGAGGTATGATATTGCCCTCCAAATTGATGTCCGTGATAGAAGTATAATTTACCTATTTTAAGCTTCTTTCCCATAGGATGATAGGTATATCCTCTATCTTTAAGATTTACAGCTTCTTTAAACTTATATTGACTCAAGTAAGGATATTCATCAACAAACATATTTAACCAATTATCATGATTACCCTCAGTAATGTGCCTATCAGTACATTTTGCTTTATCTAAGGACTTATCTATTTGGTCCATACCCTTATTTACATCTTTAACATCAGTTTCTAAGAGTGGTATAATATGCTCTAAAGGAGGTTTTTTCTTTCGTTTATATTTCCAAGCACTAAATTCACTCCATTCTCCGACATCGCCTAAATCTATATAAATATCAGGCTTAATCCTCTCAATAGCTTTACAAAGAACATTTATAGAGGGCTGATGATGAAGCGGAAAGTGCTTATCAGGCGTTACTATAGCCCTCTTTACTACAGTCTTTTTCTTGCGTTTAAACATGTACATCTCCTAATTAAGGTTTGATTCTTCAACCTCCCAATCACTAGGTACTGTAAATACTTCTGTCGCTTTAAGAAGACGTTTTTCTGTCGTATCAATGGTATATTTAAGTAATAATCCTTCACATTCCTCACATGACCAAAATAAAGGTGAATCAATCCCAGAGCCATATACTTCTAGCCCTATTATGTCTGTCCCTCCACAATAAGCGCATCCATCTGGATGTTTCTTGAAGACCTCTTTACAAGTAATCCCCAAATCTTCAACCATCTTATCGCCTTTTTTGGCGGGAGGTTCTCTCCAGTACATTACTGAGATATTTTCCTTTACCTTTGAAATAACCATCCTACAAATGCTATTATAACTGCTCCAAAACCTTTGAACCAGCTTATTGCATTTTCTGCTTTACGAACTCTACCGTTTATTTTAGATACATCTTCTCTTAAGAATCCTAATTGGTCTTTTGTCCAATCCCTATAAGATTCCGTTTCAGAATTATGGCTCATTATCATAGTCTTCAAATCTTCATTAGTGACCTTACCCATACACTCCTACTCCATTTTTAACATTACCTTTTCCAAGATGTATGAAGGTCTTACTAATAGCGATGTCTTTGAAGTATCCCATTCCTGATGCGTGCTGCAAAAGCGAAAACCGCTTATATCTATCGGTACAGTGCACATCACATGCAGTCCCGAGAACATGGTCTCCTCTTGAGTTTTTTGATACTTTTTTATTGTGCTCATCACACCTCCATCCTGAATTTATTTTGAAAGGGAAATTACATAAGGTTCTAAGTTCTTGTAATTTAGATATAAATTCCTCGTCCATATTGCATTTTTTACAGTGAGAACACTGAAATTCACTAGATTTAAAGTTCTTAGATAATTGCATAATTATTTACCTTTTTTATTTTCTTTTAGGCTTTCTTGTATTTCTTCTTCTAATAAAGCCTGACAGAACTCTATAGCTCCTTGAACCTTAGCATAAGTTGTTTCTATTTGAGATAACTGTGCTTTTAGATTTTCTAATTTTTCAGCAATACCACTTTTGGTTTGCTGTGTTTTTTCTTTTGCCATTGCTTATCATTCTCCTTTTTTGATTATAAGGCTTTTATTAAGCCTAAAGTTATTAAGTCATTTATTAATGTTCCTAAAACATCTGCTAGCTCTTCAGTGGTTGTTGAATTTGCATTAAAAGCCCTATCTGTAGTATGATTTGTAACTTGCCAAGGCGTTTGACTTAGTGCCTCAAAAGTATTCGCTTTTACCCTTCCTGTAACTGTAATGCCATCAGCATCTACTTGCAATCTAGTATTAGCACCAGCTGAAGACGCTCCATTTCTAATACCAACTTGCCAAGCTCCTTTTTCAGAATTATTTGTATCATCTACTGATATGGCTTCAATTTGAACAAGAGTTCTTTCAGTACCAGAATCATTTTCATATTTATGTTGAGCTACTGATATGGTCTGAGTAGCTAATTCTGTATTATCAGTTTTTCTAGTAAGCATATAAGGATATCGACCACTGATAGCAGTATTCTCTATTAATTCAAAAAAGGGACCAAGAGCTTCGTATGTATTAAGCTTATAACCACTACCAGCAGAATTTAATATAGTAAATCCAGATGCGTCATTATCAGTTACTGTAAAATTACTTTGTCCTGTTACATCTAATCCTGTTAAAGTTCCAACAGAAGTTATATTTGTTTGCGCTGCTGCTGTGGCTGGTAATTGAAAAGTTCCAGTAGGAGCAGTATCAGGAGCGAGTCCAGTTATAGTAGAGACAGTATCTGCATTTCCTGTAACATCTCCTATTAAATTTCCAGTAGAAGTTATTGTTCCATCTACTGTTAATTCACCAACAGCAAAAGTTAGCAAATCTGAATCATTTTTATGGCCAATAGTAGCACCATTTATTTTTATACTATCAACAGTCAAATCACCTGTTATTCCTATCGATTCTGTATAACTATCTTCTGTAAATGCCATATATACTCCTAAAAATCTACGGGAATTATTGTTCCGCCATTAGAGTGGTTCATCCTAGACCATTTCTTTGCCCTTTTTTCGATTTCTTGATATTCTTTTTCAAAAAAAGCTGCTAATTCTATATTTATATTACGAGGGTCTTTATAACCCATGCTAATTGCCTTAGATACTAATCCTTCATGGAACTGAGATGGTATTTGTCCATGCTCAGTAGAGCCAGGTATAGAATCCATATTTGATGATGTTAAAGGGTCAGCTTTCTTTGAACAAAAAATTCTAATAGTTTTTCCATTAGTAGTAACACTTTCCCATTTATTATTAGTACTCTTTTGTATAATAGCTATCTTGCCTCTATTTATATACCAGGCATATGTTTTTAGTAAACCCATTATATTAAATCCTTATCTTCTTGCTCTGGAAATCCAGAACCTCTCTCTATATAAAAAGAGTCACCAGTATCATCTGTTAGAGTTACACCAGTTATTTTTAAAATATTTTCATTCAACCCATAATATCTTTGATTAGCAACTGTAGTATCTGTATAAGATGTCTTGATAATATCAGTTGATTCTGATAGAGCATCCATAGCCCTATTAATAAGTTTTCTAATTTCAGTCTCACCCATATGAGGGTGGTGTTGTTGCACAAGCTCTATCATCTCCTTTTGCCTCATTATTCCGCTGCTCCTCCCCCAAGCCTATTCATTTCTTCTCTAAAAAGCACCCTAAGCTCTTCAAGTTGAGATTTTATCATTCCCATAACTTCCACATCTTCTTCATCTTGAACTGCATTAGATAGCTTAACCATTAATATATTTATAGAAGATTTCAATACAACCGCATGTTCGGCTGTTTTAGGGAAATCCGATATTTCCTCATCATTACTCAAATCTGCTGTTCTACCTACTCTTTTCACACTTATATTGTCTATAGTGCCTACAAAATCACTTTCTGGAATAATAGTAATGACATTTGCAACTGTAGACCCAGAAACTAAAGTAACACTGCCAGAAGCAGATTGTATAGCGCTAGCTGTTCCATTCCCTACCTTAAAAGAAACCCCTCCACCACTAGTATGAGTTAAATCCCATTTTACAATATAAGAAGCTCCATTAGTTATTGCCTTTGGATATCCAGAATGAGAAAAAGTAATATCAGTAGTATTACTTGCTGCGTGTTCTAAATTTTTATTATCCGAACTCCAAGTCCAACCTGCTTGAGAATTTTGCCAATTACTACTAGTCACGTCAACTTCAAAATCACCATCATATCGACCAGCACTACTAAGTAATTGCTCTCCTTCTGTAAGGTAGCTTATATAGTATATACGAGCATTATCACTGTCCGATGGTGTTGGAGCCACCTTTAAAATAGTAGTTCCAGTTGCGGTATCTAAAGCATATATAGGAGAAAAGTTAGTTCGATAATAAATACTATTTGAATCATTTGCCCTTGAATAATCTGGTAATGTTACCTGAGTTGCTCTTCTCTCTACCCCTGAATCACTCCTTGACACATCTAGTATTTTAGAGCCTTCAGGCATACTCCATGTTGTACCTTGAGCATCGCTTAAAAGAATAGGAGAAGGAGCATATTTCATTAGCAAATCATTTGGAAGTAAATCCATCACCTCATTGATAGCAGATTGATACAAATTATCCTCACCAGTAAGCCCAGTGGTACCTATAAGAGATTCAATTCTATCTTTAATAAGACCCATTATTTGCCTTTTCTTCTATTATCAGGCTTTATCCCATTAACAGGAGTTCCTATATCGCTTGATTTTACCACTATGCTATAACTACATTTTTATGATTATTAATTACCATCCAATTACCATTTGTAAAAATAAGCCAACAATCTAAACCTACATTATTAAATTTTATATTAGTTCCATTATAAAAATTAGTTGGCTGGACATAAGTATCATTACCATTATCTGTTATCATTTTTATATATTTTATTTGACCTTCTTCTCCATCAGCCATTGTATGAGTAATATCGCCAATAGCACTACTACTTAGAGTTGTTATTGCAAGTGTAATACTAACAAAAGACCCTGCTGCACCCAGCGCTTGAGTTCCATTTTGACCCATTGTAGCTACTGGAAATGAATTAGACCCTTTAGTCAATGTGCCAGTAGATTGTACGCCAGCTGTAGAAACCTTAAGGGCAGATGAAGAATTAGACTTCGCTCCTTTCACTGCAGCTAAAGACCCACTTAAATTAGCATCAGTA
>Ga0098059_1000468_pt1 | contig 25227 bp, 9 predicted proteins | sample 20_taG_FD_92580 | JGI IMG/M metagenome (GOLD analysis project Ga0098059, IMG submission 92580) | Marine viral communities from the Subarctic Pacific Ocean - 20_ETSP_OMZ_AT15318 metaG | ecosystem: Environmental > Aquatic > Marine > Oceanic | place: Subarctic Pacific Ocean | collected 2015-01-19
AGCAATTTTACGTAGACCTATGGTAAAGTTATAATCATAAGGAGTTGAAATAGTCCGTGTAGATAAACCATTATCTACAGAGAATATATCAACATCAGATAGCGACGTTCCACCATTTACTGCGGCATAGAACGTTGAGTACTTCAACATCTTCTTAACGTCCTTAATTCCATACGTTTGTGCTACTGTTATATTAGATATAAGTAGTAGCAATATTATTAGTCTTTTCACCATTTTAATATAGTCACTTATTTTTTCAATTCTTTACTTACAATGTTAAACTAATACATTGGTAGTTGTTTTCTTTTTTTCTTTTTCTTTTTAGTATTAGCTTTGTTTATTTTAACTTTTTCTTTAGCCTCTATTACAGCTTCACTATCACCTAGGCCTAAACTCCAAGTAGTGTAACCACTAAAAAACATTATTCTTTGAAAATTTGTATAGTCTTTGTCAAGTGCGTTACGCATATTTATACTTTTTTGATAAAGTCTATTTGCTGGAAAGTTTGTTAAAGCTTGAGTGTAATTAGTAACAGCTGACCACATTGGATTTTCAGCATCAAAAGTTTCCATTTCACTTATAACGTTTTCGTTATAGTTAATTGTTTTTTCAGCATTAACAATCATCCTTGATTTAATACCTACAACCGGTGAAAAGTTTAATAACTCCATTAAAACGCCACTTTCATCTTTATTATAACCTTTTTCTCTTTGTTCTTTCCATTTTATAACAGCGTTTTTAAGCGTAGACGCAACAGCACCGTATATACCAGAACCTCTTAATATAGAGTCAATAGTACCTTGTATAACTCTTTCTTTTTTCTTTAATATTTGATCTTCATCTTTATCATCATCAAACATTACCGCAAACAAAGCTGTTTGTAAGCTGTAAAATAAAACATTTTGTATACCGCCATAATATAGTATTTTAGATAAATTACCTAAGTTACTTTGTGCTTTAGTTGTATACGGCGGTGATATTCTACCTTTACCAATATCTAAAGCAGCTTTTTTAATTATTCTATTATACTGCGATGTAATATTTTGAAAGTTTAATATTAGTTTACCTATCCAGCTAGCTTGCTGTTGTGACGTCATATCGGGTCTTGATGACTGCTGAGTTGACTGTGTTAAGTCTTGAAAATCAGTAAAAGCCGCTGCTTCAGCTTCTTTCTGGCTCATGCCATCTTTTTTATATTTATTAACTCTATTTCTATAAAAAGTAGCACCACCCGTAGCAATTGCAATGTTATCACCAATTTGTGTAGGTAAAAATCCTAGTTTTAATAATCTACTTATAACAACTTTAGTTGGGTTTTTAGACCCAGCAACTGCTTGAGCAAGGTCATTACCATTAATATCCGTACCAACACCACCTCTTCTTTGTTTTAACATGTCAGAGTTAAATATAAAAGCAAAATCAGCCCAATACTGTTTTTGATTAGCAAAAGCTTTAGCGGCCGCAAATATATTGTTATCAGCAAAGTTTATGTAGTTAACAATAGACATTTGCTGTAATATTGCAGATCTAACGTTAAAGAACATAACAGTACCAACAGAACCATTTAAATAATTCATTAGTTTGTTAACTGTAGCATGTTGACCTTTTGGTCTATTAACACCAGTTTTAATTCTATGAAGCATGTCTTCTAGCGCGCTTCTAAAATCAGCACCATAACCAGCTTCAATTTTATTTAAGTTTTCTTCAGAAAACAATATATCAACGTTTTCGTTAAACTCTGTAAAATATTTTGCTCTACCAACTCTACCAGTAGCATCTATTAAGTCTGTTTGTATATTACCACCCTCCCAACCTTTACCTGGCTCTACATACTTGTCTTGTTTAGATATTATATCAACTGCTTCAGCATACTGCCTAAGGTTTGGATCATTCATAACTAGCTCAACTAAATTAGCTTGATCTATTTCACTTAAACCTTCTATACTATAACCATGCTTGTTCCATAAATACACTCTTATAGCATCTTCAAATATAAAATCACCATCAGGCGTTTTGTCTCTAAGTTTATTTTTAATATCTTTAAACTTTTTATTCAACGCTTTGTAGTCGTTTGCTATGGCTTGTTTAGCTGTGTCTATTTCTCTATAAGCTCTGTTTAGAGGTTTAACTAAAGCTTGCTCAAAAAAGTTTCTATGTTGATCACCTTTTCTACCTTCGCCCATAAAGTTATATAATAACCCTACAAAATCCTCGTGAGATGGTGGTATAAAAAATCTAAACTTACCTTTACTTTCACCACGTTTTCTAGCTTTTATTTGCATGAAACGTTTTTTAGATTCAATACCAGTTACTTCTTCTAATATTTTATTAAAGTCATTATTCATGTTTTTACTAAACTTAACTTTAGCTTGAACCGACTTACCTTTTACGTCTAGTTGATCAAACATGTTTTGTACAGCTTGCACGTTTTGTAAAGCGTCGTCAACAAAATATATATCATTATAACTTTTGTTAGCGTATTTATCTAAAACCCAACTTGCTTTAGCTTCAGCTGTAGAATTACCTAGACCAGTTATGTTTTCTAAAGGTATATTAACACCTTCAGATTTTAACCAGTCATGAATAGCTTGTTGACTCTCAGGCGCTCTTGCTGTAAGTATAAATACATTTTTAGACCCGTACTTTTCTATTTGATTTTTCATCTTTTGAAGAAGTGGACCAGGTCTGCCTTTAGTTACTTTATTAAAATCAGTAAAGTCAAATTTATAACCTTGTTCTTTTAGCGTTTCACCAACAAGCGGCCATTGTTCAGACGATATTCTTTTAGTTATACCTTCTTTTGTAGCTATAACAAAGTTTTCACTTATACCAACTGTTTCGTCAAAATCAAATATACTAGCGCCTTTTGGTTTAGACATGTCAGATCTAGATGCTTTAACTAAATTATTAGCTGTACTAACATCTTTTGTTATACTTTTCTTTATTTTAACATTTGGATTTTTAGCGTTAAACAAGTTAGCGTTTTGTTTTGGAAAAAATCTTGAATCTAACTGCGGTTCTATTCTAACACCAACCCTTACGCCAGCTGTTGTTTTATTAAAAGTAAACCTTACGGTCATTGGTATATTTATATCAAAATCACCAAACTTGTTTATGCCTTCAATATTAAGTAAGTTTTGATTACCCATTTGCATTAAACCAGAAACACCTAGGTTAATATAATGACTAGGTCTTTTTTTACCATCTTTACCTTCTTTGTTTAAATACATTACCTCTACATCTTTAGTGTTAATAAACTCTACAAACTGCTTGCTAAGATGTAGTCTTTTTCTTTTTAATTGCTTTTTTTGTTGTTCAGTTATTACAAGATTACCATTTTTATTATAAGTAGGTTTTATATTTAAATCTTTTAGTATTTTTTCTATTCTTTTATTTGCTTTGTTAAGCAGATTATCTACTTTAGTTTTTGCATTTTCAGAATAAAAATCGTCTGTTGTATTGTCTCTTTCAAAACCTTTTCCTTTTTTACTGTTATAACTTTTTGAAGAGCCTCTAGCTGTTGTACCTTTTACTTCAACACCTATCTCAAGAGAACGGTTATTTTGTTTGTAAATTATTACATCAGGCGCGTTGTTTGTTTCCGTTAAATTAGCAACTGTATAACCTTCTTTATTAAATATATTTTGAGCTACATTTCTAGCTAGCTTTTCAAACTTTTTATACGTAGGTATATTACCCATACTTTTTAAAACCTTTGCGCCAACTAACTTTCTAACAGTATACCAGTTTTCACTTTGTCTTTGTAAGTAGTTTATGTTTAACTCAAGCTTAACTTTGTTATTAACTTTATCATCGTCTATAAACTTTTTCCAAGCTTTAGATTCGTACCCTTGCTTTATAATTATTTCAGCGCCTCTTTTTATATCTTTACCAGCCGTTGGGTCTTTAATTATACTTTCTAAAGAAGTTTTACTAAATTTAAGATCAGGGCTTCTATTTACTTGAGTAGCTACATTTTTAACTATAACATCTATGTGAGCTTCTTCAGATATTGATAATATTTCTTCTGCAACATCAGGCTCTTGTATGGTTTCCATTAAACCATCTTGTGTAACTTCAGTTATTATCATACGAGATAAACCATCTTTTCTAGTACCTAATGTAGAGCTACCAAGTTTATAACCTAACACTTCTTGCATGTTTTCACCAAAGAAAAAAGCTTTAATCTCATCTTGAGTTGGCATACGCTTTTCATTAAGCATAACACCTTGTTCGCTTTTGTTAATGGCGTCTGGTGGTAACTTACCTTCATTAATAGCTTTTTGTATATCTTTTATTTTAGTAAGTCTTTTAACAGCAACTGTAAATATTTTTTTACCACCTTTTAATTTACCTTGACCAACAAGTCGTTCTAAAGCAACTAAATCTTGCACTGATGTAAAATCAACAATATCACGCATGTTTTTTAAAACAAATTGTTTGTATTGTTTTTTAGTACCAATAGCTTTTTGAACTATATTTTTTAAATCTTTTTTAACTATTTTTTCAAAGTTAAACAAAAAGTCAGGTGAAACAACTTTATCAGCTAATTTTATTAGTGTAGCTCTTATACCTTCTCTTATACTCTCTACTCTAGTCTCGCTAATTAGCTTGGTACCGTCGTTGTTTTTTAACTTATGTCTATACCTAGATTTTAATTCGTTTTTATCTTGTTCTGTTTCTGTAGCTCTATTTTGTGCTGAAATACTAAGATCTTGTTCTTCAAAAGCTTTTAAACTAGCGTCATCTTTGTCTTCTATAGTTTCAGCAACAGTTCTACCACTATCACCAATAGGTGTTTCTAATGATTTACCAGTAACAGTTTTCTTTGCTTTAGTTGCAACATCACCCATTCTAAATTTAAGACGTTGATTTATATATCCAGATAAACCAAACTTACCTTGGCTAGTGGTTTCTTTTCCAGGATTAAAACCTAATACATCGGGTATTAGTTTTGCTCTAACATCTTCCATGTAATCATTAAGTGGAACGCCGTTAACATTTGCGTCTTCTGCTTTTGTATCTATACCACGCTTGTTAAGTTCTGCTATTATTAAACCGTCTAAACCTTGCTTGTCAATTAAATAATTGTAAGCTTCTATATTTACACCAGCATCATACTCTTCTTTTGTGGTAGCTTTTTTACCTATTTTATCTACAGTTTCTTGAGCCTCTTTTGCTCTAGCTGTAATTGATTCTTTTGTAATGCCAGTTGTTTTTTGTTTGACGCCTTCTTTTGCCATTTCAACAAACTGTTGTCTAAACTGACCTTTTTTTCTATCTGACACATAAGCTTTTAAAAAGGTTTTAACATCCTCACCTGTTTTAAAACTTAAGTCTTGATAGCCATTATTACCACTATTAAATATTTTTTGTAAAAACTTACCTAATTTATCTAGTAAACTATCATTAAGCTCATTTTTAATTGCAGCATCAGCATAAGAATTTAAATATTCTTCAGCATATTGTTCAAAAGCTTTTTCAGAAACTATTTCTCCTTTTTTATTTCTATTGTACCTATAGTTATCATCTATTCTTTTTTGTACTATTTTATTTTCCTTTGAACTAAGTTCGTTTAAAAAATCTTTTATTAAAGCCGCACCTTCTACAGTTAGATCTGTTTCTACGGTTTTACCATCAATGTCTTTAACTTTTCTAATTTCTCCTGTTATAGATGATTTTACAATAGCGTGTAATAATTCGTGAGAACCTACAGTAATTGCGTTATTTTCCGCGGCTATAGTTTCGTTTATTAATATTTCTTTACCTACAACTGTACCGTCAATGTTTTTTACCTCATCTAAAGTATATTGTTTTTTACTTCTAGCGTTTAACGCTTTTAAAAATCCTTCTGCTGTTTTGTAAACTTTTGGTTTAGATAAACCTCTTATTTTACTTATTGCCTCATTGCTAATTCTTAAATCGTCTTGCAAAAGCTTTTTATTAGCTTCTACTTTAATATCATTTAACTTTTTATTATTAGTTTCAAATTCATTATTTATATCTTCTAATATTAAATCGTGTTCATTTTTATTTATTTCACCGTTTTTTAACTGACCGTTTATGTCTTGTAACTTAGTATTTAATTCGTTTTTAGTATCTAGTATGCTAATAGCTTCTGTAGCTTGTTCTTCGGTTAAATACTCAGATTTTTTTTGATTTGTTATTAAAAAGTCTTTAAATTGTTGCTCTACTTTTTTTATTTTTTTATCTACAACATTTTTAGCGTCTTCTGTTTTTGAGTTTACTTTTTGTTGGTTTAAAGCGCCTAAAGTATTAATATAATCATTTACTATTATATTGTCATTTTTATCTCTAAATGCGCTGTTTATTTTTCTACCACCAGCAGACATACCAGCACCACCAACAAAACCTTGAACGTATTCTTCAAGTGCATTTTCACTAGACAAGTGATCAAAAACTTTTGTACTAACAGTTTCTGCATTATCGCCTTGCGCTAAACTTTTGTTTGCTACATTTAAACCACCTTGAAAATATTCTGTCAATCCTTCTCTATTACCTGTTAAAGTTAAATCAGCAATTCTTCTAGCTCCTTTTGTTCTAGCGTTGTTTAAAACATACTTGCTAATACCTTTTATACCTATCTTTTCTAAAGCTACAGATGCGGCACCCAAAGCCATTGGCACAGCAACTTCATCTTCATTGTTTTCTATTAATTTTTCAATAGCTCTTTCTTCATCATCGCCATAAAGCGCTTTGGCTTTTTCAGAGTTATACTCTGTATACATAGGCGCCATAATTTGTGGCACTAAAGAAGCACCTCTTGTTAGCATAGCTGGAGCAACTGTAGTTATAACACTTGTTAGTGCGTTAACCACACCTATACCAACGTCAGCAAAATCACCTTCTTTTACACCCTTTACAATACCTTTACCAGTATCGCCCATTTTAGCAGATATCTCATCTAGTTTTTTGTATTGATCAACAATATATCTATCAGTTTCTTCTTCATCACTTACACCTAAGTAACTACTAAACTGAGCGCTTGCTATTTTAGTGCTTTCCCAAGCTTCTTGTAACCCTAGTTTTGCATTTTTAAAAACATTACTAAACTGCTGCGAATCAGATAGCTCTTCTTGAGATACCAAAGAACCATCGTCCAATTGTGATCCCATACTTTCTTGGCTCATCGTCGGATCTTCCGTCGAGCCTTTTTTCTTTCCCAAGCCTAATAAATTAGAAAAATCTTGTTTAGATTTTTTATAACCAGATTGAGTAAAAAGATTAAAAGCGTCGTCAAAAGCTTTTTCGTTTGAATTAATTAATGTTAAAAAATTATCTTTAGAGCCGGTGTAACCAGCTCCAGTAAATAATTGATAAGCATCGCTTAAAGCTTGTTCGTTCATATTTAATTATTTATTAATAACCACTTGTGTTTATAATATTAGTTGTATCACCTACGTCTAAAACGTTTAAACCTTCTGGTCCAAATTTTTTGTAAAATACTTTGGCTACGTTTCTAGCGCGCTTTGGATTTGTAAAATCCATACCGTATGATCCTATAAAGTTATCTTGTTTGTCATATATCGCCACAGAATCATAACCAAAAAAATCACCACCTTGCTGCTTTACAGTGTAACCTTCAACTGGTTTAAACATTTTTTGTAAATCACCTTCAGCAAACTCTTCTTCTTTCATAAATATATCCCTTAGTGATGTTTCTATTTCTAACAAATTATCTTCAGCGCTTTTTAGCTTTAAATCTTTATCATTTTGATTTTCAAGTGTGATTGTTTCGTTAGCGCCACCAGTTAAAGCTATAAAATCAGGGTCTTGTATTTGAAATCCTTTTGCTCTAAAATCATCGGTGCTACCCATATCTCTTCCATTATCAGATTGTGTCCAAGTTTTTTTGTTAGTATCAAAAATCCAGCTGTTTCCAAAAGCGTTTATTTGAGCTGGCTTTCCATCCATTGCTAAAGCAAATTGATCGTACACATGCTTAGATATATTATAACCCACAGGCATAGCATATCCAGAATCACTAGAATAACCTCCAAATGGAACTGATTTTTTAGTTGTTAAAAATCCTGTACCAGTGTTAGTTTCTGGATTATTTGGATCGTCTTTAGGAAGTCCTTGTTTATAAAAATCTTTACCAGCTGTCTCAGCTATATAGTTAGCCATAACATCTCTATATAATTGCTTGTCTTTTTTAATAGCATCTATTAGTGTGAAACCATTACTTGCATCAGCGTATACTTTACCTTCTTTTCTAGCCTGTACTAACAAGCTTTTATCATCAGCATCTATATCTCCATCGTTATCTAAATCAGCTCCACCTAGTTTTTCTAGTTCGTCATATACAATTTCTAAAGCGCTAGTGTCTATATTACCGTTTATATCTACAGCTCTACCGGTTAAAACCTCTTCGTACGAATATTTCATAGTACCAAACCTTTCTTGAGCAACATTTCTTATTTCATTCATGTCAGACATTCCTGCTTTTATACGATTAGTTAATCTTAGCATATCGTCACTTGTTACTGCTTTTCCAGAAGCAGCGGTAGCACCAAAATCTGTTAGCGTTTTATTTATATTAGACAACAACTTTGGATTTTTAACAGAAAAACCTTCTGCAAGCTCTTGCATGTTCATCTTTACGTCTGTACCAGGCAAAGTGTAATATATATCTCCTTTTATATACTCTGGTTTAGTTTTAGATGTACCGTTATTTTCGTCTTCAATCATTAAAGTAAGAAGTTCTTTTTTTTGATCTCCAACGTCACTTAATAAAACATTGTTAGCGCTGCTCTTTTTTAATTCTGTTAAAATAGCACCGTTTTTTTCCATGTTAGCTAAGTAACTGTTCATTTCAGCCCTTAATTTAGATCTTTCTAAATTACCACCCTTACCCATACCATACTGTTTATTAATTCTCTTATGTGTATCTTTAAACCCACCTACAACATTGTTATGCAAGGTCAAACCATAATCGTTAACAGTACCACCGGTTTCCATTAAATTTAAAGATTTAGTAGAAACATCAGTGAGTAAGTTATTAGTAGCTCTATCATCAGCGTATATTTTGTCAAACATTTCGTTTATACCAGCCGCAAAATCTTTTACGTTTTTGTCTCTTTGTTTGTAAACGCTACTAAGATCCATAGGTATATTAGAAGCACCATGTTTAAATGCTGCTGCTACTAATGTTGAGTCTGCTGTTCCGAATAATTTATTTGCCATTTTTTATATTTGTTCTTTATTGCTCTTTAATTACCTTTATATCCATAACTAAAACTAGGTCCAAATGGGTTTTCTATACTACCTATAGCGCCACCTAAACCGCCTAAAGCACTTATCATCATTTGATCTGACGAAGCGTTTGATTGTTGTTGATTGTATAGTGACATTTGCAGCTGTTGATTAGCGCCGCTAGATTCACCCATCTGCATACCTAATAAAGTTGCTTGTCTACTCATTTCAGCTTGTTGCAACATAGCATCACCACCTCTTTGTGCCATATCAGCTTGTGAAGCGCCTGCTGCAATTAAATTTTCTCTAGCAACGCCTAGCGCTTGTGCTCTTTGTGCTCCAGCTAATTGTAGTTTTTGTTGTTCAGAAGCACCGGCTAATTGCATTGCTTGGGCTTGAGCAGCTCCTTTCATTTGCATTTGTTGCTGTTGCATAGCGCCACTCATCCTCATTTGTTGTTGCTGTGCGGCACCAGCTCTTTCCGCTTGCTGTACTGACATCGCTCCACCAGCTTGTAATTGTTGTAATTGCATACCAGCACCTCTCTGCAGTTGATCTATTCTAGAACCCTCTTGTGCCGCTAACATTTGATTTTGCCTCTCTTGCTGTCCTATACCCGCAGAGATCTGTTGTGCTTGCAGTGCACCTTGATTAGCTAGTGATTGTGCTAAACCAGCTATACCACTACTTCCAGCCGCTCCTCTTAAACCTTGCATTATATTAGCTCTTTGTTGCCTACCTTGTTGAGCTTGGAATTGAGCCGCACGAGTATCAATTGTCATATCTTCAAAACGGTTTTCCATGCCTTCGTATTGGTTTTCTAAACCAGCATAAGCGTTTTCCATGCCAGCAAAAGTGTTTCTTGCTCCTGCAAAAGTGTTTCTTGCACCAGCAAACATATTTTCAGCTCCGGCATATACATTTTCGGCTCCAGCAGCTAAATTACTAAAATCAGTTTGCAACCCACCGTAAGCATTCTCCATATCCGCATAGGGATTTGTAAGTGTAATATCTCTATAAGCTTGTTTTTGCTGTTCTAAAAGCTGGTTTTGTTCTTGTTGGTACTTTCTATCCTGAGCCGCTTGAGACTTAGCTGTTTTTCTACTTTTGTTAGCGCTATAAAGCCCAACCCCTGCGGTTATTGCCGCTCCCCAAACGCTCATAATATAAAGTTTTTATTTATTAATTTCATTTCCTATTTTTTTATGATAATCTTTGTGTTCAAATAATTGCCAATCATACGCTTCCTCGTCTCCACTATACTCATCCCAACCTGTGCAAGCGATTATTTTTTCCATTTCATTTAAATCGGTTATTCCATCGGGATTTGGGTGAACCGTAACTACAATGCTGTCTTCTGGAAACCAGCATATTCTTTTGGTACCAGGTTCTGTTAAAACAAACGTAGGCGCTGCTAGCTCTTGAACACCATCTTTAGTTGTGCACCACATAACACCTTTCATTACAAACAAGGGATTGGCCAGCTTATGTATCCCTGTAAAACCAAAACACCCACCACCAATAAGCATTTCCCTAACATATAGTCCACTAGAAAAGTAATGGTTATATCTCGATGTGCTTGGATATAATATGTCTTTACCTTTGTTATTTACCTCTATCTCAACATCATTATTTATTAATTCTCCTTTTAAAAGTAGTTCTTGTAACTCTTCTACTCTATCTCTATATGATAACTCACTCGGTACATTCCATATTTTTTGCAACTCATTCTCGTTCATTTAATTTAATTTAAGTGTATTTATATAGTCACACTTTTTGCACTTTATTTACTACTAAGCACTACTTCTGAGCCAATAGAAAATAAATGAGCTTTTTTAGTTGAATTATTTCTAAACTTTATATCTGCGTAATACCCCTTTAAACTAGTTTCATTTGCTATAATATTTTTAGCAAACAAAAAATACCCAACACCATTAGTCAAATCAGTAACGTCCTCGTTTACAACAATAGTATTCTGTGAAAAATCAAGCTGTGTAATCGTGCCACAAGGTTTTGGCTGTGAAGTAATTCCAAATACCGCTGGTGGAGCGTAATACATTGTATCTCCAAGCTGCACGGAAGAGTTTATAGGAAAATCAAAAGTTATTTGTGTTGGCATAGTTTATTGTTTTGTTATGTAGCTTCTCCTACTGATAAAGCTTCGTCTAAATCAAAGTATATTGTTTGGTCTGTAGATGGATAACCATTTATAGAGATACCACCAAGTATTCGTACGGTTTTAACTGATCCTTCAAACCGAAGTTCAGTTCCTTCGGATAGTGTTTGAGCTAATTCAACAACTACTTTACCATTTTCATCCGTGCCATCATAATCTTCTGTAACAGATACTACTCTATTAGAAGAACTATTATCCACCCCAACACCCGTATATGTTACAACATTTCCTCCAGCGATACCAAGAGTGTCAGTTAAAGTAACGTCTGTGCTGCTACTAACAGTGCCTCTAACTGTTTTGGTTAAAGCGGTTTTTATAAAACGAGGACTATTACCAATTCCACCTGAAACAGGAGTAAAATCTACCGTAACGCCAATAACGGCTTGGATAGCTGATGTTCCATAACTTTTTACTGTTAACTCAACACCATCATTAATATCTTGAGCGCTACTTAATGTTAATATTTTATTTTCAGTATCTATTGCCATTATTCTTGGCGTTCCAGATAAACCAGTTCCAGACCATAAATACGAACCAACAGCAAAACCAGTAAGACTATTAACGGTAACAGCTTTAGTGTCAGCCTCTTGACTCACAACGGTTGTTGTCGCTTTTACATAAAGTGCCTTATGGTTAAGAGTTTGGGTGCTAGAACCTACAATGAAACCAAAACCTTTAGGTGTATCGTCGGTAGACGTGTTTGTTATAGTCCAATCAAAACTTACGCTACCAGTATCAGTAAGAGCGCCAGTTGAGGTTGAGGTTGTTGAGGCTGTGGTTAGATCAGCATAATTTAAAGGATTATCAAGACTAGCCGGTTGAAATGTTAAAGTTGCGTTAGCATCTTGTTTTTCTATAGTTTTGCTAATTATAATTTTGTTGTTAGAACCTGATATTTCTGTTCCTTCAGAAGCCGCTAGTTTTATTATATATGAACCACCACCAGAAGGAAATACAACGTCTTTAATGTATCTTTTGTTTGACATTGTTACCACTAGATTGTTATTTGCGCCACTGTGTCCAGCGGTAAAACTATTTGAAGTAAAATTATAATACTTGGTCATAGCACTTGAGCTAGTTGGATTGTTTATTATTTGTAAAACAAAACTAGCACCAATACTACCATTAACAATTAGTCTTCTAGAAACAACAGTTGATGGCATTTCTGAAGTGTCAATTAATAAGTTTCTTATTTTTGCCATGTTTATGTTGTTTTAATTACTTTTATACTAGAACTTTCACCAATACCCTGCACACTAAAAAGACTTGTATCTAATATAGCGTCACCTGTAACCGCGTTTAAAGTTTCTTTTCCTCTTATGTAGTTAAACCATTTTCCTTCTTTTTCAATAAATTGTTTAACAGAACCTATGTCTAAGTTTGTTTTAATGTCTTCACAATGCCAACCTTGTATATCGTTATCAATGTGCCAAGCCGCTGCATTATCAATAGTAATATTTTCTATAGAAGAAGGTTTTAAAACTTGAGCCTGCGTTCCTTCGTAATTTAAAGTGTTGAAAGTTTTTACCGTTGAAGGTTCGTTGTTTAAAATAACCCTAACGCTAGATCCTTTTGCACTATGTGTTCCATAAAACATGTTATAGTTTTCAGCGTCATCAAGCGAGGAAGAGACTAAATAACTAGCGTTACCATTGTTTGGATAATAATTTTTTAACGGAACATAGTGCTGGAATAAACCACCAGCATCTATAGTATAATATTTTTTAGATAAACTAACGCCACTTTCTGGAACAAAACTCTTAAAACTAGTCCAACCATTTACATCCTCGCTAAACGTAACGGTTTTTTCTTCAAAAATAGTTTCACCGTCCTTGCCTTCTACAATATTATAAACCCTAGTCATTTTAATGTTATCTATAAAACCACTTACTGTTTCTGAAGGATCATCCAACATATGGTCGTCGTCTATTTGTATAACAAAAGTTTCTTTTAGTTCTGGAGCGTAATTTGCTCCAGCAGGGCTTTCCCAATTCCATATCTCATCTCCCACTTCAACTGTTGTTTTAAAAGACCCAGTGAAATCACCTATGTTTGGTATTTTAAAACCATATCCCTCGCTATTATAATAATAGATTTTTACTTTACCTATTAAACTACAATTAAATTCTATTTCAAACCTTTCAAATCTATCTATATTTCTATCAACAAATTGGTTTGCGTTAAGGAAAGTTGTTAAAGCTAACCCTGAAAGCGGGTCAACAATTGGACAATCATTAAACTCTATTAGTCCATTTACCCCAGCGTCGGTATTCCAAATTATATATGGAGCTATAGAATTATCCCAACCGTCAAAGTTCCAAGAGCCAGCTGAACCACCTTGGAATATTAAAGTTTGATCTTTTAATGAAATATTACTAATAGCGCCCTCTAAATTCAAAGGAGCCCCAGTAGCATCACCAGCTATAAACATAATTAAACTAGCTAAACCCGGTAGATCCATTGAATTAGCACCACTTGAAGATGTTGATTGTATATTAGCAGTTCCAGAATAATCTACCCACGTAGTTCCTTGGTCTGTACTGTGGTTTATATACCAGCCTGTTTCATCCCCATTTGTTCTAAAGAATATTTCATAATCACCTTCATCTTGTATATCACTAAAATATAATCCTTCATATGAATTATTATTAATTCCTAAATTACTTTCATTATTATTTACATAACCTCTAATTTTACCTACAAAGTTATTTGTTACTGGGTTTTCGTTAACAGTAAACTTTAATATCCAACCGTACTCGCCTGGGTGAGGTGGTGGATATGAAGGAATTTGATATGTTGGATTTCCAAATCGTTGAAACCATTGTAAATCATTATCTGCTAAAGTGCTCCAACATAACTTGCTATCTTTCCAATATATTTTTCTTTTTGCAAAAGAGTGAGTTAAAATATCAGTAGTATGCTCCCAGCTAGTAGCATTACCACCGATAACATCTTCTGTAAGTCCATAATCTAGTTTTTTAACAATAACAGTTTCAAGCTTTGCGCTATTTACAAAATTAAAAAGATGAATTTCAAATTGATTACGGTCTTCGGTTGGTGAACTAAAATTAGCATCGAACCTTAAAGAATCAGGTGACGCTTGAAATATTCCTCTTATAACGTTTTTACCGTCACCAGAACCATCAGCATTACCATATTCATTTCTAACTCTAGGAAGCAACATGACATGAGAGTGGTTAGGTAAGTTTCTTGGATTTGAATATTGACCAACACCTTCTGGATGTATGTCTAAACCTAAAGCACCACTCCACAATTTGGCGATCTGAGTAACATGACAGCTCCCGTTATCACCACCTGTACCAGCCACACCTAAACCACCGCCACCGTCATAAGTTTCGTCAAATTCAAGATCAACTAAATACCAAGCATTAGCTACCCATGGATCGCTAGGTATATTAAATTTAAGATAAACACCGCTTTCATTTCCACTATCTAAAGGTGTATCGATAAACAAATGTTGATCAACAGTAACAGCAACTGGATTTCCATCAACCACACCTCCAAAACCACTTGTATAAGCGTAATTAGGATTACCACCACCACCAGCGGTTAGCGACCAATTACTTGGGGTTGTATAAGAAATTGGAACATTTGGAGGGTTTGATTCGTTAGAAGCTTGCCCTAAGCCTGATTGAGAAATTCCGCCAAACGAAGGCCCATATCCACCAGCGTTAGTACCTAAGTTACTAAAATAACTATTAGTGTAATTACCATGACCTTGTTTTGTCCATGCAAACGCTTGGTGTTGTACTTCTGCCCAAGCTGGTACCGGAAAAGGTGGAACCGCTTGAACTTCTTTTATTTCTGTAACCTCGGCTTCAAACGGAATATATGGTACAAAATTTGATGGAGGCACGTACGCAACAACGTTTTGATAAAGAGTTGCGCCTGAATATTGAATAGCCGATTGCCCTTGGATTGCTGCAACTTGATCGGAAGGAGCTGTAACTCCATAACCCTTTTTTATTAACACTTTATTTACTTCCCAAAGCTGATTGGCTAGCTTGGCGTTTGAGTTGGTACCAATGCCATGAATAGTTCCTGGAGCTTGTGCGTTACTTATACGTACTTTAAGATCGTTTACAACTTTTGCTTCTGTAATTCCAAGGCCAGAACCTGAATAAGTTCCATTTATATTTTGCTGAGTTGAATCTCTAAATTTAAAACTAGCGCCACACACTATTGTTTTTGTGATACCAGTAGGTTGAAGGGTATAGTTAGTGTTTAAAACAGTTATCGTACTTGTACTTGGAAACTCAACTGATCCATGAGCTTGCATACCTCCTTTTACGCATTGATAATCGGCAGAAGAACCAGTACTAGATAAATATGCGTTTTGGCCGGCTACAGTATTAAAACCCTTAAAATCACCATTTCCTAAAACAGCATTTTGACTTCTTATATCTGCGTATCTATAAGCACCAGAATTACTAGCAAATGTAATGTTTGTTGAGGGGTTTTGAGCGAGTTGCCCTCCGCTAGCAAAATATGAACCGTCCAATAACGTTGACCCATCATATAACTCTAGTTTTGGTGTAATCAAATTGTAACCGTAATCATTCCAGTTCGAGGCAACAAAAGGATTTGCTGCGTCTGGAAAAATAGTAGAATAACACGTAAGCTCAAATTGAATATGTATTTCGTCGCCGTTGAAAAACGAACTATGATTTTCATTACCCGGTGTTCCAGGAGCGTTATTATAATTAAATAGCGACGGGTAATCAGCGACTGTTGGTGAATTATTGCCAATATCATAAAACTCAACATAAGAGTTTGCTGGATTTGGTCTATCAAAAGCAATAGCGTCAGTACTTTTATTTCTAGTAATACAACCAGATATAGTTAATCCACCATACAGTGGGTATGCAATAGATTTTTCTGTCAGCGGGTCAAACCCCGAAGGCCAACCAGTCGCTAAATAGTATTGATTTCCTGCATACAACGGACCAGTTGTACCAACAGCTTGATTTTCTACTATTGCATCACCATTAATAACCCTTTTAATTTTACTGTATACCTCCTGGTCTGCTGCCGTAGTCGCACTTCCTCCAAATAAATTACCAGATACACTTGTGAACCGTGGGTCATACCACCAACCGTCGTCATTACCTGGGGTTACCGCGTAGGTAGCCGGCGTAAGGGATGCGCTTGAAGCTCCGAAACCAATTTCATCATAAACATATCCAGATGCGCTTGCTGTAAGGTAACTAGATGCTGTTCTTAATTCTCCTGCGGCGGTATAACCAACAATGTCAAGCGCGTTTAGACCACTTTCTGGAGAGCCGCTAGAATTAGCACCACCAACACTATTAAGAGGATTAAGGGTGGCGTTGTTAGCTATTACTACGCTACCGGTTCCAGATGCTGGTGTAGGAGCAACTGTGTATGCGCCTAATTCGCCACCGACTGTTATTAAACTAGCTGGAGTAGTACCGGTGATTGGATTCCCTGAAGCGTCATACCCTGCTAAAAGCGTTGATAAATTTCCTGTTACTTCGGCTTCAGGAGTTCTAGGAGCAATATATTCTTGAAGCTCTCCAGCGGCAATTGCAGGATGCATCGTAATGTTTACATCAGCGTTTAAATTTCTGTTCTGTGGTCCCCAAGTAAACTCACCGTCATTTAAAACATTTTTTCCTTGTGGAAAAATAGTGTCATAACCATACCCTAAATCTTTACCGACATTAATACCTGGATTTGCAACGTAATTTAGTAAGGTTTTTAATTGACTAGTGGACTCTTGTCCTAAATCAAGAGAAGTATTGTATATAATGTTTTCACCAAAAGCATGTGAAAGACTTATGTTATAATTTTGCTTGTAACTATCGTATGTTCCTATTAAAGCGCTATAATTAAGTAAATTATCTCTAAACCAATCATGCATTCCGGCGTTAGATATAGGTGTTAAACCATCTTTAGATAATCTTAACACTGCGCCTCTTTGTTTGTCTGTAAAATAAGCTCTATAAGATTCTGATGCAAATGATTCTGGGTTTTTAGATATACCATAATCACCAACAAATGGATTTACATCACCTAAAACAAGATTGGTAGATATTAATTGTGGATTTCCATCGGCATTATATAATGCATCTTTATTTGACATAATACTTACAACTCTATCTTCACAAAAAGCTATTAAACTAATTCTTCTTTGAAATAGTTTTTGTATACTACCGTAAGTAGGGTTTAAATCTTTAGTGATTTTTTCAGCCATTATAAACTGATTTAAATCGTTTATTCCGGAGTTTGAATTGTATAGTCCAGAGTATATTAAGCCGTGTGATCTACGTTCTTCTTCGTAAGTTTTTTGTGTTGTTGACGATGCTTTAACTCCATTTCCAATATACATTTCATTAAAATCATCTCTAATTCTATTAGATTCTAACCCATTGTTAAAAGAAAAACAATTATAATAAGATAATCCAGCGTGTATACTATCACCAATGTCTTCTCTAAAAAGAAATTCTGTTTTAAATCCAACTGTATTTATATCTCCACTAAGAATTTGCTCTTCAGCTTGCGCTATTGTAAAACTACCATCTTCTCTAATAAATTTAAAAGATGAGCCAGAGTAGTCTGCCTCTAACGAGCCCTCAACAGCTAATAAAGGAAACCCAGGTTCAAACACGGCTGTTGTACCATTTTTCCACTCTTTCAAATAAGAAGATCCAGTAACAGGTCCATCAAGCACCTCTACTCTACATCCAATAGGTGCAAACAGCTCGTTTGTCGTGTTGTTAAGTCTTACAGGTATATTGTTGCTAGCTTCATAATATATATCTAAATCTACTTGTTGTTTTTTAGGGCTAATTTCCCATATAGCTGGAAACTTATTTAATTCAGAAAGCAAAACTGACTGAACTTGTTCTAAAAACTCTATATTAGCAAAATCGTTATTAGTAGCATCGGCACTTACACTACCTCCATCATTAAAAATAGTTGATTGTGAAGCTGGGTTTTTATCTAACTCAATTATATAGCAAAGCCTTCTATTACTAGCTTTACCAAAATCTTTTATTTTATTTTCTAGTAACGTTTGTTCGGTAGCGCCTCCATTGTTACCGTTTGCATCTAAAGTATCTAACCACTCTATTGCTGCTTCTTCAACACTAATATAAGCGTCGGGTTGATTAGCTCTTTCTATGCCATAACCACCAAACGGATGATTAGCCGGAGCATTTGTGTCGTATCTATTATAAGGTTTTCTCCAAGAAGTGTGATTGTATAACTTCTTTACAACTACTTTTTTAATAGTGTAAATTTCATCGTTAGTATCCGTTGAAAACTTAAACTGTGCTCCAGTGTGAAGATTTCTTATAAAGTCTCGTATTTTGTTTTCAGGATCTGTTTCCGAGTTAAAGGTTGGATCCCATTGTCTTTCGTGTAGTTCTCTATAATCTAAGTCATAACCAAACCCTACGCCAGGCCCTGGTGTCTCTGGTAACCAAGCACCGTCGTTTAAATCGTTATTACCTTCTAAACAAAGTGATCTATGCTCGTTAGTCGGATCGCCGTCTGATCCAAATGTCTCGTTGTTTTTTGTGCCAGTAAAATGTCCACCTCCCCATATTCCTTGTAAATTGCTTCCAACAGAATCGTCTCCAAATAATTCAAAGGTTGCTGGAAAATTATCCGGTACTAAATCGCGGCCTGGGGCAAAAAACGATAAATGCATAAAATGCCTACCTATATCCTCAGCATTATTAGCGTATGTGTTAGTATCAGTACCAACGCCTTGCTCTGTTGAGTTTCCAGTTATTCCGCTAAACCACCTTCTAGGTCCAGTAGAGTGATCGTCAGTTGTAGTAACTATTCCTTCCAAACCATTAACGTGATCAGCCGTAGGGTTTAATAAGTTAATTTGTCTTTTTACACTTTGTTCTTGTCCAACCCATCCAGTAACTCTTTGCCCTACAGAATCCTGATCATAAAATTTATACTCATCGTTTTCAGCAACTAAAGGAGACACGTCTATCGTTCCGTTTGTTAATGCTGCATGAAATTTTCCAGTTATACCAATACCGTCATCAATAGCTTGGTTTGGAGTATAATTTTCGCTATTAACAAAGTCTGTTAACCAAGTTTTAAGAGGAGGATAGCTCCAGCCATTATCCAAAGTAGCTCCAGCCCAAGTTACACAACAATATTTAGCATAGTCACTAGCTTCACTTTGCCCAGCTACCATGTGCATAGAGTCAATAAAAAACGTGGGTTTAAACTCGCTTAAAATACCATCCCAAGCATCAGCATAATCTGTTACTCTAAGTTGACCAGCACTTCCACCCGTGGCGTTAACATTACCCACAACATTATTTGCGCTGCTGTGTATTGAATCTAAACCTGAACTATAAGTACCAACATAGTGGCCATTATAGTTAGTTAAACCATAATTTGAAGAATCAAAGTGTGCAGAAGTTCCTTTATCGTCTTCCCAATACCAAGTTTTGTTTTTTGCTGAAACAATGTAGTTTTCTTTAATATTTACATCAAACCCTTCTTCAATGAAGTTTGTAACTTGATTTTTAGATATTTTTACAAAAAATGAACCAGAGAAATTTTCATCATCTTTAAGTTCTTTTCTTTCTACTTGCACAACTAAATCGTCATGAAGATCTAAGTTAGTATTTCCAGCGCTAGAGTCTCCATTTAAATGCGCTATATCAGCATCTATTTTAGTTATAGGTGTAGATAACTTTATTATATAATTATCAACCCCTATACTACCACCAGTTATTCTATATTTTTTAGAAGAAACACCAAATCCAGATCCCGTTCCAATTTTTCTCCAAGAAATATATAAATCTTTAGGATCAAAAACAGTAGTATCAACACCCATACCTTGTTCAAGCGGCGTGCCAAAGTTGTCTGCCCACTCGCTTTTATCTATTCTTATAGTGTCTGTTTCAACGTCTATTCTTTCGTTATCATCGTCAAAAAGTGCATCAACACGTTGTTGTGAGGATGTGTTTAAATCATCGTTTGAAACCGTACCGTAATTAACTAAACGAAATTTTATTGAATCAGGAGCTTCGTTAGCAATATCAATAACTTTAAACTTGTTTTCAAAACCTATTTGTTTTTCTCCAACTCCAATTTTCTTTTTTAAAACTATATAATCTTCTTCTGTAATTTTATTTCTATCAGATGATGGGAATGAAATCCACAAGTGTCCATCTTCGTTATCAAGCTCATAAGTAGCTTTAGAAACCCAAGCTCTTTCCATTGCTAAATTATAATATGGATTAGAAGTTTCTTTTACAAAAAACTTTAATGAATCCACCCACTCTGGAAAATTAGCAACAACGCTTGGATTTAATTGAAGATTTCTACTAGCATTTTTTCTACCATCATTTTTTTGCCAAGGAATATTTATTGCTCCTTTGTCAGAAGTAAACACAGGGGTTTCTCTACCATATTTATCACAATATACAACACCTACTTGATAGTTTCTTTGAGATTTTACAGAAGGCAAGCCCTGTGTAGTAAAGCTTCCAATCAAACTGTTTCTATCACCATAAGCAACTTTAACTTCAGGCTTTAGTAAACCTATATCATAATTTTGTAAGTAATTACCATAAACAACTCTACTACCAGTTACTTCTTGCGCTAAAGCTCTTCTTGGAACATTATCCCACGGTCTAAGTAATTGGTTTGCCGGTAATGCTGCATAAATATTTTCTGTTGTTACTACGTATTTTCCTTTATTATAACTTCCTTCAGCAGCATATCCAAACGCTGTACCTGTTTGCCCTACACCTAAATCATGTACAAACCCCTCGTGATTACTAGAAGCGTGCCATGCGCTATCTACATGTCTTATAGTACCAACAGAATATATAACGCTAGAGTTTTCTTGTTTATATAATATATCTATTTCTTCAACATCTTCAGGTGTTTGCTCTGTAATAAAATCGGTTAACTCTATTGAGTGAATAGAATTTTCCATAGCCTTGTTGTACGGTTCTTCTGTAGTATAAGAGTTATCTTTATTATAAAACACATTTCCAGTAGAAGTAGTATTTAAATCTTTTGGAAATTTAGGATTAAATACAGTTTCAGTGAACGGAGCAAAAGTAGAAAACTCACCGTCTCTATATTTATATCTATAAGAAAATCTTGGGAACGTAGTTTCGAATAAGTTAGGGATACTGCTTGTGCTTTCCGAAGGTTGAGTGTGATTTATTTTTATTGCAGGAGCTTTTAAAGGTTTTGGTTTTATAACTGTAATGTGGCGCTCTTCTATATCTAATGTTATATTGTCACCAAAAATAATATCTCCTTCGTGCCAATCTTCCAGTGAAAAAGTTTGACCTACCTTAGTAGCAAGACCATTATTAGGATTTAAAGGATCTGTTTCATCCACAGTCATGTCGGATAGTCTAACATGCATTCCACTATCATTATTCCAAATAGTTACTTCTTTTAAACCTATGTACTTCCCATCTCTATAGTGTTTAATATTAGTAATTAGTGGTGGTACAACGCCCAAAGGGTCACTGTTAAAAGGAATTTCTTTTTGTAATAGTTTTTCTAACTGCTTTTTTTCATACCAAAAGTATTTTCCTTTTTTTGGTTTTTCAAGAGTAAAATCATGAGTTGAAGCTGTGTTAGCTAAAAGCTCTATTGTCATACCATTAAAACTACCACGTTCAAACTCTAGCTGCGTATGACTATTAAAATCAACTGTACCTTTTTTACACTCTTTTATGTTTATTTTTTTTGGCTCACTATCATTATCGGTCCAAAGTAATAAATCATCAATTATATTTATTCCGGTAATTATTTCACCAGCAAATTTTAAAGCCGCTTTAGAGTTCGAAGCATTTAAATCAACAAACACTGGTAGTGTTTCCCCTGTTTGTGGGTTGTATTCTAAAATTGCATCTTTTTCGTAGCTACTAACAAACCAATATAATTTATTTGATTTTTCATCAGCTATACTTCCAACGCATTTAAAACCAAGAGGAATACCATCAAAATCTTTAGTAACATCAACCCTAGCATTACCTAATACATTTTGTAAAGTACCAACGTTTGAACCTTCAGAAGTAGAAACCTCTACGTTTACTGCATCTCTATACTGGCCTTTAGGCATTAACCTCTCGTCGAGGTCTTTGTTCATTTTCCCCCCTGTAAAGTTGTTTTTAATTTCCGGCATTTAATTAATGTTTTATTTGCTTAGATTTGCCTCTTAATATTTGAGTTATTTCTTCTAATTTAATATTTGATAATCTTAATTTTGCTTTTCTAATTGCGGCAAATTTTTCTTTTGTTAATCTAGGGACTAAAGCTTGACCGTAAGAAGATGTAGACATAATAGCATGAACAATGTATTTATACATAGCGTCTTCAGCAAATTTATGAACTTGCATTTCCGCATCAGTTCCAATACCATCGCTTACATAGTCTAAGATCACAGTTTTTCCAGAAATATTAGAGCTAAAATGTATTCTACCTAATCTTTGGTCTATATAATACGATCCATTTACATTAGAGTGCTCTGGGTCTAATCCATACCGCTCTCCGTTTGCAGGCCAATAAGTATCATCTTCGTAATCATCGTTATTATTTTCTGATGGGTTTGTAGATTTATAACTATTCCAAGTTGATGAATTTTTTTCATTGCCAAGCGCGGGCATTAAATTGTTTCCACTGTTATTAGCATAATAACCGCCAATAACAGAAAGTTTATCTATATTAGCTACTGTTGGAGCAGTTCCACTTTGGTGTATATACCCTTCTTGATTTGGATGTGTAGAAAATAATTGCACATTACCGTCTCCTATAGCGTTAGAATGAATATCTTGTAGTGTATCTGGTGTACTACCAGCGCTACCACTTGCAACAGGGTAATCGTTTAGCGTATCGTTTGTTCCATTAGCAGCGACGCCTTGAATGTTAAGGTCCATAAAAGCTACTATAACAACATAAACGCTATTTATTCCAGTAACGTTAACTCCTAAAACGGCTTTTTGCGAACTGTTATCTGCTCCTACAACACTGTTACCGTCAGCTGCATTAGAACTATCCCACTCTACGTAACTAGCGCCTCCAGTGTCGTCAATCAATCCATCCTTGCTATATGCGGTTGCTTGTAAATTATAAATACTTGAAAGAAAATTAGTGGATTGACCTGGGCCTATTGAATAGGTGCCTGGACCAAAAGAAGTCGCTGTAATAACCGCGGGATCTGTACTAACACCATATCTTAAAACAGTAGTACCTTGCGCAAGCGTTTCAGATGACGCTGTTGCTGTTACATCAAGATAATCAACGGTTGACACATCTATTTGTTGATACACTGTGGTTAAAAAACCATTATTTAAAACACCGTACCCGGTTACTGTTGAATTTTGAAACGTTAATTGTCCGTTTTCAACCCTAGCCCCAGCGTTTGCTCTGTTAGTGTCAGCAAGTGTTGATGCAAGAGAATAATTGCCTCGTTTTGATATTGTATTCCAAGGTTGTGTAAAAGCACTTGCAAAATCACCATTTGTAATTAATTCGAAAGATTCTGGAATTAAATAATCTCCGTTTTCTGATTGTGCTATTTGAAATGGATTAGACGTGTTGCTCGTAGGATATAAAGGGTGTTTTATTCCAGCCGAGTCTACGTAAGATACTTTTGTGTAATTAACATAGTCATGTGGTAATTTCATAACCAAAGAAGGCGGAAGATCTATTTGTTGTGATTTTACAGATTTAAACGTATCAAACGACAATTCTTGTAGCGCTCGCATTGCATGAAAAGAAACATCTGCTTTTTTTAATTTAGGTATTAATTTATTTTCTCCAACATACGCTATTTGAAATTGCGTTATAATGTTTTCTAAAGAAGTAAATTGATAGTTTCCAAGGTCGTTACCATCGTAGTAATCTTTTTGCGAAGCGTTGTACGTAGTTAAATATCCCATTTATTTATTGTTTTTCTTGTTGAACGTTTTTAATTTCTTCTTGTGTTGCCGCTTGGACTAAATTAAAATCTTTAATAGTTACACCAGCTAATTGTAGTATTTTAACAACTAATTCGTTTTCTTCAGAATCGTGTAATTCAAAATCTCTCCAATCTGGAGCTCCTGGGTTAAACGATGCGGTCTCACCATCTATAATAACATATGTCCAGTTTGGCTGGTGTGGTTTTCTTACATAACTAACTAATACATCAGCCACATCACCTGGAAAAATACGTATCATAGGTACACCTACCGCGTTTATAGATCTCGTGTAATATGGTCCTCCAAATCTATTTGTAAGATAAGAGTCTAAATACTTGTTTATTTCTTTTTGTTGAACTTGTTCTGCCTCACGGTATTTGTTAGTATTTGCAAATCCAACAAAAGTAGGGTTTGTATGTAGCACTTTTACAGAACCTAATCTCCACCAAGTATTACCTAAATTTGACAATGATATCTCTCCACTAGCACTCGCCCCAATACCCGCGTCGTGAATTTCAAACATACTTATTTTTTCCTCTATATTAGAAACAATATCTGCGTAATCAAAACTATTACCAGGGCCTCTTTGTCTTTGTTCTAAATCATAAAAATATTGCTCAAAAATAGCCATTTGAGCTTGGTCGGCAAATAAGTTAAACTCTTGAGGCGTTATATAACCCCTCTGTTCTTTATTAGCTATTGCTAAAACTTTTTGATATACTCTATCTACACTTATTGCCATAATTTCTTTTTGTTTGTAGTTTGCAATCGCCCCGTAGAGCGACTGCATCTACAGTTAGATTAATTTAATCTTTTTTCAATATTGGAGTAAATCTCCATTCCTTCGTCAGTTTTAAACCAAGCGGCTAAAGCTGA
>Ga0098059_1000471_pt1 | contig 25029 bp, 21 predicted proteins | sample 20_taG_FD_92580 | JGI IMG/M metagenome (GOLD analysis project Ga0098059, IMG submission 92580) | Marine viral communities from the Subarctic Pacific Ocean - 20_ETSP_OMZ_AT15318 metaG | ecosystem: Environmental > Aquatic > Marine > Oceanic | place: Subarctic Pacific Ocean | collected 2015-01-19
AAACGAGCTTACACTCTTGCATCGAATGCAGGAGTCGATGGTATAGTTGATGAAGATTTAAATGTTATTGTAAAAATACCAGGTTTTGAAACAGGGTCAAGTACATACACACCTTTACCAGCACCTTCGCTTGAACTATTACAAGTAGCTGGTGGAGAAAATTATTTAAAGGACAGGTTTTTAAGCTTTGCTTATAGATACAGATACTTAGATAATGAATATAGTGCTACGTCATTATTTACTAATCCAGCTTTTCAACCAGGAGATTTTAAATTTGACACCAAAAATTTTAACAATGCAGGTATGGTTAACTCCTACAATGCAGTTAGAATAGATTTTGGTACAGGTAGTAGCAGAGTAAAACAAATTGATTTATTATATAAAGACTCTAACACTAATAGTATTTTTGTTATCGAAAGGTTTAAGAAAAGTGATTATGGGTGGGCAGATGATACTGTACAAAGTTTTACTTTTACAAACAGTAAAATTTATTCACAACTTGGAGCTGACGAATTATTACGTTTATATGATAATGTACCTAAAATAGCTAAAGGTCAAACTATTATGGGTAATAGATTAATGTTCGGTAATTATACTGATGGTTATGATATTACTAACGCAAACGGTCAAGATATAAGTATTGATTTTTCTACTGAACTGTTGGCTAATCGTGTAGACTTTTTAGAGCTGCCAATAGGTGTACCATCAAACGGTACCACTTACTCTGTAGATCCAGTAGGCGGTGGTGTAACAGCAACAAATGCGCTGATGACATTTAATTTGTCAAATATAGCTACAAAATTAAAAGCAGGTAGTACACTAACTCTTGATTTAAATCTTAAACATCAAGGCCTAAGCGGTACAACTACTCAACAGTGTTACATTGATAATGTAAATTTTGAAAATGCTAATTTCAGTTTATCTGTAGAAATAACATTAGATCAAGATTATACTTCAGTATACGACTTATCTATAAGTACATTGTTCAAAGACGCAATAGGATCTCAAAACTTTCAGACAATAGCTCAAGCATCAACTGGTAGATCATTTACAGATCAGTTTAATGCTACTGTAGTTGCACCAGCTATAAACTGTACGTTTACAAAAGAAAACAGTGGTATAACATCTTCATCTACTCAACAAGGTTTTTCTATAACATCATCTCCAGGTAGTAATAATATAGGAATACAAACAATAGCTATACAATATAGAAGTAATACTGGACCAACAAACATGTATGAATATTTTAGAATAGTTTCTGGTACAGCTTTTTTTACAAGTACGTTTGATACTTCTTCTTTACATAGTAATAGAGATTACGAAACAGGTATAGTATATATGGATGAGTATGGTAGAGCATCTACAGTACAGGTTTCTGAATTTAACACGATTTATATACCGCCTGAAAACAGTGTTACTCAAAATAAAATATTAGCAACAATAAATAGTTTGCCACCTTCGTGGGCAACAAAATATAAATTTGTTGTTAAACCAAACAAAGGAGATTACAATATAGTTTATACAAATTTCTTTTATACAAGACCATCAGACAATATGGTGTTCTTTAAGTTAGAAGGAGAAAATCAAAATAAAGTAGAGACTGGAACTAAATTGTTTGTTAAAACAGATGTGACAGGACCTCTTGGCACAGTGGTAGAAGCAGAGGTTTTAAATGTGTCCGGTCAATCAAGAGACTTTTTAGCAACTGACAATGAACTTGGGCAAGGTTCAAACCAGTTAGCTGGTTTATATATGGAAATAAAACCCTCTGGTTTTTCCGCAACTATTCAAGACGATTCTCTTGTTGACAATGGAGTTAAAAAATATGCAAGTGCCAGAAATAGTATATGTAGACATAAGTTAGGGTATCCATTATTTACTTTTACTGAACCAAGTACAGGTACTTATGTTACCACTAATTATAGTATACCAGCTGGTAGTGTAATAGATATAAGAATAAAACAAAAAAGAAACAGAAGATCATCAGGTTGTGAGGGGTATCATTTTGAATGGAATCAAATATTTACCGCCTCTGCAGATTATACTGACTTTAGAGCGTGGTGGGTAGGAGATAATGTAAACCCTGGTAATGCGAGTCCCGGCCAACTCGAAGGAGATCAACAAATTTTTTACAACACAACTGTAGGAACTCCCAATGGAAACTTCAATGGAGATAACACAGATTATGGAGGGCCAGGAGGTATTGCTGCTTCAGCATTTTGCAATGGCTTTGCTACAGAAACATTTCAGTTTTTACAAGCTACACCCGGAGATGTAAACTCTCCTCTATATTTAGCACTTGTATCTGGTGTGCCTGGTTGTAATGCAAAACTTAACAATAGAATAAGTATAGAGATTATTGTAACTCGAGCAAATAGTTTAGTGGTTTTTGAAACTGAACCAGCAGAAGTGTCAGCCGAATTTTACTATGACTCTGCTGAAGCTTTACCAATAACTAATGGGTTTCATATAGCGGGTAGTGCAGATGAATCACAAAATCAAACTGCAAGTCAACCAGCTGTTGTGCCTTTACCTTTTATGGATTGTTTTACTTTTGGTAATGGTGTAGAAAGTTTTAAGATAGAAGATAACATAGCCACCAAAAGTGTGGTAATAGGTCAAAGAGTTTTAGGTGTATCTGCTGAAGATTTTGCAGAAGCAGACAGGTTCGCTGATATAACTTATAGTGGAGTATATAGTAGTAATTCGGGCGTTAATAACTTAAATGAATTTAATTTAGGTTTACAAAATTTTAAAGAATGCGAAACAAGCTTTGGACCTATACAAGTATTACATGGTAGAGAAACTGATATACTTACATTACAAGAAGATAAAATATCATATGTATTAGCGTCTAAAAATTTAATTAGTGACGCTGCTGGTGGAGGTGCTTTAACAACTTCAACACCAGTTTTAGGTACGCAAATAGCAAGAACAGAAGAATATGGTATTAGTTTTAATCCAGAAAGTTTTGCGCATTATGCGGATAGCTATTACTTTACTGACGTTAAAAGAACATCAGTTATACAATTAAAAGGAAACTCAGTTAACGATCAGCTAATTGTTATATCAGAAGATGGTATGAGATCTTGGTTTAGAGATGAGTTTCAATTAGGATTAGATACACAAAAATTAGGTGGTTACGATCCATATATGGATGAGTACGTGTTGGGAATGAACTGTATACAAGTTCCTACACCACCGGTAATTTTAGCTTGTGGTTCTGTAGTGCATCAAGACGCTACTACTACAGCAAAAACTTATACAATAGACTTTGGAACTATCGTAGATACTTCTACAAAAATAGAATATGTAATAGCATCTGGAACTGTTAATATAAATGTAAATTGGAATGGCACTAATACAACTTCAGGTAATGTTACCGGAAGCGGTTTCTTTAGTTTTAATAAATCTCAGGCAGCACCTACGACCGCAGTTATAACTGTAACCCCAGTAGGAGGAGCTGCAGAGTTTGATATTACACCGACCTGTCCTACTCAAGATCCTATAACTATTGTTAAATGTGTTATAAATTCAGTACAAGACAGTGGTAAGTTTATACACGTAGAACATCAATGGAATGATTCTACTATTGTAAGTCCTATTGATTCCGTCTCTGCAGAACTGGGGAATAGTAACCTGTTGTTTAGCACATTTAATTCACAAACAGGATTTAGATCAAACGGTGTCTTTCCATACGAAGGAGTTACTGTTACAATGAGAATTAACAAAATAGGTTTTGACGATTACAATTGGTCTTTCCCTGATGATAACATGAGATTCTTATCAACGAACACTGCATATGCAAATAATTTATCAGACGTTCAAACATTATTAAACTTGTCATCAACAATACCAAATGCACAGGTGCAACAACCTTCGTCAAATTTATACAAAGCATCTGTAAATTCTACAACAACGCCAGCTTTAAACCTACCAACTTCAAATAGTTTCTTATATTTGATTTGGGATTTAAGAGATATTGGCGCACAAAAATTATGTTATGATGCAAGTTCTGCATCTGATGCATGCTGTACTTGTACATGGCCTTGTGTCGGGTTTGCAGCTGGTGATGTAGCAGCGACACACGCTGAAGCTTGTCAGCAACCATTAAGTAATACTTATTATCATAGTGGATTAAATGCATTACCTGTTGTAAATGATTTAGTATATAGCAACAGCACGTGTGAAGGAAACAATAGCGGTGCCGCTTCTCCTTTACCAATAGGATTTTATAAAATTAGCAATACAATGTTCATGCAGGTCAACTCAGAAGGAGTGGTTGTCGCTGTAGGTGCATGTTTTACATAGAATTATGGGTACATTAGGAACATATTATTTTGACGGAAACAGTTTTCAAACAGCAACTGCTGTGTATACAAATGCTACTTTAACAACGTTAGCGCCAGATGGTTACTATGCGGGTAGTGGAGTTGTTAGGCAACAACTAAATGGTGTACTATTATCTGCATCAAATTGTGATCAATGTTTGGTTGCATGTGATACCGGAGTATCAGTATCTATTTCAAATACACGTGGTTGGTTTGACGCTAATATTAATGTTGGTAACGATACAGGTGCAGTAGTTTTATATGCTTATTTGGGAGCATCAATACCTGATGGTATAATCGCATACTTTAACAGCCTGCCATACAAAAGACTTACTTGTAATGACAATCATAACGGTGTTACATTAGTAAACGGTGCAGGTGCAACAGTCGACTATGCGGGTATATTATCTCAGAACAATGTCCCAACATATGTGGGTGCATCAAATGGCGGATTAATTACAGGTAGTCCACATACAAACATAGATGAGTATGAGCTTATTAGTGGTACTTATTCACAAACCGGTGCTACAAGAACTATAACAGTTGTTAACTCTCAAGTGGGTACAGCTTCAAGTGGATCACCTACATACACAATGGTTATACCAAAAAATGTAATCACTCAAGATGTACTTAATCTACAAATATTTGGACCACTAAATGGTACATTGTTTAGATGGCAAATAAGTTGTCCACAAGATTTAGTAGCTTTCAAAGGTTCTGTGTTAGGTAATACAACAGCATGTGGCACAAATGATCAAGATTATTATTTTGTGCGTAATGCAACTGGAACAGCACCTCCATTTACTGTTGACACCAATACTTTGCCAGAGATAGGTAACTTTGTTTTTACTCAATCAGATGGCAGCATTTATTTAAATGATACAAATACGTTAAAATATTTTAGTATACCAGGAGGTTTATCATTGGGTGTTAGAAATGGTGTGATAGTTAGTTCATCACTTTGTAGTGGTGGTGCATCACGAACTGCTTATGCTTCAAGTGTTAACGGTGTATTCAATGATGTTTGTGCTGGAAATCCTGTAGCTAATCAAACTTATTATCATGATGGTAATGGAGTGTTACCAGCGGTAAGTGATGTAGTATTTCCTGCTGCTTCAGGTGCCACGACTTTAACGGCAGGATATTATTATCTTGGAGGAACATCACCGAATAGAATATATATAGTAGTTGATAGCAACGGTTTAGTAACAACAGTAGGAAATTGTTAAATTTGTAATTATGGCTTGTGAAGTTTATACATTAACATATGATGAAGGCGTAAAAGGTTGGCCTTCTTTCTATAGTTTTTATCCTGAATATATAAGAGGTATGAATGCATACTTATATACATTTTCAGGAGGGAACTTATATAGACATAATGTAAATCCCTTAAGAAATACTTTTTACAATCAGTTTACTCCATCGTCAATGACCAGTGTATTCAACCCTGAACCATCATTAAGTATTAAATTATTTAAGACAATATCTTTTGAAAGTAATTCTGAATGGAGTTGTGAATCATTAGTTACTGATCTAAGTCAGGGTAATGTAAATACTGCTTTACCTAATATAGACTTTGAACAAAAAGAAGGAGAGTGGTATGGTTACATAAGACACAACGATGGTATTACAAATTATGCATTACGATATAGTAATGGTATAGGTGTGAACACAAATGTAGTTGGTCCAAATAATGCACTTGTTGTATCCTTTGGTGTACCCATAGGAAATATAATTACAATAGGAGCTACAGTGTACACATTAGTTAATGGGCAAGCGCCTGTAGAAGCTGGAGTTGTAAGTAATTTAGATAGAGTAAATAACACTATAACTGTTGATAGTTCTGCAGCGACCGCAACAGCACCAGCTACTGGAGACTTCATAATGTTTGTTAATAATACATTAGCTGAATCATATGGTATGAGAGGATATTATATGGAGTTTAAACTTACTAACAGTTCAAATGCACCGGTAGAGCTATTTGCTGTAGGTAGCAGTGTGATGAAAAGTTTTCCATAGTTTTTTATTATCTTTGCTTAAAATGCAATTAAATATAGAACCATTAAAGCCAAGTGATTATGACGATTATTTGCGTCACTGGTGGAAAGACTGGAGATGGCCTGCGCCAACTAAAGAATTTTTACCGTTAAATGGTACAGGTGGTTTTATGGTTAGTTATGGAGACCGACCTATATGTGCAGGGTTTATGTATACCACTAATGCTCAAGTAGCATGGTGTGATTGGATTATATCGGACTTTCATTTTAAAGATAAAAAAGTTAGAAAGACAGCATTGTTATTGTTAATTAAAACAATTACATTGTTTGCGGAAAGTTTAGATAACAAATATGTTTACGCATTGATAAAAAATCAATCGTTAGCAAGCGCATATAAAAGTATAGGATACGTAGAAGGTTCGTCTTATACACATGAAATGATTAAAATATTATAATATGGCATTAGCAACAGCAGCAGCAATAACCGGTATAGCAACAGGCTTAGGAAGTGCAGGTATGAGTATTGCACAAGCCGGTAAGGCAAAGAAACAAGCCTCAGCAGCAGCAGACCAGAGAAAAAAATATATGGAAGCTGCAAGAAAAAAAGCTGAAACAAATTTTTATGAGGCTTTAAATGTCCCTACCAGCGCATATAACGAACAGTTCAGACAAAACCAAGCAGGTTTAACACAAGGTATACAAGCATTACAAGAGGGTGATGCAAGAAACATATCAGCTGGTATAGGATCGTTAGCTGCAGCTAATACACAAGCGAACGAAACAACAAGAGTTGGTATGGAGCAAGCGTTATATGATAACGCTAAAATGAAAGTAGAAGCAAAAGATAAAATAAATCAAGATCTAAAAGATATGGATGTTGGAGCAGCAGCTGATCAAATGGCTATGCAAAGAGATGCTGAGAAAGAAAGATCTATGGCAATACAAAGTGCGATCACTGGTGTTGGTCAAGCAGTAGGTTCAGCCGCAGACTTGGTACCATTATTTGGATCAAGCAAAGCTGACAAAGCTGCATCCGCTGGACAAGATTTATTGGCAGGGACTGACAGTATTGAATCATTATCTACACAATATGGAATTACAGGTGGTGAAATGATTGATAAGATGAAAGGTTTAGGTTTAACTAAACAAGATATTAGAGGTCTAAGAAAACAAGATGATATTGTAGGAGGATTTAAAAACTTATTAGGTCAAGATAGATTTAAGAATTTAAACTTAGACTTAGGTTCGGTAACAGACTTAGCTTCATTAAGAAAATTAATTTACGGAACATAATACCATGGCTGAAAAACAACGAGGTAATCAATATTCTATTTATCAGCAAAAAGATGTTGAAGGAACATTTGTTGATTGGGGACAGATAGCATCTGACCTTACAACAGGTTTAGAAGCTATCTCTGCTAATAGAGAAGCGCAAAAACAAAAGATAGCTGATGATACTACAGCAGCTATGAACACATTAAGTGAGATTGCTGATGTAAACAATCCAAGCATGAACACTGCATTGATAGATGCTTCTGATCTATCAACCAAATCATTACAAGCTAACTACGATTTAGTAAGAAGAGGTCTTTTAGATATAAAAGATTTTAATGTAATGATGCAAAGACAAAAAGATGGTTATGCATCTTTATCAAACTTTGCTAAAAACTACGATGCAAAATACCAAGAAGCTTTAACACGAATAGATAACGGTGAAGCTTCAGCATTAGAAGAGTTTTGGAAAGACACTTCTCATAAGTTTGGTAACATGAAAAATAAAAAGATCTGGACCAATCCAGCTAATGGAGAACTTATGTTAGTGGAAATGATACCTGATCCGAACGATGCTTCTAAGCTTATAATGCCTGATGCAAACAATCCTGATCATAAAAAATATTTTCACACTCCATCACAGATGCTCAAAATATCTGACTATCAAGAACAAAAGATTGATACCACAGCGTATGTAAAAGATAGCATTGTTTCTCCTTTAGCTTCAGTTATTAGTAGCGAAATGGATTCTTATACATTATTGGGTGGTGGTGCAGCGATTGAAGAAATCAAAAACTTTAGACAGTTATTTGATATGACAAATATAGGTGGAGGTGTAACGTTTGAGGATTGGATGGGTTCTCAAGTCTCGGAAGTTGTTGGTTCAAAGAATGATGATGGCACGTCCAATAGTAATAGAGCAGCACAAGTGTTGGCACAAAAAGGATATACTTTTACAGAAGATCCAACTAAAGCTGGAGGTAAAGTTATTTTAACTATCTCTGATGAAAACGGGCAACCTTCTGTATCTTTAACGGCAGAGCAGTTTGAGGCTGCGGAAAGAGAAGCTTTGATAGAAATTGAAAGTCAATTAGACTTAGAGGTTGCAAACAAACAACCATTAAGAGGTGAGCAAAAAGATCCACCAACGTCTAATGAAATTGCTAAACAAGATGAGATTGATAAGACAACAGGGTATATTAGAGATTTAAATACAGTATTAACTGGCGATGAGGTTACAGCTAAAACTACATTGAAAGGTATGATTGAAACTTCAAACGTACAAAGATCTCAACAGAATCCTCCATTACCAACCATAGATGGTTTTGATATGACAGATGATTACATTGTATTCTATATGAGCGATGGATCAAGTGTAACAAGAGATAGAACGGTTGCAGATGACCCTGATACTACAGACGTAGATGAAAGTAGTGCTAATGAAGTACAACAGGATCTTGCAAGTATCTATGATATATTAGCTCCAGGAGCGCAAGGTATAAAATCCGGTATGTCTGACGCACAGATATATGATTTCATTAAAGAGCAAAATATTACAATCGGAGAGAAAGGTGAAGATAGATCTCTGACATTACAAGGAGGAACTAAAACGCCTGACTCAATTACTGCAACTGCAAAGAACTCAGCAGGTACATCTATTCAAACTATTATTACGGATGAACTTGGTACGTTAGATCAATTTAACACAAAAGGCGAAATTAGAGAAGCGGTTGATGAAGCTATCAACTTAGTTATGAAGGGTCAAGCTCTTAAAAACTTCCAAGAAGCAGGATGGTCTAATTTGAGATCAACAGTAGCAAATGGTAAAATTTATATTGATTACACTGATGAAAACGGTAATGACAAGTTCATAAGTTTAGGTGATGGGTCAGCTAAAAATGGTAGAACTCAAGAGCAAACAGCTAATGCTATTGCTGAAGGAATTAATGAACTTAACAAAAGAACAACAGAGCTTGTAAATAAAACACGTGGTGGAAGAAGTGGCAAGTTGAGTTTTAAAGCCTGGCAAGCAGCTAACAAAAGAAAAGAAGGTGAAACGTTCCAGGATTATGTAGGAAGATATAAAAAACAGTTTAAAATTTAACTATGAATCAAGAGGCATTAGAGGCTTTATTTCAATTAATTCCTGAAGGAATGTTTGATGAACCTGCTGATCTCAATGACGTAATTGAGAAAGAAGGACTGGAAGGATTATACCCTTTACTGCCCGAAGGTATGTTTGAAACCGAAGAAGAATTTGTAGAGACCTTTGGGGGTCAAAAAAAAAAAGATATTGGTGTACAGCAACCTGGCCAAACTACGGATGTGGAGGAAGTACAGTCTACCCAAATGGAAGAAGGAGAAATTGGTTCATCGGAATCACCTTCACAAAGCTCTCAAAATAGGTTTGACGATCCTGAAAGACAAGCACAGCTTGATAATCAATTAGATACCCAAATAGATTTCCAAGTAGATCAAACAGTAGATTATGGAGGAACGTCTCGTGATAGAGACCCTTTTGATGATCCAAGATTTAAACCTGTAGGCACAAAGTTCGGTGCTAATGTAGAGGTGGGTGAAAAGAATACATGGCTTGAAGAGATGTTTGGTAAAAACGAATTTACTGATTTCTTTGGTGATATATACAGAGCAGGCGCTCAAGGTTTGAAACAAGGTGCCACAATAGATGATGCTCGAAACATGTTTGTTAGTGGAGCAGGTGCATCGGATGAAGATATACAAGAATATATAGCAGCCGTTTCTCAAATGGATGACGTTGGTATGTCGGATGAAATGAAATCATTTAATCAAATATATGAAAGAAACGGAGGTGGTATACTGGGTTTTGTTTCTGGAGTATTCCAAAATCCTACAGTCATATCTCAACTTTTTGTTTCTTCAGTTGCTTCGATGGTAAACGCTGACGTGGCTGGTGGTGCAGCAGCAGGCGCTGGTGTTGGTGCTGGAGCAGGTGCTGCTATAGGTTCTACTGGTTTTGCAGCTGGTCCTTTAGGTATTGCAACTACAGGTGCTGGTGCTATAGCAGGAAGTATATCCGGTGCTATAATGGGAGCAAGCGCAACCTTAGAAACAGGTTTAGCTTTTACAGAGTTTTTAAAAGAAGAATTATCCAAAAGAGGATTAGAGTTTAACCAAGAAGGGATAAGAGCTGTATTAGCTAATAACTCAGCATTATCCTCTATAAGAAATAAAGCGGTTGCCAGAGGTATGGTCATCGGTACTGTCGATGCTTTTACCAGAGGACTTGCTGGACAGATAGGTGGTAAGACTGTCAAAGCAGCAAAGCTTGCTGATAAAGCAGTCGATAAAGGTATGAAAGCCAGAGCAGGTTTAAAAGCTGCAGGTATAGAAGCGGTTGGTGGAGCAGGTGGTGAAGCTGCAGCAAGAGCAGTTACAGGACAAGAAATGGATGTAGCTGAGATTGGATTTGAAGGTATAACTGGACAAGCTTCTTCTATATTATCTGTACCTCAAGCTGTTTCCGGCAGAAGTCTTACTGATATTGCTCGACAAACAGCTGGTAAAGGAATAAATATATTTAAACCACCTAAGTATGGGGTGCTTACAAAGAAGGGTGTTAATCAACCACAAACAAAAGAACAAATAATGGACATGGTTGAAACCATGACCGATCAAGAAATAATTGATGCACAGTTTAATATTAAGAATGATCCAGAATTACAGACACTAATAAACGAAAGAAAACAAAAAGCTTTATATGATAAAGAAACACCTAAAACAGTTTTTGGTGCAAGAAGAAAAAGATACCTTGAACTATTAGCGGAAAGAGACAACATGCAGGATCCAGATAATCCTGAAAATAAACAAAGATTAAAAGCTATTGATGAAGAATTAAATAGTATAGCTGAAGAATCTAAAGATGCTTTAACCGAATTAGTTGGCGATCAGTTAGTAGGAGTAACCAGAAGTGATGCTTTGGAAGCATTAAAAACTGAGGGTATAGAAAAGCCTACAGATGAGCAGGTTAAAAACAAACAAAAAGAATTGCTTAAATTAGCAGTTGAAGCTGCTAAACAAGCAGCAGAGGTTTTTACTGGTCAGAAGAATATAAAAGAGTTAGAAGATGAAGCAAAAGATCAGCTTATATCTGAAGGCATAGTAGAACCTACTGATCAACAAATTAAAGAAAGAGCCAATGCCATTCAAGAGTCAAGCGCAACGCAAGTGGATGTACAAGAATCTACCGGAGACAGCCAAACAGTGGGAGAGGGAGACACCCAAGGGGTCGTTACCGAGGAGAGTCAAACCCAAGACCAAACTCCGATTGAGACGCAGACGCAAGAGGAAGTAAGTATAAATGTTGCTCCGTTTTATGAAGCCAACATTGAATCAACAAGCGAAGCATCTGGTCTAAGAAAGTCACCACAATACCAACAATATAAAAATAGTCTTACCGAGATAGCAAATGACATGGGTCTCGAAGTAGAGGTTGAAGAATCTGTAGGTGGTTATGTAAACCAAGAATCAGGAAGTAAGATAAGAGAGATAAGTAATATAGTTAAATTAAAAAATGCTACATTAGAACAAGCATCTCAGTATGCGGCTCTTACATCTGCATTAGCACCTGAAGTACAACAATCAAGCATAGCTGCGGAGTATACTATAGATGGTGCTGAAAATCATAATGGTAACGAAATTTCTATCAAAGTTTCAGATAGTGAAGGTACTTTCCAAGCCTTGCAAGAAGCGGGTATTGATGAATACACTTTGTCGGAAACAAATAATTTATTATCTTTGATTGATATTTTTGATTTTAGTGATCCTGAAGCGGATGCAAAATTAGAAACATTATTAAATATATTAGATAAAAAAAATATTACTTATGAAGTCGCAGACAAAAAAGCAATCAACTCAAGATTTATTGACTCGAAGAGCAGGAAACAGATTCTTTCAGATGGTAGACAAAGCGCCATTCAACAACAACAAGAAGGGTCAAGCCTTTATAAGAAGATCATCTCAGCGATAAATAGAGACGCTCAGAATCAAGGCATATCCCCCAACGAATATATAGGTACACAAACCGCACCCGAAGTTACTGCTGATGCAGGAAGGGTAGATGCGATAGTGGATGACATTGTTAAAAAAACCAAAGCACGTAAGGTTGGTAAGAGTACAAGTCCTAAAGTATTATTAAACAACACCTTAAAGTATTTACAAAACTCAAAACTATACAAGCAACTTGATGATGTATCAAGAAACGATTTAGTTAGAAAACTAAACGAGAAACTTGGTATCAAGATTAAGAAAGCGCCAAGTGTTAAAAAAGTTTTAGGTAAACCAAAAGATAAAAAGGTTGTAGTTAATGAAAGAACTGCGCTAAAAGATCAGATAAGACGACAAGCAAAAGCTGCAAGAGAATCAGCGGCTGCATATAAAAAAGCAATGAAGAACATTGCAGCTCAGATAACAGGCTTTGGTAAAAAGTTAGGCAAGGTTTCAAAAGCTAAGGTAGATGCGATAACTAAAAGGTTTGCTAATGTAAATCTTAACAATCCAAAATCAGTAGATAATTTTTTACAGTTTGTGGACGATGTGTTTACAAAAGCTGACTTCTTTGAAAAAGTTAAAAGCTCAAAGACATTTGCTAAGAGAGCAAAGAAACAAGTGGGTGGTTACAAAACTGGTGTGCTTCCCCAAGATTTAAAAGTAGCTTTAGAAACTTTATTTAGTATTGATCCATCTATTATACCAGCAGACAAGATAGATACATTCTTAGAGCTGGCTCGTGAGTATGGATCTGGTAAAAAAGTTTTAGATCTACAGCCACCAAACGAAACTCTACCAAAAATTTTAGATGTCTTAAATGCTGTTGAATCAAACTTAGACGCAGACATGGAAGCTGTTGTAGCAGAAAAAGCTACAAAAGATGTAGACGTGGATGCTGAAGTTACTGAGATAATGGAGTTAAGTAACGACATATCTAATGCTGACATAAATAATATAGTAGACCCAAGAGCAAGAGAACAAGCAAGAAGACTAAGAGGCTTGAGTGCGCAGGATATATTAGAATTAGCCAAAGAAAAGAAAGATGGCACAATGGATTATTCTGATGTTATGTTGTTGAAACAAGTTATGAAAAATATTAAGAATGGTTTTGCAGGTAAAGCTGTAACAGATCTTAACACAAAACTAAACAATATAGAAAGTGCAAAAGAACTAAACCCTATTCTCAAACCATTTAAAAGAAATGTATATACAGATGCCATAGTAAATTTATATAGTACACTAAAAGGTATTAAGACAGATAGAGGATTTTTAACAGAACGAATTAGAAGTTTGTCTACGTTTTTCCTTGATGATGTTTTGGGTAACAAAGGAAAGAAAAATATTTACAATCAAACATTTGGAAAACTTGCAAGATCTTATGAAGTTTTAAAAACAAAACTCACAAAGCTTCAAGCGAAGGTAGATGCAGCAGATAACATATTGGAATACGATGGTTTAAGTAAAGCCAGGAAGTTAAGTAGGACTGGAAGATCAACAAATGATGTAGTTAAAAAGAAATATAAAATAAGAATGTTGCAGTTGCAACGTGAACATGAAGCTAACACAGTGGATGGAAAGTCAAATCCAAAAGCTCCATCTGCTATGGATTTTATTGATGCTACAATAGAAGGTATAAAACAAGATCAGCTATTAAGTGATACTGATTTAAAAATATTAGAAGAACTAAAAGCTGAGTTTGACGTGGATGGACAAATTAGTTCAGAAAAAATAGATTCCTCTCTTACACCTGATGAAAGAAAAGCTTTAGCATTATATGATGAGGTAAACAATTCATTAGCTGCAGACGCACAATATATATCATCAAACCTTCATGGTAACAAAATTAATTTACTTAACGATTATAATCATCACGCAGTTTTAGAATCAAAGAAAGAAGGAGAATCTTCTTTAACAAATAAATTAAAAAGATTTTTAAATACTATTCAAACTAAGTCAGGAACTATAGTGGAAAGAACAAATGGTGCAAAACCAATTAGTTTTGATCCAAGTTATTCTGCCATGAGAGGTGCGCAAGAAACTTTACTTGATGCAGAAATGACACAAGTTGTAAGAGAAGTTGATGGTACGTTAAATTTATTAGAACAACAACTAAAAAAAGATGGAACCAAAGAATCAGTGCAAGCAGTCAAAGCTATAAAAAAAGCTAAGAAAGAATTAATGACTACAATATTTAGGGGATCATTAATTGACAATGCACACACAGGTTTCCTTAATAATTTAAGAATACAAAAACTTGGATACCAAGCTGCTTTAGCATCTGTATACAGAGCGGGTTCGGAGATAGCGGGTAACTTAGCTATTATGATGAGTAATCCAAAGCTGGCACTAAAAGCTTTTGGTAGGTTTGGTAAGATGTCTTTTAACCCTAAGAATGTAACCCAGGGTATTGATATAATGGAAAAGCTTAGGTCCTCACAAACATCAAAGTTATTTGATAGTGATGCATTACAATCCAAACATTCTCAAATGACAGACTACGGTGGTTTAAATTCTAAAAAAGGTGCCGGTGTATCAAGAGTACAAAATGTAATAGGACAAATTTTAAAGTTCTCTGGTGTAAAACAAACAGCTGCTGTTACTGATAAAATAGCTTCAAAGATTATTACGTTTCCAGATCAAATGATGGCAAGACCATTATGGTTTGCATCCTGGGCATCTGCATTTGAAGCACAGGTGAAAGAGCAAACAGGTGAAACTGTAAAAATTACACCTGCTGAATATAAAAAGATAGCAGATGGTACCTCAAAGTTTTTAGATAAAAAATATGAAGGCGCAAGAAATACAGCGACCGCACAAGCTGATGCTAAAACTGTAACTCTGGCCACTTCTAACAATCCATTTGATGGTATCATAAAGAACATGAGAAATGTAGATGACGGTGCATTGAAGGCTTTATATAGAATGGCTAATTCTTACATGGCAAGGTTCTCTTTATATGAATTTGGTACAGCTCGTAATGCAATCAACTCTATGTTTCATAAAGGAGATCTAAGTAAAGCAGAGGCTGCTGCATTAATGGCTGGTGTTATAGGAAGAATGTCAGGATACATGGTAACGTATACAATGTTAACCAGCTTATTAGATGATGAACTATTTGATGCAGAGGATTACAGAGAAGAGGACTTTGAAGATTTGCTTGCAAGACAAACTCTTGGTGCTATGTTGTCAATATTAGGAAGAGGTTCAATGGGTAACATACCTACTGCGTTTTTAAATTTAGGTATAGAAGAATTAAACAGGCAACAGTTTGGAGACTTAAGAGACAATGTAGAATATGATCCTTACGTACACTCAATCGTATTTTCAATTATAAACCCTGATGATTTTAAATCTAAATCGTTAGCAGATATAGGAGCTAATATGTTTTTAGGACCATATGGACCAGCGTTTAAAACATTATCAAGGATAGTACAATTAGGAGCCAGTGCAACAGGTGCAAAGAAAAGAGAAACAAAGCAGAAAGCTGAGGAAGAATTAGTTAATAGAATGACAATAGAAGTGTTAGGTAATTTAGGTTTGCTTCCATTTTACAAAGACATAAGAAGAATCCTTTTAAAGAAAAGGTTTGCTAAGAACCCAAACATATTAACTAAAGCACAGATTGAAGAGTTAAGAAGAAATGGTGAGCTAATTGAAGATGATATAATAGGGGATGATACATTAGAAGAGGATGGTTTCTTACCGGATGATGATTTATTAATAGATTAATGCAATACTTTGACGAACATAGAACAATGGTTGACAGCTACAAGCTTCTAACTGGTAAAGAAACTTACGAAGAAATGCTGGATAAAAATGTACAACCAGCTTTTATATTCAATCCAACTATGCCGGTGGTATCTATGGATGATGATGTGTTTGATGTGCTAATAGAATACTTTGCAGACTTGGAAGATTATGAAAAATGTAGTGAATTGAGAGAACAAAAAATACTTAATTCTTACTATAGTTTGACCGCTCCGCTTGTAACTTATAAAAAAGGAATGCCTGCATTCCATTCACATGGGAATCAGTTGGGAAAAAATACTTCCAACCTTTAGAACGACCTTTAGTAATGTAGTAAGCAAAAGCTACTGCAATCTTACCAGTATTTTTTTTAAAATTTATTACAGCAGAATGATCTGATGTAGGTATTACTTCGTCTACACCAAACGATTCGTTGTTATGATTACATTCTCTGGCTGTATTAGAATATCTTTGTGCAATAGTTTCAGCAAAAGATCGAAGCTCTTGTGCGGTTTCTTTCTTCATATGTCGTCACTTAATGATTGGATCAACTCTGCCATGAGCTTGCAGATATGTTGTGCGGTTTGTTTTGCTTTCTCGTTTTCCCTGTCCATTAGATCCTCATATAGCTCATCAGAAAGGTCGTGGAGACCATTAGTCACACTATTTATGTGAGCTATGGTATTCACATCGTCCTGAGATATATGGGCCATCTTTTATCTATCCATACAATCAAGCAATAATTTTCCTAAACTTTCGTCTATGTTTTTAATGACTCTGTAAATATTTCTTGATCGTTGTTTTACTAATTTTTTTTCAGCTATTGTACTATCAATTCCCAAGTTGCAGTACATAACACAATCAATATGTTTGAGTGTGCTGACTTTTTTTCTGTTTGACCAAGTAACATACCCTGCAATTTTATCTACATCTTCATATGTATATTTACAATCTTCGTGCATGTTTTGTTTTATATAACTCTGTTAGTTTTTTCTTAAGTTCGTTAATTCTTGAATTTAATAAAAATATTTCGTCCTCGCAAGCTTTGATCTTAATATCCTTGCGACCATCTTTATCAGATACACAGTTTTCGTTTATATATTCTACAATATCATTCTTTTTATGTTCTATTTCGCTACGATATTTAACCATATACGGCCACTCCTTTAACGCATGTAGTACAGTAGCATGGTTTTTGTTAAAAACTTTAGCTATTTGTTGATAAGTTAAGCCAAGTTTATTTCTAAGAATATAGTATACTATTGCTCTACCTTCGATATAATCTTCTCTTCTGCTATTAGATTTCAGATCCAGTTGTAAAATTTTTTCCGCTATATATATGACGGTTTCGGGTTTTAAATTTAACATTTGATTTAATATATGAATTTAAGTTTATAAAATCTAAGTATTCATTTAATGAAATGAACTTTAAGTCTGTAAAAGTGAGAAATGTATCAGCTGTCTTTAAACATTCAACAACAAAAGGATAAGGTTTCTCATTATCATGAACAATACCAGCAAGCAAGTGTGTATGGAAATCATTATTAGGTATACCAGGAAGATGATCTTCTATATACAAAGCAATCTTGTACGCTATATATGGATCAGCATTTTCTAACGTAATCATAAACGAATCTTCTACTTCGTATTCAATCGCCTTTGTGTACTTCAACTCTAACTCCATGATCTTTTAATTCTTTTATTCTATACTCCTGTAATTTTGATACCTTTCCTTTTTTTCCTTTTACCTCTATAAAAAAAACATCCGAGTCTTTTGGTATAGCCATAAGATCTGGTATGCCATTCTTATTTGTTAACTTTAATTTAATAACATAATATCCTTCAGCCTCTAACTCTTTTATTTTTTTAGTTTGTATCTGCTGTTCAGTCATAGTTAATTTCCTCCACGCCCAGGGTTCACTGGCTTCGGTGGAGTTACCACACTATTCGGTGCAGGTTTAATGACTGGTGTTGTTATTGAATTATTATTTGAGTTATTGTTACCACCATAATCTATTGGCTTTGGTTTGTTCCAATTCTGATAGTAAGTGGGTACGCCATTCCAATGATAATAATTCCAATACCTTGGGTATGTGTGAACATTATCATAAATACGATATATATTAGTAGGTTTGATAGCATCAATAGGTATTTTTAAAGTATCTCCTTCTTCTGTCAGCGCTAACACATGAGTGATCTTTGGCTTTTGTTGGTAGTATATAGGGGAACAACCAACAAAAAGTAAAATAAATATTATATATCTAATCATAACACTAAGTTAATAAATCTCTCTTAAAATGATTTAGTGTGTAGTCTTTCTTCTTTACTACTGCTTTATATATATCTTTTTCTATGCCATCTTTGGAGAAGATCCAAAAGATTTTATTATATAATCTATCTTTAGTTGTCATTCTGTCTCTTGACTGCCAATAACTTGTAGCGCTAAAATCTATATTATAATAAATTAAAGCTTCAGCTTTTCGTAGACTAATTCCTTCACGTCCAGATACAATTTGTAATGCTATTGTCTTTGGAGTGTTGTTAAACTCTTCTAATGTTTCGCACAATAGATCTCCATACACTTCCTTCAATGCTTCAAGTTCTGCTTTGAACTTGTAGAAGATAGCAATCTTTTTACCTGCAAACTTCTTGCGTATATAATTAGCTTTAGTTAGATCTATAACCATAGACCTACCGCTTTCAAACTTAACAGTGCCTGAACAAAGTTGATGTACTTTTGTCATTAGCTTTACTGGAGTGTCAGCTAATATTACTTCTTCATCTCCTTGTACTACCCTTTCCTTTTTAAGTTCGCTTATAATTTTTTTAACCGATGGATCTATATCTACAAACAAAACCTTTTCGTTTGTGTCTACCACAAAGCCAGCTTCTTTCTGAGTGTATGATATTGTGTATGGTTTCATTTGATCTAAGATAGTTCGTAATCCATCAGACCAATCGTTAATAAATAAACTATTGATCTTTCTTTGCTTTACCCTTACATACACTTTAGCAAACTGATAAAAGTTTTTAAAGGTTTGAAATGGGTTACCTGGGATCGCATGGACCTGATGAAACATTTGAGAGTATGATTCAGGTGTAGGTGTACCTGATAGTAAAATTACTTTGGCCCTATGTATATTAATGAGACGTTGAACTGTCTCACATCGTTTGTTTTTCTTAGGAAATGCACCCAATGTATGTGCTTCATCTAATATAATGTAGTCAAACATAGTCTCATGAGACACTTTATGTAAACTCTCATAGTTTATCACAGTTATATCATAAGCAGGCTTGAGTAATCTATAATCACTTTCAATACTTGAAATTGCTTTTTTCTTTGTAACAAACAAAACATTATAAGCGTTAAGTTTAGAACATATAGACAGGCTGGTAAGAGTTTTACCTGTACGGACTTCCATGGCTAAGTATAGAAAGCCATGATCATTTATAACCTTGGTGCCTTGACGCACAATTCTTTTCTGATAATCTCGTAATTTAAAATTCAAAGTCTGTCTGTTTTTCTAATTCATGTTTCAATCTAAATCTTATCCACCTCATACTTTTATCTCTACCTTGCTCTGGCTCACAATCGTATGCAAACAAAGCAAAAGCAACAAGCCATTTGTTGAATCGTGTACGACTCACAGTAAGTTTTGATTTAGGCGCAAAGTCTGGGTTGTCTTCTATAAAATCATGGTATAGTTCTTGCTTTGCTATCTTACCGGCTGGTTTTAATTTCTCGTGTATATTGTTTTCTAATACACCACACCATTCAATAAACTCATGGCATGTTTCAGCTGATAGTCTTCTGACTTTTAAGTTTACAAATTCGCTTTTCTGCAATCCTTTTTCTAAATAAAGCTGTAAACATTTAATCATATAGTTGTCAAACTGACACCACTCTTCATCATTCCAATCTCCAAACATAAGTTTTCCAAACTCTTCAAGCGGTGTGTAGTCTTTGTTATAATGGTGAGCTAACTCCAGCTCCCACTTACGTCTTTCAAATGAGGTACCTTTACCTTTAATGGCATAGTTTGTGGTGATTATAATCTTTGGAGATTTAGCAAAAGGAATTTTGATAGCGTCTTTGTTTTTCTTTTCTAATGTCAAACCTTCTGTTACCACAGAAAACAAACGTTCAAAGTCAAAATGTTTTTTTACATCATCAAAGCAAAGGACCTGGGTATCTGCACTTACTAACTGGTATGCAAAAGATCTCTCAAAGTTGAAGGACTTGCCATCTATTATTACTACCTTCTTCATGTGGCTTAAGCCGTTGACCCATAATCCCTTACCGCTTCCGCCTTCTGGGTTATCAGATATAACTTCATCATTTAATATAACTGCGGGACAATAAGCTAAGTTCTTCCAGCCATGTAACATATATCCTATTGTAGATCTCATTGAATTAATTCTATCATCATCTCCACCACATATGTTCTTAATAAAATTTTGATAATCACAATCAATACTTTCACACAAAGCAAAGTCTCGATCTATTACATGGTCCTTCCAAACGTAACCGCCTAAGTCTAAATAATCTATTTGTTTTATATTGTCTTTACTAATTTCAACTGCACCATTACGATAGTATAAGTATGTAGTATTCTTTTTATCTTCAATAAAGTATACATCTATTGAGCTTAACAATGTCAAAAACTCTTCTCTAAAATACCTGGTGTGTTCAGCAAAATAATTATATACTGACAAGTCATCAATGTCTAACAAATAATTTAGAATAAAATCTTTTATTTCTTTTTCACTGGTATGATCAATCAAGTTGTTAGTTACTTTTACAAAGACATAGTTCTTACTACCTTCAGGACAAAACTTATAAAAGCCATTCTCTTCTAAGAAATGTTTAAATAGTATGTGTATAATTTTTATAACACCTTTGTCATTCTTGGTCCAGAACTTATGGTTTGACTGCTCCTCTTCTAATCTATTGATTACATTCTCTACTATGTTTGCATCGAGTTCTGTCAGCTGTGTTCGTAATTCTTTTTTGGATACTCCTCTTTTTAATTTATGTTTGATCATGTTGACTTTGTCTTCGTCCTCATAATATTTTGTTCCATAGTTTTGTACTTGTGAGTAAGCGCTATCAATAGTTCTTTTGATCTCTGACTTATTAAAGTTCTTTGTTTGGAAACCATTCAATACAAACTCTGCTAAAGTTTTGCCAACACCAAAATCATTGAAGGCACTGGCTAAAACATATGCATTATTATTTCTCTGACCTTCAGTCATTGGGTATTTCTTTTGCCACCACTTAACCAATATGTCTACAATTTTATTTTCATCAGTGACCGGTATAGTTTGTAGATCTACATTCTTAATTATTTCTGTGTATTCTTTTTCTTCAAGCTTATCCCATACACTTGCGGTTTCGTTTATATGTATTAGAGGATCATAACTTTCATAACAAACTCTTGATAAATTTTTACAGGTCTTATCAAAGTATTCAGATCCAAAATGTTTTTCTAAACTATTAAAGTAACTCTTATGGTTGTCAGCTATTGGTGGGATCTTTATTATAGATTTAAGTCCTTTGCCTGATGGAGATATAAATACAGAATAAACATATTTATTTTTTGACAATCTTTCTTTTTCTTGCAACAAATCTCTGTTGCTTGGGTATCCATCAAAATCCAAACAGATCAAACCGCTGTGTTGATTTAAAGATTTGTCATTTCGTTTGGTAAAATTACCACTGAAACATACAGCTGGTAGTTTTTGTTTTAAGGAGTTTACTTTCTCCTTATCTTTCTCTTCTCTAATTCTTTTTACAAGCTCTTTAGATGCACCATCTTTGATCCTTTGAAGGATAACTATTGCTTGTCTGTAAAAAGGCTGAGAGGTCTCCTTTATATCTTTGAATATAGTGATTTCCATTGTTCTATTTAATTATATTTTATTCTTTGATGACGGAAATGACAAAAAAATAATAGAAAAATAATATATAAAAATTTAATGAGAGTATAAAATATATTATTGGATATTATAAAATTGTTCTGTCATAAGTGTCATAGTATACTACATAAAAAAGGGAGGCAAACCACTTAATCAATTAAACCTCCCAATCATATGTAGTGCCTTACGGCATTCCAAACATGTCTTAGAAAGGCAGATCTGTACCCTGAGATGTGTCAGGCTGAACTGCTTGTGTAACAGGCTCTTTCTTTGCCTGTGCTTCAGGTTTCCACTCATTGATAGTTACGTAGTGTGTTTTACCATACTCGCTTGTTCCGTCAATATTTTTATTGACTTTCAATTTAACATACCATTTACCTTCGTACTGGAAACGATGCTCTTGTGGAATATCAGATAGACATAATGAAACCTCAACAAGATTTCCGTCAAACTTCTCAACACCATTACCAACTTTAATGTACTTCTTTTTTACTTCGCTCATATTACTTTGTTTTAATATTACGTTCCAAAATATTAACAGCATTTGAGATACAACTTTGTTTCTCTTTTATGCTCATGTAGATAGTTGGAACTTCTATCCACAATTTTTTATCGTCTAACTTTAGTTTACGTGTGGCTTTACTAAAGAGCCTCGGTATAAACGTAGTTAGAAATTTCGTGTGTCTTATCATTACTAAAAAATTTATTGTAAATTCTAATTGCTTTCTTTACTTTCTCTCTACCTCGATCTATAAAATCAGTAGTTGTCGGTGCTATCTTCATAGCTCCGTTCTTTTTATCTATAACTATAAAAACAAAAGGTTTATTAAATAATGTAGAATATATATACGCTTGTGCATCATAACAATATTCTCGACATGACCATTTAAATTTATGTACATCTGAACTTGTTTTTAAATCTATGATAGCTCCGTCAGGATAGTCAAGGACCTGAAGCTCTCCAGTTTCTGGATCCTCTATTTTTAATTGAAAAGCATTTGGATTTAACACATCACACTTACCCTTCCACATTACTCCTTCTATTTCTTTTATAGCTGGCACCTCATACTCTATATTATTATCATAAACCAGTTCGCTGATCTCTAAGTTAGCTTTCATTTTATCGCACAATTTATTCATGTAATCTTTTTCTTTTTGTAACAAAATATCATACTGATCTAAATTGTTTTCTTCTTTAAAATCTTTAAAGGATTTAGTAACTCTGCTTTTTGAGTCATGGACTGGAATGTCATCTATCTTATCTGGCTCCAACATATACAAGTGAAAGTATCTACCTTGAATTAAAGCTAATGTTTTTTCTACTAATCCAAACTCTGTTGGCTTACTAATTAACTGCTTTACGTTTGAGGCTGATAAATATTGTTTTCCAAAGGCACCATAGTAATCACTATCGTTCCTTAATTTCTTTAATATTTCTTGTTCTGTCATGATTTAACAATCTTTGCTATTTGCTTTTCAATTACTTTAGTCACTTTATATTTCGTTGAAAGCTTTTCTATGATCCATGGTAATCCTTGTTTCTTGTTGGCAACAATAAACTTAAGAACTTTTTCCCAGTTTCCGTCTCCAATTTGTAAAGCAAAAGTGCCGGACATTTTCTTTGAAGATTTCTTATCATCGTCAAGTCTTGCGGTATCTTCCCCAATCCATAACGATAAACCTAATCCATGCATTGCAATAGCTTTTGCTGTTGATCTTTGAATAGCATTGTTAACATCAAATGATGTCATCTTTGTTATTGGTATAGATCTATTTAAATTATCTGTAACCGGTAGATAATCTACATGTTCTACACCATTAATAGTAATACCCACTTTTACATTAGCAAACTTGCCGTCTGTAAAGTATGGTATTCCATCAGGGTTTTCATAAACCCTACGTGTGCTGTTTGGATAATTACTTTGTAGGTAATGCCATGCCCACGCCCAGGATAGATAATCAAACCTACCCTTTTTTTCTACTTTGTCTTGCACTGAGATCTTACTCAGATTTTGGTAAACTTTTTCCATTTTGTTTTGATTTAATTGAATTTAATTCTTGTTTATAATTTGTATACTTGTTTAATAAAGTTTCTCTTCTTGATTTTAAATTTTGTATATGCTTATCATTCTTTCTCGTATTCATTTCTGTTTTAATACGATCCTCAATGATATTTAATTTATGTAGTGTGTTGTTTATTTGGACCAGCTTGCTACCAATTAGCCAACCATGTACAAAAAACATATCATACTCGTTAGGCGTACACTCTTTGAAATAATCTCCGCCTTTGCCTAAATTAAGTATCTCAGTCTTTTCATCAAACTGCTGGATCTTACAACCTCTGCCAATAACACTCATGCCTTTAGGCAATACGTTCTTTATTGTTTTTTGATCTGCGACTGCTTGTAACACTATATCTTTAATATTATACTGCATTCGTTTCTTTTATACTATCAATAATATTCTGATAGTCTTTATCATTGTCAATTAGCTCCTTAGCTTTTTTGTATCCATGTAATATGGTACTATGCTGGACCGGACAATCATTCTGTTCCATGAAGGTTTGTATATATGAAAGTCTAATAGGTCTTTCCATACATAAATAATATAACATTTGTCTTGCGTCCACAATGTCTCTTCGTCTTGCCGGAGAAAACATCTGATCTAATTCCAAATGAAATTCTTTTGCTATTGCTGTTGCGTACGCATCAAATACTTTTCTTTTCATCTTTTTG
>Ga0098059_1000474_pt1 | contig 24831 bp, 35 predicted proteins | sample 20_taG_FD_92580 | JGI IMG/M metagenome (GOLD analysis project Ga0098059, IMG submission 92580) | Marine viral communities from the Subarctic Pacific Ocean - 20_ETSP_OMZ_AT15318 metaG | ecosystem: Environmental > Aquatic > Marine > Oceanic | place: Subarctic Pacific Ocean | collected 2015-01-19
CTATTAGTGCAGATAAGTTCTTTGCTCAATCAATGGGCAGTAATACTGAATCTGAATCAATGCCTAAAATTCAACTTTTCTTGAATGGTGTTTTGCTTGAAGGCGGAATTAGTACAGTTGATGTTCAAGACAATGCTTTTGCTGCTTCTTTTACTGGCGATTATGCTTTATGTGATGTAGTTGGTCAAGGTGGGAATAGTCTTAAAATAGGATTTATAGAAGGTCTCTTGGAAGATAAAGATCAACTTGTAATTTACTTCTCTTATGATGATACCTAATAGTTAGCTTTATATAATTATTTATTAATTTATATAACAAACACTACCTCCTTCCGACTTAAACCTCTGGAAGGAGGTTTTTTTTATACTCAAAAAGGAAAAACAATGAAAACAATATACATATACATCTCTTTTATTTTACACTTCTTCAAAGCTTTGCTAAACCTGCATAAAGTTATAGATTTCTACGACTTTGATGAAGGAGCAAAAAACAAATTTAAATTATTCGGAAAGCAGTACATGAAACAAGAAAGATTTGAACGGAAAGACATAAAACCTAAAAGTAAAACAGTTCAATACATAACTACTCTTTCTAAATCTTTTACCAATGGTAATCAAAACCAAGTAGAAGATATGTTTTTACTAACAATTTATACAACTTTATGGTATATTCATAAAAAAGAGAATACGAAAAATGAAGATACTTAATAAACAGCCCGCGGGTGAAAAAAAAGTTTATGATATTGGTCTTGCTGGTCCCCATAATTTCTTAATAGAAGGTGGAGTCTTTGCAAGTAATTGCTTCAATAGGTCTCATAGCGTAAGTTACTCGTTTTTAACCTACATTACTGCTTACTTAAAAGCAAACTACCCTGTGGAGTTCTTCTGTAGCTTAATGACTACTAGATCTAAATCTTTACAGCCTAAAGATTGGGCACAAAAAGCTCCTCAGTATGTGAATGAAGCAAGACAACTAGGAGTAGAAATAAATGCACCTAGCGTAAATGCAAGTGACTTAGAGTTTACAATATCTCAAAACGAGATATACTTTGGCCTAAATGCCATCAGAGACGTTGGTAAAACTGCAGCTAAGAGTATAGTCGCAGCTCGAGGTAACAAGCCTTTTAAAGATGTATTTGATTTTGTTGAAAAAGTAAATACTCAAAAAGTAAATACAAAAGTCTTTTCAGCTCTAAGTAAAGCTGGCGCTTTTGATAAAATGGGTTACTCTCGAGTAGAGCTAGAACAGAACGTACAAGCAGTGTACGATTATTACAAATCTATACAAGACCATCAAGAAAGAGTTACTGAAATTAAACAAAGAAACGAATACAATGCTATAGTGATACCACAAATAGAACGTAGGAACGAATTGAGAAAATTAGTAAAAAAACATACTAGACTTTTTGAGAAAAACAAAAGAGAGATTTCAGAAATGGATTTTGAAAAAATAAAAATAGAGTTAGAATTGCTCGAATCTCAAAACCTCAAAAAGAAAGTTACCTTAAAGGAAAAAGAAATTTTACCTAAGCCAGAGTTCACAAGATCAGAAACTGTTAAATTGAACTTTAGGCTAATACAAGAACAAGCTGATTACATTGGGTGCTATATAGATACACACCCCGTTACTCTTATAAACAAAAACACAGAACTAATTAGTAGTTTAAATAAAGGTGAATATTGCAAAATTGCAGCAGTAGTTACCAATATAAAAATAATAAAAACTAGAAAAACCAATAAAAAAATGGCTTTTCTTGAATTAGATGATAGTGAGACTATTTGCGAAGCAATATTATTTCCTAATATTTATTCCAAGTATGAAAAAATGGACTTACAAGTTGGTTCACTCGTTACTGTCAAAGCAAAAGTAGAATCGACTTCTCCAATGAAACTTATCATCAATCACATCCTATTACATAAGGAATAAATTATGGCTCGCAGATGGAATGAAGAAGAAGAACACTTATTGAGATTGTTGGTTCCGACCAACAGCTTTGATGAAATTGCAGAGGAATTTAGAAGAAGACTTGATAAAAGTCTCCCTGGATTTAAAACCAAAAGAACCTCTCAAGCAATAAGAAAAAAGTGCTCTAGAGATAATATAAATAAAAAATCTCTGAAGAATTACAAGGATCCCTATCAAACTAGATGGGATTATATCAAAAAGCTAACTCAAGAATATAAAGAAATCTCTGAAAAAGATTCAACCGGTTTAGATGTAATATCAAGTAGAAAAATACTAACTTTATCAGATATACACTTTCCCTTTGCCCTTGAAGATGCAATAAAAGAAGCTTTAGAAGAACATTCTGATGCTGATATTGTTGTTTTAAATGGAGACATACTAGACGGCTACATATATAGTACTTTTAGTAAGGCTAAAAGAATAGCCGCTCTAAAAGAATATATAGCTGCCTTTGAGCTTGTGCAATACTGCAGTGAAAACTTTCCAGATGTAGTTCTTGTTTCCGGAAACCATGATTCTAGGCCAGCGAAAGCTCTTAGAGGTTTGGGCTTTGAGAAAGAAGAGAGCCAAATATTCAGACCAGATCTATTGGCTAGAATAGCCAATGGAGAAAAACTCAATGAGTCAGGAGAACTTGTAGAGAAACTACCATTTCAAAACGTCCACTATCAAGCCTATGATAGCTGGTATGTTAGGATTGGCATGACTATATTCTGCCACCCTAGCGGCTACAAAGGCGGTCCTGGCGGGACTGTTCAAAAACTTTACGATTATTTTATAAAACGTATGGGTAGTGACCACTTTGACTCAATAGTAGTAGGGCATACTCACAAGGTTTATAAAGGCGTTTTTTGCAACAAGCTCTTAATTGAGCAAGGCGCTATGTGCGACAGACAGCCTTATCAACACAAGCCAGATCTCAGATTTCTACATGCTATGAATGGCTACGCTTTAATCTATCAAGACGATGACGGGAATACTAATTTTAACGATTCTCGTGTAATATATTTAGGAAGTATGATTCCACCAAAAAAAACAATATTCTAATAAGGAAATAATATGCAAACAGATACAAATCAGAATGAGACTACAGAACTAGTTAATATTTTAAGTGCATTTAAAGTTAAACTCGACGCAGCAAATGCACAAATACTCCAACTAGGATTGCTAGTTGAGTTTCTCTATAAAGAACTTGAAGAAAAAGACATAGGATTAAGCTTAGAGACCTACCCAGATTGGGCTCAAAATCGCTTCAAAGAAATCCAAGAATTAGCAGAAAGTTCTGAAACTAAGCAAATGCAAGAAGACATGAAAACCGAAATGGAAGAAATTGCAAAAAATATAAAACTCTAAAATAAGGAAAAATAAAATGGAAACATGGTCATTTATGAACCACGTCACCAATTATCTTTCAAAACCTAGACTCGGCAACCAGAAGGCACCTACATTGTGGCCTTCTGAAGCTGCTGCTATAATTGAAGATAAATGGGGCGAAGAAAAAAATATAGGAAGATGCAGGAGATCTGTATTCTTTAGGTTTTTAACTCAGTGCTACGGCTACTACAATGAAAAATATTCTCATTATGAAAATCTTGTTAAGACTATCAAAGAAAACGAAGTACCACCAGATACTTACTTGCAATTCATATGGAAGCAAGGGCAACTTTATGAAGATTTTCTTCTCGATACAGCAAAAAACTCAGGAGTGTACATAGGAGACCAAACTCAAGTATACATACCTAGCCATAACGTATCAGGAAAAATCGATATAATCGTCCTTGATCCAGCAACCGATACTTACAAAATCGTAGAAGCAAAATCTGTTTACGGTTTTAACGCTACTAGAGTAATTGGAACACCATCACAAAGAAAGCAAGGTACTATGGGTACACCTAAAGCAAACTACTTAATGCAATTGGGTCTATACCAATATTGGTATGCTAATCAAAATGATAAGTTTTCAGATGCACTTTTAGTATGTGGCGCCAGAGATACAGGAAAATATGCAGAATTTGGTTTAACTGTAGAACCAGACGAAGAAGGAACTAATTGGATATGCTTTTACCAGAACGATCCCTATCCTGGAGAAAAAATAAATTCAGGAATAAGTATAGAAAACATATTGGGACAATATGCTTACATTCAAGAATCCATAGACAGTAACGTTATCCCAGAAAGAGATTTTGACGCAATGTACTCTGAAGAAAAACTAGAAACTCTTTACAATAGAAAAGAGTTAAATAAATCAGAAACAGAAAGATACGCTAAGCGCAAAAAGCAAATCGAAGAAGGTAAGACTAGAATTAACAAGCAAATCGAAAAAGGAGATTGGCAATGCAATTTCTGCTCTTTTAAAAAAACATGCTACGACTCAAATAATACACCAAAAGAAATATCAATATAATAAAGGAGTAATATGATACCAGACACTTTCTTTTTTGTCAAAGTAGAAATAAACAAACAAGAACATGTATTCGGGCCTTACTTAGATTTGCAGCATGCAACTATAATCTTAGTTGATGTTTTGCCCCAAATCCTAACCCTCTATACAAAGAACAATAGATATTCTTACCAAGCTAAAATCACAGAAAACATCATGGATCCAAAGGATACTTGGAAAGAAATCTCAACCCCAATTGTAGAGAACTATTGCTACAGGTACATCACAGAGGAGACGAATGGAAACACAAAGTAAGAACTTGATAGTTATCGGAGATCCAATTAAAGATTGCTATATAACTACTGAAGGAAATCGGACTACAAGTTATGAAGAAAGAGACGGAGGTGCACTAAATGTTTACTCTAATGCAGTAAATCTTTTGAAGCCACAAAAAATCATCTTTTACCCCAATGTCTATGATAACAATTACTACAAAATACTAAGAATAGATAACCAGAAGGATATAGCAATGTATCCTTCTCACAGCAAAACCAATTTCTATCAATTTAATTTAAGTAAAAGAATCATAGAAAGTCTTTCACTGAGTCACTCTCCTGAAAGCGCCCTAGTATTATCAGATTATAATAAAGGAATACTAAATACAAGAATCAATCTTAGTGTTTCGCCATATTTCAAGTACTCCGTAATAGATACAAGATACAGAAGTATAAATTTAAATTATTTAAAATTATCAAAGATAAACATCTGGAGATGCACTGGAAAGGAATATGAATCTGAGTTTGCAACTAACTTCGATTATATAATTTGGACCGATGCAGAGAAACCAATAAAAATCCTCAATAGAAAACAAGAAATAATAAACATTATAGAATACACTCCAGCTTCAGAAGAAAAAGTTATTGATACTTGTGGAGCCGGAGATACATTTACTGCAACTGTTGCTTCTTTTCTTTTCAAGAAGAAAAGAATTGACTTAGAGTCCATAACAGATGCTTGCAATTATGCGGTTGTTTGCTGTCAAGAAATAATACAGTATCCGAAAACATCAGTAATACCTCAAAAATTCAATTTACATAAAAGGAAATAACATGTACATAACAAATGTTGACGAGGTGGTTCCTGTTCTTAGGTCCCGCCTGAGAGACTATATTACCTTAAAACTAAAAACCAGATCGAATGCTAGAAAAATAAAATGCTTTGTCCATGATGACAGTACTCCTTCTATGCATTTTAATCCAAAAAACAATGACGAAACTGTTAAATGTTTTTCTTGTGGCTGGAGTGGAGATATATTTGCAGTCGCAGCTTATCTGGACAACCTCCCAAGTAGCGGCGCAGAGTGGATAACCCATACCATTCCAAAATTATGCCAAGAGCTAGACATACCTATTAAACTTGGCCAGCCCAGTTTACTGGATAAAGAAAAAATAAGGCAATACAAACTATGTCAAGATATTACAGATATACTAACTAATTCTCCCGAACTAAATAAAGATTTTGTAGATAGTAGAAACTGGAATCAGCCAGACGTAACGATTGCTTCGGTAGCTCAGGAAACAATCAAAACAAAACTAATTGACCTTGGATGGTCATATCAAGATATAGTTAAAAGCACCCTATTAAGCACCAAGAACTTTTCTTTCTTTGGAGAGGATAGAGTTACGATACCTATAAAGGATCACCTATCTAGACCTATAGGGTTTATAACCAGACCCTTAAAACCAGTAGGTAAATTAAAGTACATAAACAGTGTAGAAAGTTGTATTTACGAAAAAGGAAAAGCTTTACTTGGTATAGATATAGCTAAAAAACATATCAGAAAACAAGGGGTTTACATTGTTGAAGGCCCAGGTGACTTAATACAGCTATACAGACTTGGCATCTACAACGCTGTTGCTGTTTGTGGTGTGGCTTTAACACCTTATCACCTTACCTTGCTTAAATCTCTTGGGTGTTCCAGCGTATATCTTAATTTCGATTGGGACGATAGCGGTAGAATTGCCACTCAAAGAGTATTGGAAAATGTTATTAAAGAGGTATCTGGATTTAGCGTTAGCGTTCTTATGAAACCGGAAGGCAAAGATGTCAAAGATCCAGACGATTTACTAAAAGAAGAAAGCTCACCTAAGGTTTACCTTGAACTTAAAAAGCAATCGGCATTCGAATGGCAACTTCATCAAATTAGTGATAACGAATCTCCTGATATTATTTGTAGAAAAATGATTCCTTCAATCTCTGCAGAACCTGCGGCGATTAAAAGAGAGATTCTCATTGGTATACTTTCTGAATTTACTGGAATATCTACTAGAAGTATCTTTTCTGACGTTGAAAGCGTCAGAAATAACAAGTTTCAAGAAAGAAAAGAAATGCTCTCAGCCCAAGCAGACAAATACATACAAAGTGTACAAGCAGATCCAGATAATATAATGGCCCATCTAGCTGAACATGAAAGAACTGTCGAGAGAATAGAGAAAGAGTACAAAAGAGCAAGCTTAGGTGTAAATTATCAGATAAGTAGATACGAAGCAGTGCAAGACTTAAGAAGGATGTGCGATGGAGACGAAAATTCAAGTACATTTAAAATGAATCACTTTGGAGACTTGCAAGTAGCAATGGCTGGTGGCCAGAATTGGACATCGGGCTGCTTGATGTATGTCGGTGGTAGAGCTAATTCAGGTAAAACTGCAACTGTCTTAATGATAGGTTGCGATATAGCTCTGAGTGATGAGAACGCTTTAGTTATTATACATTCAACCGATGATTCTTATGATCAAATAGAACCTAGAATTAAATCAAATATATACCACATGGGATGTATTGATCATCCTGCTTTAACTATAGGTATGATAGTTCAGCCCCATATATATCTAAAAGATGCTCCAGAAGAGTATACGAGAGCTTACGGTATGGCTGATGATCTATTCAAGCAATTGATTAGTGAAGAAAGAATAGTGGTAATAGATGCAGAAGACGGAAGTACTCTCACCGTACTAGAAAGAAACATTCGATACTATAGGCAGAAATACCCAAGTAAAAAAATTATGGTAATATGTGATAATACACATAATTATATGGATTTTTTAAATATGGATCAAAATATGAGAATGACAATGATTTCTAATCAACAAAAGAACTTAACTGCAAAGTACAAATGCTGTATGATTGCTACCGCAGAGTATAGAAAAAATATGCCTATGGACCACTCTAAGTTCAAGCTACCAGTTGATGATGACCTTGCAGATGCTAGAGCGCTAATGTATAGACCTAATGTAATCTTCCATGTATACAATGACCTTCATGACAGAAAGGATCATGCAGAAATATTTTGGAGCGATGACGAAGGTAAAGTTTATCCAAGACTACTTTTACACTTCACTAAAAACAAGATTAGTGGCTTTAAAGAAAAGCTTGTACTTGACTTAGATATTACTAATATATTCTTAGATCCAATAGATCCAGAGGTTGCAAGGAAAGACACAGAAAAGTATATACATAACAAAGAAAACAACGTAGTGAGTTTGGCAGATAATCGTGTTATAATAGTAGAAGCGACCGAATACCAAGAATCACAATCTGAATAAGGAGATACCTATGGAAGAAGATGAGCTATTACAACAGTATGATATCGACAAGGTTGCTTATACTGGTCAAAATAAAGGCCAGTATGGCTTGAGTGGATATTGCAACCCTATGAGAATAGACAAAACATGGGGACATGAACTCATTTACCAAAATCACAACTTATATTGCTGCAAAATGTTACATATAAAAGCAGGCAACAGCTGTAGCTATCACCTCCATATGGAGAAGCACGAAACCCTACTTGTCCTAAGAGGGTTACTGCTTATAGATACTACTCATAATAAAGAAGAAAAAACTTATTCAGTAAAGCCAGGAGAAGCATTTGTTGTCGCTCCTGGTTTTATACATTCCCTCAGAGCAAAGCATCATGATGTTGTTTTGATTGAAGCTTCCACACCCTCATATGATACTGATTCGATAAGAATAAAAAACGGAGATTAAAACAATGTACGAACTAGATTTAAAAAACTATAAACCAGAATTTGATATGCCATATAGCGCTGAATACATAGCATCTTTTATAAAAAGATGTGAAAAAGAAAGTGATTATGTAGACTATTATATACTATATGGTGAATTACAGGTTATAATTGATAACGTTCACCTAGAGGAACCTTTTATAAATAATCCAATTATACAGCTTAAGCTTGATAAATTGGAAAGAAAATTCGATATATGCCAAAAGTTATTATATAAACAAGGATATTAAAAAATGAATGAAGAGATAACATTATTATGGGAATCTATTAAAGAAGACATAGTAGAAGCTGAGAAAGATTTGTTGAAAAACGCCAAAGGCAACAAGGCTGCAGGAGTTAGATTGAGAAAGCAAATTAAAGAAATTTCAACTAAATTGAAAGATTTAAAAAAGCAAAGTCTGCAATCGAGAGGTCTAAATGAATGATAAATCACTAGGAGTCTTTTGTAAAAGTGATAAAAGGTTTTACTACATAGAGGCTGGAAGTAACCATGTTACTAATACAGTCCCAAGGATAGTTAAAACACTTATATCCAGAGGACTTGTAAAACTAACTGAAGATAACCCTTTGACTACAAGTCAATATGAAGTATTTAAAATAAAGGATGCCAAAGAGAAAGAATTTGAAATAATACCTATATTCTTAAGTCCTCATATCAAAAAAGTATTTGAAGAAAGTCAACAAAAGCAAACCACCGACAAATGGAAGTAAAACTAGATATAAAGTTATTTTATATAGCGATCCTTTTAGGAGTCTTTTTCTTTTGGCTCTTGCATGAGCCAAAAGAAGATCCAGCTTATAGAGAGCTTTTATCCAAGTATGATGAGATTCAAACTGACTACGACACCCTTAAGAACAAAAACCTATCTTACTCTAGCTACTTGAAGTCCATAGAAAAGAACAATGAAGACCTATTGATAGAACTAACTAAATACAAGAACAGGAAAGAAAAGATCAAGTATGTAGATAGAGTAGTATATCAAATAAAAGAAACTGTTGTAGAAAAGCCTCTAGATACTAAAAAGTTTATCTATGAGACGAAGATAGGTTTGCCTGTGTGTTTGTTCGAAGTGAAAGAAACTAATTACAAATTTGAAATCCTACCAGTAGAGTATGAAGTGTCCTTGATTAAAGGGGAGAACAACTCTTCAGTAAAACTAAAAGCAAAGAGCGGATACAATGGTAAAGAGTATCTACTTCCTATAGATATTAAAGAAACAGAAATAATAAAGATAAAAGATCACAAATATTTCGACTTTCAAATATCAGCTGGGTTTTCGGTGGATCTAAATACAGTAACTGGTTTAGAAGTTTCACCGACATTAAACTTCCCGATCCTTCACATTAAGAAACACTTAGATATAGCAACACCTAAAGTACTACTGAAAAGCCAGCCACAAATAGGATTAGACTTTGCCAACTATAATATAGGCAGGAAAACCAAAATCCTAAATGATACTTGGCTCGGAGTAGGTACAGCAATAGGACTTACTTCAAATTCAATTAATATTACTTTAACGAGTAAATTTTGAAAGAAAACTTAATAACAGAAAGCAATTTTAGGCAATATTTAAAATGCCAAAGACTGTTTTCTTACGAACCTAATTTCGCAGAAAAGATAGAACTGCAAATCTTTAGAGACTTATTTGAAAGATGTGCCAGTTTGTATTTGAAAAACAGCGCGTATTCAATGTCTTCTAACGTGTACAATGAGACAGTAGTTATTCTCAACCGATACAACAAAACAGAGCAGTACCTTGAGTCTCAGTACGAAAAACTATTGAACACATTGATTATAAATTCCACAGAGTTAATAAGTAAATTTAATATCAATTCGTACTACCCAATAACAGGTCCTCTGTACTACAATCACACCATAGATAAATTGACTATAAAAATTAAAATATCCGGCATATTTAGAAATAAGAATCAATCCCTGAATATAGTTTTGTTTTCACCTCATAAAAACGAACTGAATATATTGAACGACCCAATAAACCATTTCATAAATAATAATTTCAACAAACTTATTGCCACTCATCATAAGAGACCGAATGTTATTTTTCATATCTTTTACTATGATAAAGACGAACTAAAACACATTAAGCACATATTTAAATCCAATAAAATAAATTACAATTCAATATCAAAGCAATATATTAGCGACTTCTACAACCCAGTAGTACCTTGTAACTATAATTGCAAATATAAAAACAAATGCATGAGTAAAAATTATGAATTATGACTTTCTAATAGTTAATGATGTCCAACAATACCTAGATCCAAAAATATTCGGAGGCGGGCCTTGGATGCATTTAGCAACAATCAAAACACCAACTAAAAGCTTTAGAGGTAAAACTTATCCTTCTAGAGAGTTTATATGTTTTAAACATACTCCTACTGATAAAGTTTACATTGAAGAAGTAGATACTTCTCACAAAGGTATATTTAAAAAAATAGAAGACAATGAACTTTGGAAAGATTTAGCACAGTACTTATCTTCAAAAGGTTACTTAGCTTTTGTAGGTAACAAGGAGTATAAAATTGTTTCACAAAAAAAGTAAATGGAATAATCAGTTTTCAAAACTAAACTCTTCTAAATTCCATGAGAAACTAAGACAAATATTTGTAACAGATAGTTTTTTCAAAAATTTATCTTGTTATCAAGAAGTTAAAGTATCGAATCTGGTACCAGGTTACCAATCCAATCAGCACGCAGTTGATTGGTATATAGAAGAATTAATGCTAGTAATAGAATTACACGGAGAGCAGCACTACTCGCCTACCAACTTTGGGAATTCATCCTTCGAGCAAACTAATATAGCATTCAATAACATTAAGTATAGAGATAATTTAAAGAAAACGGCCCTCGAAGAAAACGGTTACAGTTACTTAGAGATACCATATAAAGATGTAACTAAGTTATCCTCAGAATACTTAAAAGATAAAATATTTAAAGGTTAAAAATGAAAAACAATAAATTAAAAAACAGAAACTCAACTAAAATAGACGTAACACCTTGGTCCCCTAGAGATGTTACGTATTACGGCCCCTTAACAAGGGAGCTTTGCTTTTGGGGCCCAGTAAACTACGAAAGTTCTCTTTCGATTATATCTCAACTTAAAGAACTGGAAGCAATAGATCCGAAATCCCCCATCACATTAAACATAAACACAGAAGGAGGTAGTCTTTCTGACGCTTATGCTGTGTACGATACGTTAAGATCCATTGATTGTCCGATAATAACTATCGCTACAGGTATGTGTGCAAGTGCGGGACTAGCACTTCTTACAGCTGGAGATTACAGATTCGCTTCTCAGAATACTATATTCTTTTACCATCAAACAATATTGGATGGTAACAGCTTGAATTCACTAGAAGCATCTGAAGCAACTCATCAAGCTTATGAAATGTGCCACACCCTTTACGATAGGACTATAATAGAAAACACTAAGATGACTTTAAGCAACTGGAATGAGAATTTTAAAAATAGAACTGTCAAGTATTTCGACGCAAAAGAAGCGTTGAAATATGGCTTCATTGATGATATAATTAAAAATACAAGATTTAAATTAATAAAGGAGAAGAGTAATGGCTTCAAGAGGTAGAGGCGCTAGAATTAAAGGTGCAAATTTCGAAAGAGAGCTAGCTAAAAAATTTAGAGATTCACTAAACATTAGCGCTTATAGGGGGTTAACTCAAACTAGAGGCGGTGGTGAAGAAGTAGCAGACGTCCACATGGACTATATACACGTAGAAGCCAAAAGACAGAAAAGATGTAATATTAAAGCAGCGCTAAATCAAGCAATAAACGATTGCACTAATAAAGAAGATAAACTTCCAGTAGCAATTACAAAAAATGATCGAGAGCCAATATTAGTAACGATGCTATGGGAAGACTGGATAGAAATTTTTAAAAGTTATGTTGAATTACAAGAAGATAAACCCGAATAAAAAAAACCTACCACTAAGTATAGACTCTGGTCTATTCAAAAAACTATGGGTAGAAGCACTAGAAGACAAAGAATCAGATCTCAATGAACTCTTAAGTCTACTGGAACCGTTTTTTCAAAAACTTATCAATCAATTCTTAACTTTTAAAAATTTAGATTTTACATTCATGTCTTTATGTCAGTACATATCACCTGATCCAAAACAAGCAATAATTAAAATAACCAATTGGATGAACAATACAGACTCAATGTACTCTGATATTGTTTACTGCTTTATAAAAAGGACCAGGGCCATAAAAAAGATACCGAAGCACGGTAGACCTTTAATGGTAGAATATTACTTTATCACTGATTTTAAATACGAACTATCAAAATACATCAAAAAACAGAAATACAATACAAACAACACTATAAAACAAGAACATTCTGAGGTAAAACTGAACATAATCCTTGAAAACAATTGGCAGAGATATCTGTACAATTTGTATATGCAGGGTTATAATAATTCAGAAATATCTCAATTGACAAAACTAAGTAGAAAAACCATTATTAAAGAAGGAGAAAAACTATGTCAATGTCTAAAACACAAGCTATGAAAGACCTAGAAAGAAACAAACTATCAAACCAACAAGCTCTAGTTGACAAAATAACTGGAACGAAAACAATACAAACAATACAGAGAATTATACCAGCTGGAAAAACTCTTCTTGCAGATATCAACAGAGAAGATCTACCAAGAGCTTGCTACAACTGGTTGAGACACTGCAGACACTTCAGTGAATTCACAATATCTTTTTTAAAAATATCAGAGCTTCAGACAGCAGATAAAACTAAAGTCTTAGACTTTGATACGAGATCAAGAAACATTGAATGGGAAACGAGAGGAAAGAAATGGCTGGGCGAAATAGCTGCAGAGAATCTACTGAAAGAAAGTGTAATCGCTGTATCTGGTAATAAAGACGGGCTATTCATTCATACTACAACTGAAGCAATCTCCCCTGAAGAAGATAACTGGGAACCCTGTCTCCAATTCACGCCTTTCAAAGGCAATGCTTAATGAACAAACACTACGATAAATATTTAAAAATACTAAAAGACAATGAAAGAAGAAAAGCAACAAGAACTAAACGAAATAAAACGAGATATAAAGAGCATAAAATCAAAGATACGAAAAGTAGAAAAGCTACTCCAAAAAATAGCAGAAACTATAGAGAGTAGCGATTCGAAAAAAATCGAAGAAGTAAATCTTCTATATTTCAAAGACTAAATTAACTTAACGGTTCTTCTTCAATTAGAGTTACTCTGTTTTCAAGAGCCGTTAAATCTTCTTTCATATCCTTTATATCACTCTGTATGATAACTAGAAGCTCTTGTACTTGCTGTATCGAAGCGAGGCTATCGATAGCAACAGCAAGATTATTGAAAGCTTCTTCAAGAATCTTAATTCTTTTTACAACTTTAAGATATTTATCCTCAGATAACTCAAAGCTAGACATTACTCATCCTTTGTCTTAGAGCTAGAACTACTTTTCTTAGATCTGCCTCTCGCAGTAGAAGAAGTTTGCTTTTTCGCTAACTCTTTTTCCTTGCTAGCAAGATCTAACTTTAAAGCTTCAACGGTTTTTTCTAATTCAGCAATAATAGCTTTACAAGAATTATGCTCAGTTATAATCTTTTTATATTTTCTTTTTAAATCTAAATAATCTAATTCATCACGAATATTCATTTTTTCAACTCCTTTAAATAATTAACTACGCCACACTTTCATTAAATCGATAGCAGATTGACCACCAATATAACACATTGCAATTGTACCCCAAGAAGCAGCATCCAGATGACTAAAAACAACCATTCCTGTGGCAACTAAAAACACTAGCAATTTGCGACTTGCGACCTTAGCTTGAACTCTATCTAAGAATCCATTCGAAGTGCTACAGCACTCTTTTTCACAATCTTCTTTTTCCATAATATTCTCCATATTACATAATAACACTTTTTTTACTTTTTTTCATCTTTTTTGCAATCTTCTGGAAGCTGAGACTTTAGTTCTTCTTTGTAGATATCCAAATCAGGTTGATCCCATTTAGTATCAGGGCAATAGTTCCTGTAATCTTCTTGATCTTGTAAATAGATTTCCAAAGCAACCATGTCTTTTTTTAAACTATCGCAAGGCTCACTGACCGCAGTCTGAATAATAAACAATATCATTTGTCTTTCTTCCTCGTAACTAATTCTTCAATTCTACCTAAAGAGCCTTTCATGTATTCAATATCCTTTTCAATGCCAATGATTTGCGATGTAATCGCAAGCTCTTTGCTTTCGTATTGATCTTTCTTCTTTACTAGATCTACAATAACTACTTCAGCATCACCTAAATCGTTTTGAAGTTCTGCAACTTTTATATTAGTATTCCAGACCCAGCCTGCCAATGGTATAATAGTCACAGACATCATTATTTGAATCATTTTCCAGACATCATCTTTTGTTAAATTAGCCATTTTTAATCTCCTCTAATAGTACTGACAGATCCAAACCCCCACAATCTATCTTTTTATTTGTTAAATGATAATGATGAACAAAACCCCTATATTGACTTTTAGCAGCTTTTGAATACCTGTCGGTATATTGAGTGCCAGTAAGATTCAAAGGAGTCTCTAAAGGAATTCTCAAGCCTTTATTTACAGCTTTAAATAACGCCTTAAGGGCTTTAAGTTGAACAGGGTAAAAACCTAAATGATCTGTAAGCATCTTACCATGAACTACAGATTTTTCAAGTATAGGTCTTTCTCCAAAACCTTTCTCAACGTACCAGTCTTGATACTTAGGATAGAAAGCATTTGATATTTCGACACCTATAGTAAAGTCATTAGCACCAGAAGCGTGCCAAGCAACATGAGTTGTGTCTAGAGTTTGATATATAGTTCCATCGTTATCAATTAAGAAGTGAACAGATATCCCTCTTTTGTCTAACACTCTTTGACATATCTTCGAAGAGCAACAAACATCCCAATGATTTACAAGCATCCTTACGTCTCTTCTGCCGATAACTTCTCGGTAATTACCTTTTTTAGCCTGAAGGCCTTTCACATCAGTCCAAAGAATAACTTTATCCCACTCGATATCAACTGGTTCGCCATGACAAATAATATAACTACTGTATTCTTTATCAGTATCGAATTCTTCAAGATCTAAAGCTCTTTCATTGAAAACTCGTCTAAAAGTATCAGGGCCACACATCCCATCTGGATAAAGGTTGTGATCTTGCTGAAACGAAGCAATAGCTTTTTCAAGCTCGTCTCCAAAATCGGAACAACCAAACCACTCTGGTTTCCATCCAAACTGTCTAGAAGTTTTTTTATTGTAACTCATATTACTTCCTTTTTGAAAAGTATTTAATACTAATAAATCTTCCCTTTCTTAGGTGACTTCTTTTTCTTCTTTGATGTAGCCTTTTTCTTTGTTGCTTTCTTTTTGCCGTATCCTTTCGGTGTAGCGCTTTTATATGATTTACCGCTCATTGATGGCATATTAACTCCCTAATGCATTTTCTAATATTTTAATAATTACAGCGCCTAAACCTCCTCCAAAGGAACCCCAAGCGACTTTCTCTGCAAGACTTATTTTAACAGATACAATTTGATTATCCAATTCTTCTATCTTTTTATCTAGAGTGTCTTGCTTTACCTCAAGAGTTTCTATAGACTTTCTATCTAAAAGTTGTCTTTGATTAGTTTCAGAAATCTTTTCAGTAAGAATATCTACTTTACCAATAAGTTTATCAAAACTCACTGATAGATTTTGTAATTTATAAGCAACTAAATTAAACTCAGACAAGAGTTCTGTTAATCGATTATTTAAATCATCATTCATTTAAAGCTCCTCTTACAGCTAATAGCTGCTATAAAATTACATTACCTATATTAGCATTTTAGCTATAACTTTTTCCAGTTAAACAAAATGCAAAAGTTCTAAAAACTACTTTTTATTCTTAAGGATAAGACAGCAAACAGAATTTGCTCGCATGTTACCCTTATAGTGATCCATACCTTTCAGTGGGCACTGAGACTCTTTTACTTCCTTCCACGTATCGTTTTCTCTACTTACTAGAGTAAAGTAAACCTCCTCTACAACTTCGAACGGAGCAGTAAGTTCTCTAATCATACCCTTGTCATAAACTATAACCCACCCAGAGTCTTCAAACTTTCCATAAGGTACAGTAAGAATGGCTTGACCATCTTGTTCTAAAAATTTCATCATATGACCAAAGGCTTTCCTTTGAGGATAGTACGCACTGTCTTTCAAAGACGTCTCTCTTGTCTGACCGTAAGCTGTCAACCCAATGTGCTCTAGTGTTGAAATACACAAAACATTATCGAACTTTCCTAATTCCTCAGGATCTTTTCTTCTAATGTCTGACACTATACATTCAACTCTTGAATCACTTTTGTGTGTAGAGAACTCTCTCACATCATTCAAAAGTAATTTTAAAATATTTTTATCTAACAGTTCGTCTACATAGCATGATTCCGCAGAACCGATATCGAGACAACTCTTGCCTTTTATTCTATTTAACATCCATGGAACTTCCACAGTTCTTTCACCCCACATTTTTATTCTCCTTGATAAATCTTTATCATTATCTATAATTTTAAAATACTCTTCTTTGGAAAGTATAGCATTTTCTCCTTCCTGAAATCCTGCTGCAACTTTCTTTCCAATAATACAATCTATATATTCAATTCCCAAGACTTTGTGAGCCCAATATCTACAGAAACCATCTTTTCTTTGCAATTTAAATTCTAAGGGCCCCCACTCACAGGCAATAGGCCTAATGTATTTTCCAGCTTTTATTGCTCGAACTATTTCACCCACTTTATCATGATGCAAGGTATTGTCATGGGCAAAAAAGTTATACTTGATAACCTCCAACTTCTCAAGCTCTTTTCTTTCTTGCGAATCTAAAGGTCTATGACCACTATCAAACGGATTTATAATAGATAAAGGCAACGACAAGCAAATAAAATCATTGTCTCTTAGCTTGAATTCAATTAGCTCAATATAACTTTCTATTGTTTTTTGCTTTAACATTCTTAATACCAAGATAAATCTTTATAGCCGGCCTCGATGAAACAAGACTTTAATTTTTCATCAGCCTTTAAAAGGCTATACTCTACATCATAGATGTTTAAAATTGAATCCGTCCTTGAACTTAAAATACTGTTTTTGATTTTTAAAAACTCTTCTTCACCCTTCCTGGCTTTTAAATGCCTGCTACTCTTAGTGGTTCCGACAAAATTATTTTGCTTAATTAAATTTTTCAACTTCAAGCTTAAAGAAACTTCCCACTCCTTTGCTTTTTTTTCAAATTTATTTAAAATTAAATTTTTATCAATTCCAATTGGATAGACAAATATTTTATCCTGATGGGTAAAAATATCAATTAATCTTTCAGACAACAATACAGTTTTATTCTTTCTTTCCTCGTAAGAAGCTTTCCATTTTTCGTTTCCCCACAGGGCATAGTCCGTCCAATACTGAGTATGCAAAACTAAAAGTGGATCCCTTATAGTGGAAAAAACAGGTATGCATGGCTTGTCAACTTTACTCAAACTAGAAAACATAGGGTCTATTTGACTGGGAATATGACTGTGAACTATTACAAGAGACTTACTCCTTTTTTCTTCCTCAGTTAAGTAAGCAACTATGTTCTCTTCAACCCAGCTTTTATCAAAATCCTTACAGTCTAAACGCCATAACTTCTCCCTCCCCCTCTTAGAAAATTGGCCATCGCCCATCCATAATACTTTTTCTGGTGATTCTAAATTTTTAAACAAATTACAAACAAACCTAGTACCAGTTGAACCTAAAGTTCTACCTAAAATAATTTGCATCTCTTACACCTTTATAAATTCAAACACTTAATAACACTCGCCTTTCATTATTTTCTTATACTCCCCTTCAGAAACAATGAAGCTCTTTTTAGCTTGAGCTCCTGGGATAGTTCGCTTTCCAATAACACAATCAATATACTTAATACCTAGAACTTTGTGAGCCCAGTACCTGCAAAAACCATCTTTTCTTTGCAGTATTGGATCGCCAAACTTGCAAGCAATTGGACGTATAATTTTACCAGCCTTTATAGCTTTGATAACTTCTTCTATTGTCCTATTGTGCTCGTCATTTGGTGGAGCCATAAAGCCGTACTTAACTGTATCGGGGTCATAATTCTTCCTTTCTCCTGGCATAAGCAATCTGTGAGCTGCATCGAAAGGATTTATAAGCGACATTGGAACGGACAAACAAATTCTATCTGTCGACCTTAGTCTGTACTCGATATACTCAATATAGCTAACAGCCATTCTACTTAAAAAGAATTCGAATTCTCTATTCGAATAAAAATCCAAACGAAGGTCTCTGTAATGTAAGTGATGAGCTCCTTTGTTAATCTCTGTTGTGAATTTGTTAGGATAGTATTTGCACACAGGATCTACTTTGATCGTATCTAAAACCATACCCCTATCTGATTTGCCAGAACGTTTCTTTCTAAGTTCTTTTGCAGCTCTTGTTACAGAGTCTGCAAAATCCAAAAACTCATCATCAGAAAACTCAAGTCTCCTATTCCTGTAATGCAAATGTATATCTTCGCAATCTTCGATAGTCAATCTATGCCCCCATGCAGAAGGCTTACCTTCTATGGATTCTGAGATTAAAATTTTCAATATGTGACCCATTATTTTCTCTCCATTAATTTAAATAATTTTTCTACTGGGACTCTATGGTCAAGCTCTAAAAATTCTTCCGATCTCATTTCAAAGTAGTCATGTATAGGCTCACCCAGAGCCCAAGTTCCAGTAGTTCCACCATGCTCTATTACAGATCTTCGGTTACCGTGCTCATCTTCACCCGGATAGAAAAACAAAGAAGGAACATCTGCAGTCCATGCTGCAGAAAGCATACTGCTGTGAGATCCAAGAAAGCCATCAGCCCTTCTACAAAGCTCAACGTTCACTCTGCAAGATGTTTGATTTACTAAACTTATAACATTCGGATGCATATGCTGCTCTGGGAATATTAGTTTTTCTTCAAAACCTCTCAATCGAGCTACTCCATCATTTGAAGTCCTACCTATGAAATATACTTTGTAACCTTGATCTGCAAGACTATTGGCAGATTGAAAATACTTGTAATCTGGATAGCATTTATACTTTCCGTCATACGGATGAGGTAAGCAACCTCTGTGAGGAAGACCCGCAAAAGGGTGAATTACGACATACTTATCTTCTTGAATTGTATTTAGAAATTTAGATTCTTTTTCTGTTAAGAAAACTTCAGGCTCATGTTCTTTTAAATCTAAATGAGATTCTCTTAGAGAGGTAGCCGCTAAATGATTTTTCCATTCCCGTTCTTTCGGATCCCCAGGGCGATACCACTTGTAAAGTAATATAGAATCTATATAAGGGTTGGTGTATATCAACTCTGAACATCCAGGATTGTGAACAACAACAGAAGCAATTAGTTTAGATTTTGTTTTAGATTTTAAATCTTTTATTTTCCTCCAAGAAGAGTCTTTGAAATAAGTAAAAATAAAATCGCCTAGCCCTCCACCTGCAGAAACATAGTAATTACTCATACCAGCTCCTTAACTTTTTTAAATACTCTTTCTGCTTTTAGATCTTTCATGCACTTTGTATTGTGTGGACAAGGTTTGTACCAGCATCCAATGCATCCTAACTCATCCATTCTGATTGCAGTGTGAGTTGGATAGTATTTTACTCTTGTTTCTGGAGGAATAGACCCAAATACAACTAAAGATTTAGTATGAACAGCAGCTGCTAAATGCATTAGCCCTGAATCGGGACCTATGAATAGGTCGCATCTCTTTATATAAGATGCTATATGTCTTATGTCTAGATTGGATATATTTACAACACCCATACCGTCCCAACCGTTATAAAGTTTATTAAAATCAGATACAAAAACAACACAATTTTTGTATTCCTCTTTTATCATTTTTACTAAATTTAAAGTATTCTTTATATCGTAGCTTCTCTTTCCTTCATTTGAAGCAGTATGTATAAAGAACTTTCTCTTTCCTTCGTATTGATTGAAAATAGTATCCGCCTCTTCTTTCTCTTCTTTTGTTTCAAGATAGAAAGGAACTGTATTTTGAATACTTTTTACATTTATAGCTTCTGAAAATATCTCTATTCTGCCTCTAGGATACTTAGATCCACGTTCTTCCATTATGCAAACGGTTGTAATATCTTTATAAAAATTATATCTAGAACTTCTTACAAATTTAGAATCTAGGATCTCATCAATGAATGGTGCGTTTTGGATAAGCTTGTAATAAGTGTTATCGTAAGTTGAAGATTGGTCTATTGCGAAATGCAACTTAGACTTAGGGTTCTCTCTTTTGAACTCTCTTAACGCTACGGTACACATGAGAATATCTCCAATCCCACCCAATCTTCTATTTATACAAACTGTATCAGTGTTAGCAAGCATTTTTAACTTAATCCTATCTTTAGGATTGCTAATGCTGTGCCTTCTTAAAACTTGCATTCTGTTTCTTCTCATAAATCACTACGAACTAAAAAGATGAACTCTAGGATCGCTTACTTCGATGAACCCAGTAGCTGTACTGCCACTTCGATCAATAAAGTATCCTTCGATAGCAATTTGCAATTGTCCATATCTATCTTTTATATCAAAAAGCCTACTAGGTTCATCTACTTGAACAGTAATGAAAGTATCTTCTTCTCCACTTCCAGATGGAGTCCAAAGTATAGTACTAATTGAATTTAATGTTACATTAGACCATGTAGATGTTGAATCATCATACAAAGAAACGTAAACGCCAACTCTTATACCTCTATTTCCATTTAAATTTGAATATACTAGATCTTTAGTTTTGACATAGAATGAAAGAAGAGTGCAAAGGTTATTTCCATTAAAACTCTTTGTACCTATACCTCTTACATTTCTATCTAAATCTATAGTTTTAACTAAAGTTAATTTCTGGCCAGCAGCTCTAGACTCTTCAACATTAACTTTAAGGCCAGTAGGGTTATATTGAGTTATCATTCCGTGATCTTCACCAAGAGCTTCAGCAGCAGTTCCAACTGACATACTAGTGATAGTTTCTTCATCAACGATAGTGGTATCTCCTCTAACACTTAGTGTTTGCGCTGCAACTGTTATTATTCTCTCTGTGCAAGTTAAGAACATTGCAACGGTAGTAATACTAGATCTATTATCGTTACTTCCACCAAACCAAACATCAGATCCAACTTGATTTATAATTCTTTGTTCGTCTCCAGAATCAAAACTTATATCTTCACCTCTAATTTGCCCAGCAGTTATATCTGTAACATCAGTACTACCGTAATGAAATATAAGAGATTTGTCAGCTTTTATATGCGTATTAAAATCTATTCTATTAGTTGCAGTCCCTGATGTTATATCTCCAGTTATAGCCCCGACTGAATTGCTTCCGCTATAAATAGCAATACCTTCAGTATACAAATTATCTAAAACTTTAGTAGCACTTCCTATATAAGAATTGGCAGCTTCTGGTGTTAAAACACCGTTATTAAATTTCCATTGCAAAGTACTACCAAAGTTTATATTAACTTCATTACTGGTACCGTCAACAACTACACTAGCAGTTCCATCTTCAATTCTATCAACAGAAGGAGTACTTACTAGCGTATCAACATCAACCCACTCTAAATTTGCTTGGCTTCCGTTTTTCCCTGTGAGTCTAAGTACTTGATCATCGTTACCTATAGCTGAAGGGAGTCTATAACTCTGAGCAGTATTATTTTGATGATCGGTTCTTATGATAAAAGCTTCATCATTCCCCATCAAACTTAATTCTATTCCAGTACCAGCACCACTAGCATTAAACTGATAGTAGTGTCTATCGTTATCAACAGTCGATGTGAATATCAATCTGTCCTGAGCAGTCGCATCTACATGTATTTTTGCATAATCCGATACATTTGTTTGAGCTCCAGATTGACCAGTAACATAAAAGAATCTACTGAAAACATTTTGCATATGGCAATTAGCTCTACCAATACTTCCTTGATTAGCACCACCGGTATATAAAGCAGTATTTCCTTCTTCAATTCTAAAATTACTAAAAGCTAAAACATCATTACCAGCAATGTTTTGAATATTTATCACTTGATCAGTGCTACCCATAGCACCAGGAGTATCAGTGAGACCAATAAAAGTAGTTGCACCACCCCCACCGCCAGAAGGAGTTACCCATTCAACTGCTGTTCCATTTGCATCTACAGCTAAAACTTGCCCTGTAGTTCCAAAACTAGAAGGAGTATCACTTAGACTCAAAAGAGTAACAGTACCTGCAACTATATTGCCAACCTCAGTATCAAGAGTTGCTATTGCTTCTTCTAAGCTATCTCCATCCGAAATATAGTTCAAACTTGCATAAGTGCTATAACCTGGCGACGAATCCATCAAGGTATCCATTCCTGCAAACTGCTTAATTGCATTTAAGTTTGTGACCAAATCTTCAATATAACTTTGAGGGATAACAACATCCCAGTTTATTTCACTAGCGGATACATCAAATTCAAGTGTTGGATAAGTCGGCTCACAAGAGCCATCTGAAACTAAAGTTGGAGAATTAGTAAATTTAGAAAGTATGGCAGATAAATGAGATGTAACAGAATATTGCATTTCTTTAACACCGTCATTGTCCATGCTGTAATTGCAACCATACAAATCCTTATAAACGGTTTCCAAGTTATTCTCTAAAGCACCTATGCTTGCCTTTAGTTGACTGTCATCGAACTCAATTGCAGCTAATGTCTCTGACGTTAAGTCTTCTATCTTTTTAGATAGATAGTATAAGGCTCCAGTAATAGAATGAGGCTGTTTGTTTATCTCATCCCATAATGCTGGCAAACTGTTTTCGTCAGCCCAAGGTTCTGCAGTTAAAGTCCATCCACTAGCACCACCATAAGTTTCATTTAGAACATCATACTCCGCCCAAGGAGCAGATCTAAAACCTGAATACTTTCTGTAAGGAGAGTTTTTAGACCCAGTAAATATTGGGTAAATGATATTTTGCCAATTAAAAACATAATTAGCTTCAAAGTTTTTTAAACTCTCAATTAATAAATTTTTATCACTTGAACTAGTCAACCCCATAAGGGCTCCAGTTTGTTGATATATTTCTCTTATAGTTGTGTTGTAATATTTTGTGCTATTCTCTGGCATTATATGACCCTTATACTAATACTATTTATATGCGGACTTACGTTTGTATTACTGTTCTTAAGTATTGCTTTTACATATATATTGTTTCCTGAATTTGCTTGACCTTGAACTATTATACTACATTTTTCCTTATCCCACGAAGAATCTTCTTTCAGACACTTAACTTTTAAATAACAAGAATCGTCAAACCTTTCAATCGTATAAATGGATAAATTGCCATCATTAACAGAGCTCTCAAAAAATTCTATCGGGCAGTATTTAAGTAAGCTCCCAAATACTCTTCCTAAACTAAAGTAAAGTTTTTCTCCTTCAAAGTTAGAAGGGTAAGAGTACCCTTCTATTAAGAGTTTATGATTGTAGGGGTAAAGCTCGTCCTCCTCTTCGAGTTCTTTAGAAGAAGCAATATCAGCTTTAATATCTTTCCAATAGATATCACTTGTTTTGAAAGTGTGATAACCTTCATCGAGTCTAACGATGCCGGACTTTTCATATCCATCTACAACTGCAGAAGTGTTACCTAGATCTATTATCCTGCCTTCAATGGAATCTATATAGAAACCACAAGAGTACATCCCTGTGTCCTTATTATAGAACCATCCTCCTTTAGCGCCATAAACCTCGAGAGTACTTTGAGAATTTCTCTCAACTCTTAAGTTTTTCAAATTGATTTTATCTAAATCTGCTTGAGCTATACTAAAATTGTATATAAGTTCATCAAGAGCTCCACTGGAAACCTCATCATCTCTAATTAAAGAAGTTTTTTCTTTTAGGGTGTCTATCTCTTTAAGCAAACTACTTTTGTTTAAAGAACCGAACTTAACAATATCTGAAGCATTCTTGTCATTGCTGTATTCAGCACTAACCCAATCAATTCCATCTTTAGATAAAAAGAAGCTTACACTGGTTTTTTCAGGTATTATGCAACAAGTATTGTTAGCAATAGTAGCCATAGAAAAATTAATTGGATCTCCATACTCATTGTAAACTGGATATGGCCCAAACATAGCAGTGGAAATAGAATTAGGTTTGTATTCGCAGATATCAAAATCAATTGAGTCTAAAGTCAACATATATAAATATGTCTTCTTGAATTCAATTATACTGTCAGCTTTATTCTTTTTAAACTTAATTTTAATTTTCTTTACTTCTAAACCTAAAGACGAAAAATTCTCACCACTACTAAACCTTTTACCAC
>Ga0098059_1000477_pt1 | contig 24704 bp, 18 predicted proteins | sample 20_taG_FD_92580 | JGI IMG/M metagenome (GOLD analysis project Ga0098059, IMG submission 92580) | Marine viral communities from the Subarctic Pacific Ocean - 20_ETSP_OMZ_AT15318 metaG | ecosystem: Environmental > Aquatic > Marine > Oceanic | place: Subarctic Pacific Ocean | collected 2015-01-19
ATCCGTGTAGTTTTCTATTTCTCTTTTCCAATTAACCTTTAATGAGGCGGGACAAATAATTAACACTTTTTTCACCTTACAACTTATACTAGCCATAATAGCAGAACTAGTTTTACCTAAACCCATATCATCCGCTAGGATATACTTCTTATTGGATACTAGTTTAGTTATAGCTGTTTTTTGGTGTTCGAAGGGGGGACGATGAGAAAACTCACCGAAATCCACTACAACATCAGGATTAGCTCTAGGAATAATCTGGTTTTTAGGAACCCAAAAAGCATTAAGAGAGTCCGACTTAATAACCTTACCCCAAACATGATAAGCTTTTTCTGTTTCAGTAAGTAATTTCTCAATCCAGATAGACTTAGGTGGAGATTGTAAAAATTTTGTGGACATATATTCTTTTGCTAAATAATCATCTATTTCCATCCACAACCTCACAACCTTAGGTTTTTCGATGTAATTTTTATTAATATAGTCTGCTTGTGAACGTGTTAATGTGAAGGTTTTACTATTGAGCATATTATTTCTGAGGCCTATAATGTAGTTATTGGCCCCACTATAATCAGCTAATGAATTCTTAGCTTTAATTTCTGGTGGGAAATTTTCCATATTAAAAATATAATAAAAAGAGAAAAGAAAGACAAATTGTATTTATAATAAAAGGACATATTATATGGCAAATAAAAAAATACCTATTACAAGGATATCTAGATTTTTTAGTTCTGAAGATTTTCAGTTAGAACAGAACGTAGGTATGGAGTGGTTACATGGTGATATGCATTTTACTTTGGTTTTATTTAGGGTGGATGCAAGACTTTCAGATGTAGATGATGTTTATGGTGAATCTGGTCCAGAAGAAATTAGGTATAAAGCACCAGTAGAGTTTAATGCTTATGTTAAAATAGATGAACCAAAGCTTGATAGTTACGCGGGTGGGTTAGTTAAAGATTTAGAACCAGGGAATATGACTTTAGGTGTTTATATAAAACATTTAAATGAATTAAATATAGACATTAATTATGGTGACTATATAGGTTATGCTGAAACGGAAAATAAAATGAGATATTATACCGTAACAAATGACGGTAGAGTAACATCTGATAATAAACACACTATAGGTGGGTATAAGGCTTTTTATAGAACTGTTATGTGTTCTTACGTAAGTCCTAATGAATTTAAAGGAGTATAATGGCATTACCAAAGAAAGTAAAAAAGAGTTTGAATATATCTCCGGGACCAATCCAGGGACACTACCCTACTGGGTACAATGGCATAACTACACCTAATAGAAGAAAAGAACTCGCAAATTTAATAACTGAAGATGGGACCTATCTACCGAAGTCAGTACTACATGCAGATATGGATAGGGGTATGTTAGATTTTGTAGAAGAACAATTAAAAACTGTAAGTAATGGGAAAAAGATTAATGTTATAGATAGAATCCTTACACTACAAAGGTGGGGTGAGTTGGCACAAACATGGAAATTTTCTACAAAAGACAAAAACGTAGAACTACCTTTTATTGTGGTTGTTAGAAATCCAGAAGTGCAGTACGGCAGTAATCCAGCTTTACAATATACCATACCAGATAGAAAACAGTTTCATTATGCAAAGGTACCAACCTGGGACGGTAACAGAAAAGGATATGATATATATACAATACCACAACCAGTTCCAGTCGATATAATATATGATGTAAAAATTATTTGTAATAGAATGAGAGAACTTAATAACTTTAATAGAGTGGTTCTACAAAAGTTCACATCTAGACAAGCTTACACATTTGTAAAAGGACACTACATACCAATTGTAATGAATTCTATAGGTGACGAAAGTAAGATAGATACTGAAGAAAGAAGATACTACCAACAAAACTATCAATTCCAACTACAGGGATTTTTATTGGATGAGGAGGAGTTTGAGGTTAAACCAGCTATTAGTCGTGAGTTAGTGATGTTTGGTTTTGATGCAAAAGAAAGAAAAAAGGAAAGAAAGGGGTCACCTAAAAATCCAGATAAAGTCAATACTAAATTAACTTTTGACACTGGTGTTGATGAGTTAGTCCTTAACTACGATTATAAGGTTAATATTTCAGCTTTAAGAATTAAAAATGTGGTTTCTTATTCCTTTTATATAAATGAAGTACCACATACTATTGATGAGGTATTAATGATAAACCCTGGTGATACGTTAGTGGTTGAGGTTGTTAAAAGTAATCCTGGACCTGCCACTTTAACACTACAAGAGAAATTAATATATTAATTATTCCCCGTAAATATCTCTTTTAGATTTACAATTTATCCTTATTAGTTGTTCTACAAAAGCAAACATCTTAAGTCCGTTTTTTTTACAATACTCTTTTAGGGTAAAATGAACCTCTTCACTTATCTTTAAATTTTTTATTTTTGGTTTTTTGTCTTTGTTGGCCATTATAGAGGATATTTTTGCTATAACTACTATATAGTATGAAAAAAGTATGAAAATTTACCTACTAAGGGGTAAATATAGTAATTTACTACGTAACTTTTGATAATACCCCTTGTATTTATAATAAAGAAAATAAAATATTTTAAAAATTATAAAAACATGGCAGACGGTAATAAGGTATTTGTTTCTCCAGGGGTATATACTTCTGAGAAAGATTTAACATTTGTAGCACAAAGTGTAGGTGTTACAACATTAGGTATAGTTGGTGAAACTCTAAAAGGTCCAGCTTTCGAACCTATTTTTATACAATCGTATGATGACTTTACAACAAGGTTTGGTGGTACTTCACCAACAACATACGTGGATTCACAAATTCCTAAATATGAGTTAGGATATATAGCTAAGTCTTACTTAAGTCAATCAAATCAATTATTTGTGACTAGGGTATTGGGTATTAGTGGTTATGATGCAGGACCATCATTTAGTGTATTAACTTTAGGGGAATTAGACCCTAAGAGTTTTAGAGCTACTGGTGTTTCAGGAAGTAGTACTACTTCGGCGATTACTACCAGTACAGTATTACCTTTCGTAGTTCCACTAACTGGTACTAATACCACTGTGGGTGAAACTGCATTTATTAATGATGCGATGAATGGTGACTTCTTCTCACAAATTCCAGGTGTGGTATTAAACCACTTTAGAACATCTGATACAGATACCGAATTTGGTGAAACGGTAACATTAACAAATGGTACTACACTACCAACGTTAAAACAATCGTTCCTTGATTTTTTCGCTTCAAGTTTAAGTCTTAAAACAGCATCTAATACTTTATGTTATACTGGTGGTTCACAAACTCCAGCTTCAGGAACGACTGCTTGGCCTTGTCCAGTAGTCTACCAATATGGTTGTATACCTAGTGCAACTACTAACGCAGCTACAGCAAATACCGTAAATACATTAACAGCTGCAACTTCAGCAGTAACGGTGACTAACGTCTTGGGTAGTGAATGTAGTGACTGGGAATCATATAAAAACGATTCTTGGTATTACGCTTTATTTGATAATGACAATAGTACAACATGTTGTACAGGTTCTACATATAGTGGGGTTTCGTACCAACTATATATTAGTGGTAATCCAATAGATATAGCTTTCTCTGCAGCTGGACCTTCAGGATATGATGGTTATTATTCGGCAGCAACAGGAACAACAAGTGCTGGTACAATAGTTTATTCTGGTAATGTAATAATGGATTATGTATCCTACACAAATTTATCAGCTGACAGTGAATATGATGGTATGGTAGTATTAACTTTAAGGTCTAGAGGATTGAGTGATAAAGCCTCGGGTGGACCAGTGTACTCTATTAGTGCAAATACAGCCACATTCCAATGTACCGGGGATTACCATAAGGTATTAGAAAATCCATTTGCTTCATTTGGGGTTAGTGCAGGAACTGTAGATGGTACAGCGTATACATTTAAAACTTCTATGAGTAATACGTCACAAGATTATGTATCGAGAGTATTTGGTAGAAGTCCTTTTGATAAAAAGAAAGAAGAGGTACCTTTATTTGTAGAAGAAGCATACCCAGCATTATTAACTGACTCTTGGAAAAAAGGAAAAGTTAGGGGGTTACAATGTTGTTTCCAATATTTACCATCAGCAAGAAATACAACCAACACAAATACTATCGCTTGGTACATGCATCAATGGACAACACCAGAAACTCCATGGATTGTTTCAGAGTTACAAGGTACTGATGTGTATAGATTATTTAAATTTATTTCTATATCTGATGGTACATCAGCAAACAGAGAAATTAAAATTTCATTAATTAATATGTCGTTTGAGAGGGGTGAATTTGATGTCTTAGTAAGAGATTTCTATGATACTGACGCAAATCCAAACGTACTAGAAAAATACACTAGATGTAGTCTAGACCCAACAAAAGTTTCCTTTATTGGTAGAAAGATAGGTACATCTACAGGTGAGTTTGAATTAAAATCTAAATACACAATGTTATATTTAGGTGAAGGATTATTAGATGGTACATTCGCCAATTCAGTACCAGCAGGATTTGAGGGTTACAGATTTAGAGCTTATGGTACTTGTCCGACTAACCCTAAGATAATATATAAAACAAAATACTACAAACCAGGTGAAGCACTTTATGACCCTCCTTTTGGTAGTGGTACAGTGAATAATCAGACCGTAAGTGGTGGTGATAAAGTAAGTAAAGTTTATCTAGGTGTGTCCAATAGTGCGGGTGCAGCTTATGACCCAGACTTCTTCAACTATAAAGGAAAACAAGTACCAACTACATTATGTACAGCAACAGATGGTGGTGAGTGGAACGTAATCACTAAAGGATTCCACATGGATTCTGGAGCTACTGTAGTTATAGGTGGTAGTGGAGCTTATACTGACTGGACTGGTACTACCTTAAATGGATTACCGGTATTTGATTGTGGAGCAGGTCAATTTAATACTGAACCAACTCTAAGTACAGAAACTTATAAAAAACTTAGAAGTCGTAAGTTTACGGTTGCACCACACGGTGGTTTTGATGGTTGGGATATCTACAGAAAAACTAGGTCTAATACAGATGATTATAGAATGGGACTAAGTGGTTTCTTAGCAGGAGCTTGTACGAGTAGTGATTTCCCACTAGGTACTGGACTAGGTTCATTTAAGAAATTAAGTTCTACTGAAGCAAATACAGATTACTTTGCATTCCTTAGAGCTATAGAAACTTACAATAACCCAGAATCGGTAGATATTAATGTGTTTACAACACCAGGTTTAGATTATGTAGATAATTTAGGTCTTGTAAATGAAGCAATAGATATGGTAGAGACGGAAAGAGCAGACTCTCTATATGTGGTAACAACACCAGATTACAATATGTTTGTAGCTGACACGACAGACACCACAAATCAAGTTACACCAGAAGAGGCTGTGGACAACCTAGAAGATTCATTAATTGATTCTAACTATACAGCTACTTACTACCCTTGGATACAAGTAAGAGATACGGCAAATAATAAACAAATTTATATCCCACCAACAGCAGAGGTAATGAGAAATATCGCATTAACAGATAATATCTCATTCCCATGGTTCGCTTCGGCAGGGTATACAAGAGGTTTAGTGGACGCAGTGAAAGCTAGAAAGAAACTGACTTTAGATGAAAGAGATACATTATATGTGGGTAGACTTAACCCTATCGCAACATTTAGTGACGTGGGCCCAATAATCTGGGGTAATAAAACACTACAAATTAGAGAATCTGCTTTAGATAGAATTAATGTTAGAAGATTGTTATTACAAACTAGAAAATTAATATCAGCTGTTTCAGTAAGATTAATATTCGAACAAAATGATGATATCGTAAGACAACAATTCCTAGACTTAGTTAACCCAATTTTAGACTCTATAAGAAGAGATAGAGGTTTAACTGACTTTAGAGTAGTACTTTCTAACGACCCTGAAGAAATAGATAGAAATGAAATGAACGGTAAGATATATATTAAGCCAACAAGAGCGTTAGAATATATATTTGTTGAGTTCTTGATAACACCTACCGGAGCTTCTTTTGAAGATATATAGTATTTATAACAAAGAAAAGATATGAAATTCAGTAAGAAAATATTAACCGAGAGTCTAAGTCAAACAAAAAGTGATAAGAAAGTTTTTACAGAAGGTAAAAGACAGAATGTCATTTTAAGTGAAGAACAATTAGATAGATTATTAGCGAGATTAGAGGAGACAAAACAAAATTCTATTAATACAATTATTAAAGAATGTCACCAATTAATTAGAGAATCAATCAAGAACGAAGGGTTGGATTTAAATAGTGATGATTATTCTGGTACTATAATGGAACAAGGTCAATATGACAGAAATCCGGGTGTTGCTGCGGCTGAAGGTTTGGAAAACGTTCTAAACGGGATAAAGAAAGCCTATGAGATGATTAAAGATAGTGATACTAGAAAAAAACTAGCCAATTCTATCACCAAATTAGGTAACTTTATGACTATTACAGCTGACGCAATCGCTTCTGGGAGAGACCAAAGAGCAATGGCAAACCCAGATTCATTAAAAGACCCACTTCCTTATCCTGAATTAGATACCGTTACTGTTGATGACGAAGAGATTAGTGAGGAACATGATGATATTCCCAAAATAGCTCATCTAGATGTCGAAGAAGGAGAAAAAATTCAAGAATCAAAAGAAGAAAAAGAAAAACTAATCCAAGAGGATATAAAAAAGATGAAACAAATAATAAAACCTATATCAAAAATCTAAAAATATGAAAAAGATTAAATTAAAAGAGGGGGATTTAGTTAACTTAATAGAAAAATTAGTTAAAGAAAACCTCGGAGCTGGAAACGGTCAAAATTTCGGTATGATGGGAACACCAACCGCAAAATATAAAGAAATGATGGAGACACAGAACCTGGAAGAAGATAGTGAGGGGGAGGAGACTTATAACTATGGTGATGATGAAGGACATGATAAAAAAGAAGAAATGTCTATGGAAGACCATGTTAAAGCGATTGAGGACCATTTAGGGTACCTTAAAAAAGATATGGGTTATGATGAAGACCATGAAGACCGTGATGAAGAAGATACAGATTTTCGTGAGTCTAGAAAGCCAAGAAAAAGAATGGCAGAATCTAGAAAAGTGAAAAGGTCAAGAAGAAAGTAAAAAGTAAAAGGTCCTTACGGACCTTTTTTACTTAACTAATTTACCACCATTCAGTAATATTAAAATCAATATCATTGGAGCTAATATAGGTGCTTTAAGTATGTGTGAGATAATGTAGAACACATACCACTTGTTAGTGGGTTCATCACCTCGTCTAGACTCAAACGAAAGGTAACTACTATAAATGTCTTTTTCATTAATTAACAAAAATACAAACATTAATATTTGTGAGATAAGTAGGTAAGGTATAATATATTCTAACATAATTTTTATTTTAAAAGGTTAAACTTCTATTAATATATACGATTTTTTTAACTATAAGTTACAATTTTTTAAATCGTAGTTTTGAAAAATAGTAGTAGTTATATCCATAAATATTCTCATAAGTTTCTTGAACATAAATATTTATGATTTTATTCTCTACATTAACTATTTCGTAGTGGATTGGTCTTGATGAACCACCTAATAGTTGGTAGTTACCAGAAATATCTTCAGTTACTGTAACATTATTTGTTGTTACATTTAAACCATACGGATATATGGAATCCCCGTCTATAGTAAAACTTCCATTTCCTGGAACATTTTCCGGGAAGTCAAAACACCAAGTCGTTTGGTGTCTAACTATATTCTCAAAAGAAAATAATGATATCCCATCATATCGTAAACTACTACTTAAACCACTACCGAATAAAAATATTTCAGTATTCTCCTCAGTATCTAAATTTTGGACATACATGGTCCCACTTCTTAAAATCCAACATCCTTCTAGGAAGTTAGTCTCTACATAATCTCCATTATTTTGTGTTGTTGGGTATGTGGTTGTACATGGGGGGTATATTGGTTCTTTAATGCAGGAACTGAGTAGGAGAAACAAAGATAATATTTTTATTAGATTTTTCATACTACAAAGATAATAAATAAAATCGATTAAACCAAATTAATTGGTATTTATATTATATGTCACAACAAATAATAATAACTAAAGAACAGTTAAAAAGAGTGGGTGGTTTAATAGAAGAACAATCTCCAGGCATTAGAGCATATAGTTTCGATTGGGATGATAATATTCTTAAAATGCCCACCACAATTAAAATGTTAAAGAAGACTGATAATGGGTGGGAACCTATTAATGTTGGTACAGAAGAATTTGCTTTGGTTAGAGATAGTGATGGTTATAAATTAGATGATGGTGCCTTTGATAATTTTATAGATGATGATGCATTTATTAGTGATTTAGAACAGGCTCTAAGTACTAATTCATTCGCACCTTCATTCGATAAATTTAAAGAAGCACTAATATATGCAAATCCGATATCTATAATAACTGCAAGAGGACACAATCCTAGAGCGTTAAGAAAAGGTATGGATTTGGTCATTTCACACACATTTAGTGAAGAAGACTTGGGGAGAATGATTGACAATATCCAACAAACATACCCTGAATTAGAAGGGGAAGACGCAGGAATAGTATTAAAAACTTATTTAGATTCACATGAATACCACCCAGTCACATCCAAAATGTTTACCGATAGATTTGGTTTGGAGGGTGGCTCGGCAGCAAATCCAGAGGAAAATAAAAAGATAGCATTAAGAGACTACGTTGCAAATATAGTCTCCAAAGCCTCTCAAATGGTAAATACGGGGGATAAAAAACTCTCAGTTGGGTTTAGTGATGATGATTTGGGTAACATAAACGCAATAATTCCTTTTATACAAGAGGTATTACAAGTAGAATTTCCAGATGTAGATTTTGTGGTTTACGACACATCTGAAGGTGGAATGAACAAAATAGTATTAAAACAAGTCGATTAAGACATTTTTTCTATTCCCGATATATTTATAGTATATAATAAAAAAGTAAAAACAAAAAATTAAAAAGATATGGCTGACTTATTAATGAAAATGCCTATACCTTATGAACCAAAGAAAAAGAATAGGTTTATTTTAAGATTCGACTCTTCTCTGGGAATTAATGAATGGTATGTAGAAAGTACTTCTAGACCACAGGTTACTATTAACTCTGTAGAAGTACCGTTCCTTAACACCTCTACGTATGTAGCGGGTAGGTTTGTATGGAACACAATAAACGTTACATTCAGAGACCCAATCGGACCATCTGCCGCACAAGCGTTAATGGAATGGGTTAGAACACACGCGGAATCAGTAACAGGTAGAATGGGTTACGCTGCGGGTTATAAGAAAAACATTGACTTAGAATTACTAGACCCAACAGGTGTTGTGGTGGAGAAATGGATTCTACAAGGGTGTTTCTTAACTGACGTTAACTTTAATGATTTAAGTTACAGTGATGACGGTCTTGCAAATATTTCAGCCACATTAAGACCAGATAGATGTATCTTAGTTTATTAAACTAAAACAAATATATTTTATAAAAGCCCTTTAATTAGGGCTTTTTTATTGCAAATCACTTTACTTTAATGTTGTATTTTACAATGCTTATAGCGCAACAGATTTAAATTAATAAAAACTAAACATATATATTTACTATTATAATATATATATTAAATTATAAGCTATGCAAGAACAAGTAGGACAACAACCGGAAACAATATTACCATATGATATGGTGAGTTTACCTTCTCAGGGAGTCTTTTATAAAAATAAGAAAAAAACTCTTAAGGTAACTTATTTAAATGCTTCAGACGAAAATTTATTGGCGACACCAGCATTACAAGCTAACGGTGAATTAATTAATACCTTATTATCTAGAAAAATTTTAGATAAAGATATTAATGTTATGGATATGCCAGAATGTGATAAAGAAGCTGTCTTAGTATTTTTAAGAAATACAGCTTTTGGGTCAGATTACAAAATCACCCTAACAGACCCAAAAACAAAGGAGTCTTTTGAGGCCACAATTGATTTATCAGTACTCAAAACTAACGAAGCTGGTGTTGAGTTAGATGCAAACAACGAATTTGACTATTATCTAGAAATGTCTAAAAAGAAAGTAAAATTATCTTTTTTAACACCACAAGATGAAAGAACACTAAAAGGTCTAGACGAACAAAACAAAAATGCAACGGTAAACCCCTACATGACCAAACAATTGGAAATGTTACTTAAAGAAATAGATGGTGTTAGAGACCCAATGACTATCGCACAATTCATCCAAACAATGCCAATTCGAGATTCTCAAAACATTAGAAAAATAGTTAGAGAAAATTCGCCTTCACTAGATTTAACTATCCCCGTGTTAACTCCATCGAATGAAGAGATAAATGTGAGAATTACATTCGGGGTTGAGTTTTTTCGTCCTTTCTACGGCATATAGGAATGCCCTATTGCAAGAATTCTATTACTTAATGAAACACCTCCACATAGCGTGGACCGACCTCCTAAAGATGCCTACATTCGAACGTAGATTCTACGTAAATTTTCTAACAGACGAATTCCAAAAAAAGAATGAGGCAATCGAACAAGCAAATAACAAGTCTAAAAACAGATTCTAAATATTTATATAAAAACAGTTTAGGATTATGGCAACCCCACAAGTAGGTGATGAAAAACAAATTAATGGTGTAAACCACATTTATACTAATGCTGGTGTCTGGGTACCAGTTGGTTATACACCACCCAAAAAAACGGGTAGAGGTGGTGGTAGTGCCGGTTCCGTATGGGAAAAGTTAGGTAAAATAGCAACTGAAAGAACACCAAAAGAGAGTGTATCAACCGAAGATTTAGAAAATATGTCCGCTGCTCTTAAGGACGTAAAGAACTTAAATTTAACTAATATTGAGACTATGACAACAGTATTGGATATGTTAGCTTTAGAGGATACTTTAAGGGTAGACATCTCCAAAAGTCTAGGAATGTCCAATGCACAGTTAATGGATACAGTAGATGGTCTAACTGAGGCAGGGATGTCAGCCTCAAAGTTCGGGATGACAGTACATGATTTATTCAAGGTCTTTAAAGAAATGACCAAAGAAATTTCACGAAATCTATATATCCCACCAGAAGTTAGTGAAAGAGCCGCCTTATTAACCAAAACCTTAGAAGGGTTTGATGCTGGAAAATTTGCAGAAAGTTTTGATACTATTGGATTTAGTTTAGATACAGCAATGGGTAAAGTGGATGAAACTGATAATGCTATGTCTGAAATCTTACAAACAGGTAGAGATTTTGGTGTTGTAATGGAAAAATTCTTAGGTAATATAAGTAATGAATTAAAATTAATTAATACTTACGGATTTGAAAGAGGTGTGGAAGGACTAGCAAGAATGGTAGCTAGAGGTCAGTCATTAGGTATTGAAATGGGTACGGTAACAAGTCTCGCGGATAAATTCTTTGACCCAGAAGGTGCAATTGATTTTGCGGCACAAATGCAAGTAATCGGTGGAGCGGTAGGTGACTTACAAGACCCATTCAAACTAATGTATATGGCAACCAATGACCTAGAAGGTCTACAGGAAGCAATTGCGGATACTGCAGCACAAGCCACATACTTTGATAAAGAAAAGAATAAATTCTCCATTTCACCAGAATCCAGACGACAGTTAAAAGCGATGGCAGAACAAATGGGTATGAGCTATCAAGACTTAGCAGACACCGCTGTAAGGTCAGCCAGAAGAGCTGAAGTATTTAATCAGATAGGTGACTTTAGTGACATGTCAGAAACCGATAAAGAATTAGTAGCTTCTATGGCTAAGATTGGTGAAGGGGGTGTAGCACAAGTAAAAATTCCAGGGATTGAAGAAATGGTTGATGTTTCTAATGTCACGGAAGAACAAATGGAGTTATTACGAAAAGAAGGGATGACAGATTCTGATGTCTATAAACAACAACTTACCGTCGCTGAAAAAGCCAACCAATATCTTTCAGCTATGGATGCGGGAATTAGACTGATAGTTAAAAATGACTTGGGACTAAAAACTTCTGCTGACAAACAAATGAGGACCGAGTCACTAACCCAAACTATAGCAAGTGAAATGCCAAGTTTAACCCCAGCACAATTAGAAGCTTTAAGGAAAGGTGACTTAGATGTTGTCGCAGCAGACATTCTAGCAGCGGGTACCGATGGAGCTAAGAAAGCTTTGGAAGAATTACAAAAAATGCACGCAAATGATGCGATAATCACACCAGAGGGTATAACAACTTTTGATAAAGGAGATATTTTAGTAGCAGCACAAGCAGGAAATGTAAAATTAGGAGAAGACCTAGACTCGTCGATAGCTAGTAGAACAGAAAGCTTAAGTAAAACAATAACACAGAATACTAGTACAACTAATAATACAACAACAATGACACCAGTCACTTTAAAATTAGAAGGTAATATTGATGTTAATAATGGAGAAGCCAGAATGAATGGGCAAGACTTCTTAAAACTACTACAAATGGATAGGGGTGTAGCTTTAGAAACCGGTAAACTACTAAATGACGCTATGTCACTAGGAGCATAATCTTATTTGTCTAAATACCTTGGCGAAATTACGTTACAATCTATTTATTATAAAAGAATAATATATGTCAGTAGGTTTAAATACAGGTGGGGTACAAGCTTTTGGGATGCAAGGTCCTTACAAACCTAATGTAGCATCCACGGGAAGGTTACGTGTTTTCTTATTAGGTAAAAATTTACAAAGTTCCTATCTGGCAGATGGTAACCCAATTTCACCACCGTTCGGGGTACAACCACCAGGAAAACAAAATACAAGTATTTTCGAACGTCATGTTATAGACCAAAAAACAGTTGAAGAGTTGGCACCACCAAACCTATTAAGTTTGTTTTTAGATAATAGTTACGGACCAGAAGGTGGTTTTACAGACGTACAAACTATAAATGTTAAAAAAGTACTCCCTAGGAGAGGCTTAGACTACGTAACACCAAATACGCTACAACCGAAATCATTTGTTTCTTCTGAATATACTTCGGCGGAAATACTTGAAACAGTAAATATAACTAATGGTATTGTTAACACTTTAAATAGTAAAATTTTAAATGATAGTGAATTATTACAAAAATCTAGTGGGAATTTAAGAGAACAATTAGGATATAACCAAGGTTGGAATGATTTAGATTTAAGTGATAAAGGTTCTTTTATGTTTAATGTAAGTGCGAACCCAGGGGAAAAAGAATTAGATGGTACCGACTATCTATCTCGAATAACAAACCTATACTATGGTTATTCTAATATACCAGGTCATTACTTTAATGGTATTTTTAAACCAGATATTAACTTTTTATCAAAAAATGGTATAAGTTTGACAGGTACCTTTGGTAATGTACAAGCTACCGCTAATGCTATAGCTAATATGTTGACAGGGGGCGACAACATACCAACAAACAGTGTATCCAACCCAGTACCAAGTGATAGATTTATAAGTTATATGGGTTCAGAACAACAAAAATCATTATTTACATCACTAGATTTTAACAAGTATAGACCAGACTACTCTAGAGTGCAACTCCGACAAGGAGTTACCAACATAACTCCGTATTATTATCTAGGTTCTAAAAGCAACGAACCCTCAAAAGTTCAGTCCCCTATGGGAGCAATCCCAAGTGATGAGTTTGGAAGACCAGTAAATGCTTTAGTTTACGGACCATCTACTTTAGCTAAACAATTAGAAACAGTAGACGGACAACCACTTTGGCCATTTTATATGTTTGGTGTGCAAGGTTATAGTTATAATGATGGTGGTAGTTTAGCTGGAGGATGGACCTGGATGGGTAACCAATCCTTCGCGTCCACCAACGCACCTTTTGACTTACTATCTACGAGGTCGTTCCAAAAACCTAAAAGAAAGGGTGGAATATTAGACGAAACACAAAAACTTATAGATTCAGCACCCCTTATGGGTGGTGCTAGAAGAAAACACGCGGGTCACGCGATAGACCAGACATCTAAAGTGTTTTCAGATGGTTATAAAGAAATTTCTAAAGGTTCCGGTGTTAGATTTGTTGATGAAACAAATGGGGTGTTTGGTATAGGAGCTGGGTTAGTAGCGAGAGAATTTTGTAGAACCTGGACAAAAGATGACCCTTATTGGAAAATGGAAAACCTACAAAGACATAAAGGAAATCATCTAGGTAAAGCGGGGTCAGTACTAACTAATACCTTTAATTTAAATATTGCACCTATATTTGGTGTAAATGTAGACACTGAAAAACAAGAAAAAAATGTAAGTAAGTACATGTTCTCAATAGAAAATCTTGCGTGGAGAGGTACATCCGAATTATTAAAACTACCTAAATCCGAAAGAGGACCACAAGGCGGGAGAATAATGTGGTTCCCCCCTTATGATTTACAAGTTGGTGATACAAATTCAGCACAATGGAATTCAGTTAATTTCTTAGGTAGACCAGAACCAATATATACATATAACTATACTGAGAGAATAGGAACCTTAAATTGGAAAATAGTAGTAGACCACCCATCTATATTAAATGTAATCACAGAACAAACTCTAAAAGGTGTACCAGACTATGTCGCCGACCAAGCTTTGGAAGCGTTCTTTGCGGGTTGTAAAGAATATGACATATATGAATTAGCTTCTACATTCCCTAACCTATCAGTAGACGATATTATCAGTATCCAAAATGACGTGACCGACGAATATGACGCGGACCCATTCCAAACAATGTATAATCAGACAAGTGATATAGACCTACCAAATAATCCAAATGGGGAAGAAGGAGCATTTCCAGGAAACACCGGAGTTAACAGTAATGAAGGTACATTCACAGGAAACAATAACCCTAACGCGAATAATGGGATAGCAAGTAATGTCCAAGGCCAACCCAACCAAGAAGCGTGGGACGCTGCGTGGGAAGGAACCAATACTGACCCAACGCCGGAGGAACAAGCTACCGCTAATAACCAAGGGACCGCGGGACAAGAAAAGAAATTAGATACAGCAAAGATATTAGCAAAATTATTAGGAGAAGAGAACTATTTTAATGCTCTAAAACAAGATGACGAGTTTATATATAATGCATTAAAAAGAGAATTAAAACATTTCCACCCAGCATTTCACTCTATGACACCAGAAGGGTTAAACAACAGACTAAGTTTTTTATTACAATGTACACGACCAGGTAATACAATACCGACAGTTAATGCTGATGGAAGTCTAGACTCAGAAAGAGATGTAGATAACACCGCTTTTGGTGCACCACCTATATGTGTTTTAAGAATTGGGGATTTTTACCACACCAAAATAGCTATTGATTCAGTAAGTTTTAGTTATGACCCTTTAATATATGATTTAAACCCAGAAGGTATCGGAGTACAACCTATGATAGCAAGTGTATCAATGAACTTTAAATATATTGGTGGTCAAGGTTTGGAAGCACCAGTATCAGAATTACAAAATGCATTATCCAATAACTTCTTTGCAAACACGGAGATGTATAATAATAGAAGTATAAAAACAGCATCTGACAAACAAAAACCACTAGCAGATGAACAAGAAATAATCGCAGAATTAGAAGCTCAACAAGCTAATTCGACACAAGGAAGTTCTAATAGTAGTAACACTGAAGGTACCAGTGCAGATGGAGACCAGAGTGGGAGTGATTGGCAACAAGCGTGGGGTACGGGACCATAAAATATAAGAAATGGATTATACAATAAATTATAAAAACCTTTTAAATGCTTTCGTCGACGAAAGTCATTCATATTCTTTGGATGTGAAAAATAGATTAAATGATGCATTTCTATACCACAGTATGGGTCTAGTGGAGGAAGTTATGTTTTCTAGAAATTATAAAACAGGAATTCTAGGTAGTAACTCTAATGGTAATTTGGTTGGAATACCAAATAAAATAATAAGTAGAATTACAACTTATTACGAGACAGTCAAAAATAATATAAGTGCTGAAACAACCACCATACAAACCAAATTAAATATATGTTCACCAACAGAGTTTGAAAAACAATATGTCAAAAATGTACTATATAATACATTAGAAACACAATTAAATAATACCATAACACAAACTATGACCTTAGTTAATAGTTTGAGAGATTCACAACATAAACTAGTCACTACAGCAGACAAACTTAATTTTGTTGTAAATAATAACTATGATGGACAATACATAAACCCAAATGGTGGGAGGGTGGTAGCATTCCAATTAACAGGCAGTACTTTAAATGTTGTAAGAAATAATTATGACCTTAGTAATGGTTATTTAAATATTTTCATTAATAATCATGTTAATTCTGGATTTACTAAAAACTACCCATCTAATGGAGAATACATTTTCTTTAGTCCTATAATCTACACAAATGAAGCCGATTCTTTTACATTTGGTTATAAACCAGAACTACACGAGTTACTTAAGTATAGAAAAAGTACATTGTATAATGATTTAACTAATATTGACCAATTTGGGGTTACTGGCATTACACCAGTCACTATAAGAATATTTAAACCCCAACTAAATAATGTTATAAAAGAATGGATAGATTATGATATTAGTTTAATGACTTCTAGATTTACAAGTAAGTTAGATGGTGGTTATAAGACATTAAAAGGTGTTTTGAATAGGTATTATAGTAACTTTGATGTGGGTTATAATATTAATACGGGAGCTACAGCAGAGAATACTGTTAGGGTTAACCTAAGAGATAAAAATATTGGGATTAGTGATAGTAAGTTTAATTACAAATTGTTAAACCAATTATACATTAGTTAAGAAATATGAGTTATTATAACAGATATAATGAGTTTATTATTAATGGTGACTATGTAATGGTACCAAGCATTGTACTTACTCCCAAATCTAGTGATAGAAAAATAATTTACAAAGTGGGAAAAACTAGGTTAGATAAGTTATCAGACCAATTCTACGGTTCACCATATTATGGATGGCTTATAATGCAATCAAACCCAACATACGGAGGGCAAGAATGGAACATCCCAGATGGTACCATAATTACTGTACCTTTCCCATTAATGCAATCACTAGAGGACTATAAATCTAAATTAGACCAACACTTCCTCTATTATGGCAGATAATTTAAATTCTGGTAACATATTAACCACTCAAATAGGTGGTAACGTTGTGTCCATAGACCCTAATAAAGTTGTGGGGGCAGATGGTGTTATAAAAGATAGGTTGGTTAACCAAGAGGATTTTGTAATGTACGCTAATCTTACAGCCAAAATATTTCCTAGAAGTAAGTTATTGGTTGGTGCAGCTGCAGGAGATGAAATTCGTGTAGAAATAGCGGATGGAGAACTAAATTTCCTAAAACCTAAAGGAAAGAATTCTTTTGACTCCGATTGGACAGAAGCTTTTACTAACCCAGACGTAAATCAAAAAATAAAAACAAAAACCAAAGAAGGTGTAACAACATCTACCAGTATAAGTAACCAAAACGATTTTCAAGGTTTCGGAATAACATCAATAAGTATTAAGGTTAACGCATCCTATATCCCACAAGTGTCAATAAATTTTACTGATGTTAGGGGTAAAACATTATTTGAACAAGCAAAAGTTAACACGCCTTACACAGCTTTTTTCCATTTACCATACCCCACATTCTTTTTAACACTTAAAGGTTATTACGGTAAAGCAGTACAATACCAACTAACACTAGAAAAATTCATCTCAAGATTTGACCCAGCATCTGGTGATTATTTAGTTACGTGTGATTTTAAAGGTAATCATATCGCAATGCTAAGGGATGTAAATATGCACGAATCAGTGACAGCTCCTTATATGTACCCAACAAAACAAGACCCAAATAGTGGTAATATACAAATGACTAAAGGTAGACAAGTATTGGGTGAGGTTTATAGGGAATACCATTCTAAGGGGTTGATTGGGGATAATCTATTTAATAAACAATATACCACTGTAGAGTTAATTGAAAAAATACAATCTATAGATAATGATATGGCTCAAGTTTTCGGGCAAGCTAGTTTGGAGAGTACCACCCATAAATTAGAATATGAAGAAACATTAGAAAAATTTAAAAAGGCCGTAATAGGTAAGAAGGGTTGGGTTGGAAAATACTGTAATACAAAATCATCGGGTATTAGAAACGTACTTGTTGACGAACCACCATACCCACCAATACCAGGACAACCAACCCCTACAGTACCAAATACCGGTAAAACAGTTACTACGCAAGCTTATTCTTTAAAAGGGATGTCCGCCGCCACCTCAGAAACAGACCCAACTAAAAGACAAGAAAAACAACAGAAATTAGTTGAGGAAGCCCAAAATGCATTAGCATCTATAGTGAAAAAATACCTTACTCTATTACAACAAAACCCTACTTTTAAAGCGAGAAGTCAAATAGAAGGTGGGAAATATTCCGTAGCAACTAGATTTAGTGACCCCACCTATGATATTTTTGAAAATTCTCAGATAAAGGGTAACGTCCAACTTGCAACAGGAGGAGCAGGAACAACTTCCCAATTACCACAAAATCTCGCACCTTGGTTTATGTTTCAGGGAGATGCAAGTAGTTTCCTATTCATCTGGACAACAACTAAAAGACTTTTTGATACGAAGGCAAAAATGATGGCAGAAGACCTGAGTAATAAATTGAATGGTAAATTACAAAAAGCTATAGGATTTAAACCTACAATTAGAAATGTTTTTGCTATAATATTAGCCGGTGCAGATACTTTTTTAAAACTTTTAGATGATGTACATACAGACGCATTTGCTCAGAGACAAAATGAACAAAGATTAGCGGTTGCAGTTTCATCTGACGACTCCAACGCAACCAACCAAATAGTTTATCCATGGCCCCAATATTATAAAATTGAAGAACAACAAAAAGGTGGTAACTGCACTACAACTAATTCTGTTTTAACATATCCAGGTGCGTCAGATGTGATAGCTCAAACTTTAGCTAATAACCCAAAAATATGGCCTGAAGTAGAGTTTGTCGAAGAATATACGAAAGCAACGAATTATAAATTTAGTTTGTTTAGTCCACCAGTAGCAAATGAAAGTGTAGATAAGGATTGGACACCCATAACAGTGTATGATTGGCCCCCTATAGACACCCCATACTCTAGTGTTGAAGATTTAGATATATGGTTCGAAATATTAGGGAGAGCTCAACAAGCGACACTAAATGGTGGGTTAGCTTCTAGATACGCAGGTATGTTTGGGGGAGGGATACCAAACAGGGTTGGTTCTGCCATAGTAGAACTAGCACAATATGACGCCTTAAACCTATATCAACGAATTAAAAATTATAGTACCCAGAAACAAGTTTTTATGGACCTAGGGGGACTCAACCAAATATTTCAGATTTTAAACGAATCCGCTCCATTCAGACTGCGATTGTATTCAGCGTATCAAACAGTTACCCCATTTACAATAAAACCAACATTCACCCTAAACTATAAGAAATCAAGATTTACAGTTAAGAATCAAAGTTTCGAAAAGAATAGTGATGCATTATTAGATGGAAAAACCAATGGTTTATATGACTTAGCACCTTGTATTTTTGGTAATTGGGTTAGAGCGAATTTTGCTAATGGAGATACTTTAGGAAGTAACCAATTTTTTGATATAAACAAAAACGTACAATATGATATAAATGAAAAAAATGTTTTAACCGACACTTGGAGTACTCTATATCTAACAAAAGCTAAATACTCAAACTCATCATTCATAGATACGGACCAAGAAAAACTAATAGAACGAAAAGAAAACGCAAATGCTTTAAACACACTTACCACCGCAAATGAAGCGTATGAGTCATTTGTGGAACATAAATTCATAACAGAAGGTGAAGTAAAACGAACACCAACAACAGTGACTATACCAGGTGGGGGGTCTAATATTACAACCCCACCAGTAAGGATGACATCTATGTTAAATACACCATATTTTATAAATGCATTAGTGGCAGGTGTAGCAGCGGAGAAGAGTAACGTAACCCCATCACCTTACACACAAGCCGCTTATCTATTTTTAAATTCATTACCAATTCCTACACTAAGAGAAAAAGCGTTATATAAAGATGGGGATAATAATAAATTCGGTAACTATATCTCTCAGATGTTTAACCAAATGCCAGCTATACATAATTTACCAGTAGCATTGATATTAAGAATTGGGTCAGTTTGGTGGAGATATAAAACAGAAGTCCAAACACAAATAGACCCATTAAATTCTATTTGGGGTGATATTGGGGTGGTAACTCAATTAGGTTATGTGGGACCGACTAGTGTGTATGAAGCACCCCTAAATGCAACTAGTCACTATTCATTCATGTCAAGTAGTGATGGTGGTGTGTCAACATCAGGACCGTATCCTTATGTAACACAAGATAATACAGCAAACAATACTATTATGCAAGTAGGTGTGTACCCAGGACTAATAGATGCTGTTAACTATATAGCAACCAATAATACTACTTATAGTAATATAGGGGCAGGACAAGTATTAAATAACCTTATAGATGCTGCTGGAAACGCTCAACTAACAATAGAACCTAATAGTGATATTAACTATACTGCGTCGGATGGTGTAGACGTAAAGTTCTATAGTGTCTACCTAAGTTCATCTAACATCTTAAGCCCTTCTTTTGGGCTTACACCAACCAACGAACCAGCACCACAGAAGTACACTATACTATACCCATCATCCGGTGGACTTCAAGGGACAGACGCATCTACTTATGATGCACCAACATATGGTAATGCAGCTCTACATAATGGAGCTAGTAGAATTTTATGGGGAGCATCAAATTATGGGTATTTTGAACACCAGGCAGGTTATCAATCCACTGCGGGTCAATACTTTAAAATGATTAATAACACACAAAATGAACAAGAAGACTGGAGTTTTAATCAACAATCTATATATGAGACTATTGAGGTATTAAGGGGTGTATTTAATAAAGAACAACTAGATGAATTTGAACAAGAATTTTTAGTTTTCTCTAAACCAGGAGGTTCTACTGCTTTGGGTGGTTCGTTAAAAGGGTTAATTAAAGAGTTAGTAGTTGTTGAAGATACTTGGGTTAACTCCGTTACAGAAACCCCGCAAACACCAAATAGTCAGATATTAGCAGAAGCACAACTATTAAAATTTAACTCTACAATGTTCCATTTCTTAAATAGAAAAGTAGAATATATTCATAGAAGTACTACTAATTTAGATTTGGTTGTAAATAGTGAAACTTTACTACAAAGATTGTCCCAAATGTGGACAATTAATGGAGGAGTACCAGACCTAGACGGTACCACCAATATAAGTGAAATATACGGTACTTACGCGGACGGACTCCAAGTACCTACAAGTGGTAATTTTTTCATCGGAAACCCAATAGAATATCAAGCAATGAGACTTGAGGTTGGTGAGTTTTATGGTGGTGGTGACATGCAATTTAATTTACTTATAACAGCAGACGACTCCAATCCCATGTATAATTTTTTCAAAACAATTAATGGCAATGAAATAGGGGGTGGGATAACATTTAATGTTACTAACATTAGATTATTTGCACCCTTCATTAAATTATATGCTTCATATACGACCCTCCACCCAACGACAACCGCAAATGAATTTTTAAACATATTCATGCAACAGATACACTCCACACGAAATCTAAACGAACTTTATATTGATATGTTACTAGAGGACCTTAAAAAACACATAAAACAAAACCTAGAAACAGATGATGTGACAATAGATGTGATAACTGATGATAGACCAGAAGTTAAATCAGACGATTTAAAATTAGAACTGTACAACCAATTTAAAACAATAAATGATAGATGGGTATCGGGGACCAATCTCACCGACCAAACACTATTTGAGAAATTTTTATTTTTAGACAGAGCAAATCAAGATATTGGGGATGAAGCAATCATTAACATATGGGACATATTAAAGTTAGATTCTCCCTTCACGGACACCAACTCTAAAACATTAACTCAGAGTGTATCAAGTTACCTTAGTATTATATTAGCTAATAATTACTTTAATTTCATACCCTTACCTTCCTATATCAATTTCTTTAATGTAGAGAAAAAAGGTACGGACACTCAAGCTCAAGGAAACGCTATGTTTGGTACATTTAAAACAGTAGATTATATAGATTCTGCACCAGCTTTTTTATGTCAGTATGTTGGTAAACCGTCATCACAGTTAAATTCTAAAACACCTAATAATGGTTACAATAACGACTCATTTAACTATAATTCACCTAATTCACCACTAGTCACTCAAGAATGTGGAAATAAAGAATTATCTAATAAGGTCATGGGATTCAACGTAGACTTCGGTATACCAAACCAAAATATTTTTGAATCAATAACTTTAGACCAATCACAATTCCAAAATACTTCAGAGAGTTTCAAAGTATTACAGAGTATGGCAGATTCGGGTGGGGGAGGAGCTGCGTCTCCAGCATCAGTCTCTTTATTTAATGTATATGCGAGTAGGTCATATACTGCAAGAGTTACATGTGTTGGTAACGTCACAATCCAACCAACCCAATATTTCCAACTAAGATATTTACCCATGTTTAATGGGCCTTATTTAATTATTAATGTTGAACATGAAATCAGACCAAATACTATAGAAACAACATTTGAGGGTGTTAGAGTACCACGACCAACACTACCAGCTATAAGTGATTTGGTACAAAGAGTTAATATTAAATTATATGAAAAAGCGGAGGATAGGTTAGATAAAATACCATTAGACTTATATTATGATGGGTTAAGTGCAACAGAAAGTCAGAAAAAACTAACCCCTAAACAAAATAATTATATAGCAAGTGGTGTGACCTACCAAACACCCCCATTAGATATTGATAATGTTAGATGGGTGGATGTTACTTTAAGTGCGGGCACATTCATAGTTACACCAAACGAAGACCCAGAAAAGACCCATTTAGGTGTAGATATTTGTCCTACTTCTGATAATTTAGAAGTAGCGAACGATGAGAACGGGGGAATACCAATATATGCCGCGGTATATGGGGTAGTAAGTAAAGTAGTTGATGGTTGTAAACCACTACAAGAGAGTGAATCTTGTGGTAAATACGGTAACTATGTTGAGGTTAAAACTACATTAAATACTGACCCACCTGAAGAAGGGACTGCTTATTACCTTACACGTTACGCATTTTTACGAGAAGGGATAACCGTAAATCTAAATGACCCAATACAACGAGGTGAAATAGGGGCCGGTGCAGGAAATATTGTAATTGGGAAAATGGGTAATAGTGGACTCTCTAAAAGTGTACATTTACATTTTGAGATAAAAAGAGGTGTAAAACAAGAAGGAAAGATAGTAGAACACTATTTGAATCCAGCAGCTTTCTTACCTAGAACACGTTCTTAAATACATAAATACTTTTTTATGTTGACTATTAATGAATTTACGTATATTTATAGGTATACTAATATATTATGATAACAGAACAACTTAGACAGAAATTAGGAAATTTTTTATGTAAAAAAACAGATAATATTGTAGAAAACGGACAAACACCCGAAGGACAACAAGTTTGTGACTTAGATACTGGAATTTGTTATACTATTAGAAGTAGAGATGGTTTAATAGAAAGAGTAGAAAATAGTATTAGAGTAAACAGAAAAGTACAAGTAGAATCACCTTCCGGACAAGTAAAACAATTATTAAATGGCTAAGGAACTAGAAAAATCTATCCTAGAAGAACTTAAAAGATTCAATCAAATTAATCGTAACATTGAGAATTTGGATGAACAACATACTACTGCTGTAGGCAATAATGTTGGTGGTCTTAGTAATCTTGGTATGGGAAGTCATGTAGAAAGACTCGCTAAAAGGTTTGGTATGGAAATGGCAGAACAAGAAGTTCCAGACACTACTGAAGTAGAAGGTGGTGATGAAGAATTAGATATGGACATGGAAACGGACACTGAAGAAGTACCAACAGAAGATGAGATGGGTGCCGATACTGGTGATGAGGATATGGACATGGATATGGAAATTGATGCTGAGGTAGGTGGTGACGAAGATACTACAGAACTTGATGTTACTGATTTAGTAGGTAAACAAGATGAGGTAAATTCTGAATTATCTGACCAAAAAGATATATTATCTAAAAACACAGAAAGCCTAGACGACCTAATGTCAAAACTTTCAGATTTAGAAAACCAATTATCGTCTATGGAAGATGTTGCTAATAAAATTAGTAGTTTAGAAGATAAACTTGAAGAATATAGACCACGTACACCTGAAGAACAATTGGGGTTAAGAAAACACGATAGTGGTCCTTATAACAAAACATTAAGTGATTTTTTCACTGACAAAGAAGAGGTTTTTGACAAAACCGGTAAAAAACAATATGTTTTAACCAAAGACGCTGTAGAAGACTACAGTGACGTAGATATCCAGAAAAGTTTCGGAGACCCAGACGCGGAAGACGAAGAGTAAAATTACCCCACTATTTATTTGACATACCAGTAATGTATATGTATATTTATTCATATGTTTATTAATTAATAATATTTAAAAAGAAAATTTATGAGTAATAGTTTAGATGCAGTTTTAGCTCAATACGAGAAAAACAAACAAAGTGGTGGTTCCACGAAACCACAAATGACATCA
>Ga0098059_1000478_pt1 | contig 24702 bp, 18 predicted proteins | sample 20_taG_FD_92580 | JGI IMG/M metagenome (GOLD analysis project Ga0098059, IMG submission 92580) | Marine viral communities from the Subarctic Pacific Ocean - 20_ETSP_OMZ_AT15318 metaG | ecosystem: Environmental > Aquatic > Marine > Oceanic | place: Subarctic Pacific Ocean | collected 2015-01-19
CGAAAACCTTTTTGTACAAAAGGTATTTGTGTGCAAAGCGGCGCGAGTATTGGTATCACTTATTCAAAACAAAGCTATAAACATACAGATGAAATTATTAGAGATGCTGATGCCGCAATGTATTACGCTAAAAACTCTGGTAAAAATCGCTTCGAATTATTTCACCCGTTACTCACAGAGCCAATGCTGCAACATGAGTCACAAACATTGCACCATCTTGATGTATTACCTATGACGTTTCGTAGCTCAGATATTATTTCTATGGATGAGCATTATCAATATGCCTCATTATTTGAAGCGTTTGGTGAACACCCTGTACTTGGCTTTACTAGTTTTGATATTTTAAAGAAATTTGCAAGTGATAAAGAACAGCATATAAAAGTAGAACTCCAACTGATTTTACAAGCGTATCAACAAGCGAAAGACTCTGAAATAAGCGTTGCTCTTCTGCCTTGCTCAAGTCTGCTTTTAGAAAAGCATGAGTTCTCTTTATTAACTGCTGCACTAAAGCAGCCATTAAACATTGATCCACTTTGTTTGTTGTTTGATGATCAAGAATTACGTTACGCCAGTGCGCTGCAACTAGAAAACTTAAAACAGCTTAAAGCGCTGGGCTACTCTATTGGTCTAAATAATTTCGCAAAGGATAAATGCGAGCTTAATTTAGTGACCGAGATAGAATTTGATTACTTACTATTAAGCTCCACTTTCAGTAAACGAATATTGCAGCAGGAATGCTATGACTTGCAGCTACAAGGTTTGCTGGCTATCACTAAACTTAAACACATTAAAGTGATTGCTAAAGGCCCGTCAATATTAAACTTCAGAGCCCTTTTAGATAAGCATGGCTTGAACTTGTTTGTTGCCAAACAGCACCCACTTAAAAGCGCGATACGTTCAACACTTATAAGCTCAGAATCAAAATAACGCTAAACACATGCTATTGTGGTTTTTTTAGCATTGCCCTTAAATTTGCAACCCGAGCTTGGCCTTTTTCCATGCGTTCAGCTTGAGTATTAGGCGCTTTTTTGTTTTCAAAGGCTAAGTCATCTTGTGGTAGCTCTTGCACAAACCGGCTGAGCTCCGTTTGCGATGTTTCACCAAATTGACGACGAATTTTAGCATACGTTAAGGTTAGCTCTTGCTGCGCGCGGGTAATACCTACATAGGCAAGGCGGCGCTCTTCATCTACATTATCCTCATCAATGCTTACTTGGTGTGGTAATAGCCCCTCTTCCATGCCTACCATAAATACATAAGGGTACTCGAGTCCCTTTGAAGCATGCAGCGTAAGTAATTGTACTGCATCTGCTTCATCTTCTTCCTCGTTACGCTCTAGCATATCGCGCAGGGTCAATTTACTAACCACTTCAGCTAACGTCATTGGCGGATTATCGGCATCGCCAGTCAGCATATCGGTGATCCAACGGTACAGCTCCGAGACATTTTTCATCCGCATTTCGGCGGCTTTGGCACTCGGTGATGATTCATATAAATAGGCTTCATAATTAATATTTCGCACTAAATCTTTGACCGCTTCTAAGGTATCGCTGCGTACTGCGTTATCCGACAGCTCAACCACCCAACGGGCAAACCCAGCTAACGCATTAAAACCACGTCCTTTTAGTCTGTATCCTAAGTCGTTATCAAAACAGGTGGCAAACAAGCTTTGATGTTTTTCATTGGCTAAGGTGCCTAGTTTTTCAAGCGTCACCGTGCCTATTTCACGCCGTGGCGTATTCACGATTCTTAAAAAGGCATTGTCATCATCTTGGTTCACTAAAAGACGTAAGTAAGCCATGATATCTTTAATTTCAGAACGTGAAAAAAACGACATCCCGCCGCTAATTTTATAAGGTATACGGTTACTCATTAACGACTTTTCAAAACCACGCGCTTGGTGATTACCCCGGTACAAAATCGCGTAATCTTTATAGCTGGTGCGCTTCATAAACTTATGAGAAATAATCTCTGCAACCACACGCTCAGACTCATGCTCTTCATCGCGACAACCAATGACTTTAATTTGCTCACCATAGCCAAGTTCACTAAAGAGCTTTTTTTCAAACTCATGGGGGTTATTTGCAATTAATATATTAGCCGCTTTAAGAATGCGCCCTGCACTACGGTAATTTTGCTCTAGTTTTATTAATCTTAATCCTGGATAGTCTTTACTTAATAGCACCAAGTTTTGTGGGCGAGCACCACGCCAAGAGTAAATTGACTGATCGTCATCTCCTACCACAGTAAAGCGTGCACGTTCACCAACCAGCAATTTTACTAATTGGTATTGGCTGGTATTAGTATCTTGGTATTCATCCACCAGTAAATACCGAAAACGCTGCTGCCAACGTTCACGTGAAGTGGCGTTACTGCTTAAAAGCAGCGTGGGGATCATAATTAAATCATCAAAGTCGAGTGCATTATAAGCGCGAAGTTGGTTTTGATAGCGTGCGTACAATTGAGCGAACAAGGCTTTTTGTGGCTCTCTGGCTTCGCGAATAGCTTGCTCTGGTAAAATGAGTTCATTCTTCCAGCTACCAATTTGCATTTTAAGTAGATTAAGTAAGTCTTTGTCTTTTTTAAGCTCATCTTCGGTTAAATCACCGAGTAGTTGATTCGTATCTTGGTCGTCAAACAGCGAAAAACCAGGCTTAAAACCCAGTGTTTTTAACTCTTTTTTGATGATTTCAAGCCCGAGTGTATGAAATGTAGAGACCCATAAACCTTTAGACTCTTGCTTTCCTAAGGTTTGCAAAACCCGCTCGCGCATTTCTTTAGCCGCTTTATTGGTAAAGGTAACCGCCGCAATATTACGCGCTTGATACTCACACTTCTGTACTAAGTAAGCAATTTTGTTGGTGATAACTCGTGTTTTACCCGAGCCTGCGCCAGCTAATACTAAGCAAGGACCACTAATGTACTTTACCGCTTCATCTTGTTTAGGATTGAGTTTCATAACGACCAGCTGATTGCAAAAAGACGGGCAATTTTAACGTAATCACTACAATACGCCTAGCCAATAAGGTAATATTAGTTATTATCATTTTAGGCAACAGGCAAGGGACGACTATGATTAACCCAGCAAAACTTGAAGAAATTGCGAAACAAATCACCAACAATATGCCACAAGGTGTAAAAAACCTGGCTGATACACTTGAAGGTAAAACCAAGCAAGTGTTACAAAATAAGCTTGCCGAAATGGATTTTGTAAGCCGTGAAGAGTTTGATATTCAAAGCCAAGTGCTGATCCGCACCCGTGAAAAGCTGACTGAATTAGAAGCAAAAGTAGCGCTACTTGAACAGCAGTTATCAGCAAAAACAGACGCTGAATAATAACTATAACGCCATAAAACAAACACCACTTATGGCGTTATTTACATTCACTCTCAAACAGTTCATCTAGCGTATAATATGCGATTGATTGCTGCTGCTTTAAACTAACCATTAGCATTTTCTCAGCAACCTGTTCACCGGTGATAGGTTTATAGCGCTTTAACCTACCACATTGAGTTATCCACGGAAGCACTAACGCGGCTATTTTTTCTGCTATGCGTAACTCTGAACGTTCGCCCACTAATAAAGACGGTTGCAACACGCTTAGTCGCGAGAAGCCAAGCTGCTTTACCTGCTGCTCAAGTTCACCTTTGATTTTTAGGTAACGGCTCATACTATGCGCATTTGCGCCACTTGATGACACCAAACAATAATGGGGAACACCGTTATTGGCCGCCATTTGCGCACAAATAAACTGGTATTCAAAATCAACTTTACGCTGTGCTGCTACGCTCCCGGCTTGCTTTAGCGTAGTGCCCAAGCAGGAAAAAAACACGTCACCTTTGAATAATTCAACGTAATGCGTCAAATTTTCAAAATCAATAACATGGCTGATTAATTTAGGGTGAGAAAGGTCTAAATGACGGCGCGATAAGCTCACTACTTTCGAATAGCAAGGACATGCTAACAGTCGTTGTAACAACTGGCTGCCAACTAAGCCCGTGCTGCCGATAATCACTGCCGTTTTAGCCATATTAAGCGTGACTACCCGCTGACTTGTTCAGTACATGTTGTACTGCTTTTTTATAGCTAGTGCATTCTTCTTCAGCGCAGCTGACCACTGACTCTAAATCATGCAAGTGACCGTTTTCTAATCCATATACCCAGCCATGAACCGTTAATTCTTGACCTCGTAACCAGGCATCTTGAACTATGCTAGTGCGCGATACATTACGTACTTGCTCAATCACATTAAGCTCTATTAAACGGTTTAAACGCTGTTTTTCTGGCATCGCATTAAGTTGCTCTAAATGCTTTTCTTTTACATCACCAACATGGCGTAGCCAGTTATCAATAAAGCCAAAGCGGTCTTCGTTTAATACCGCTTGTACACCACCACAACCGTAGTGGCCAACAACCATAATATGTTTAACTTTTAATACTTCAACCGCATACTGCATAACCGATAAGCAATTATGATCTGTGTGCACTACCACGTTGGCAACATTACGATGCACAAACAATTCACCTGGTAATAAATCAACAATTTGATTAGCAGGAACTCGTGAGTCAGAACAACCAATCCATAAATACTCTGGATTTTGTTGCATCGATAAAACTTTAAAAAATTCGGGATTAGCTTCGCTCGTTCTAGATGCCCAGCGTTTATTATTTTCTAGTAGGTTATTTAAATTTCTCATTACATCTCTTTTAGGTCGAGGGCGTTAAACTGGCTAAAATTAAAATATTACGGGGTGTTAATTGCTTCTCACAAAATGTACTAACACTGACGTTATAGCCTTGCTGTTGCAAATATAAAGCACGATCGAGCACAAGCCAAACTTCTATTGCTCTTCTAAACACATGTCGAACCAGTTCAACTCGCTCGGTTATCTTTTTTCGCGCCTGCCCAATCAATAAAAATTTATTGTAATCAATATCTTTTGGCAGTTTTAAGGCTTTTTTATCTGCCGCCCACTTACAAAATGATTCAAACGAATCTGAAAATATTGCTTTATTCACTGAGGGCACACTAACATACGCCGACTCACCGGTGAGTGACTTTCTTAAATCATCAAACCCGAGTCGCCACTCAACTTCTGTTTTTCGTACTTTGCCCACTCGCGATGGAGCTGTGACGGTTTCTTGCAAGGCGAGTTTTAAATCTCGATGAGTTAAATTAAGCGCACTTCGCTTCGCCTGTTCGCTCATTGCTTGATAATTATTATCAGTAAATAAATGATAGCAACAAGGTGAAAAGCTAATTTGTGGTACTTTTGCTGCACTGGCTTGATGCATAAAAGTTTGGTGTAACGCACCGCAGGCATGCAAAGCGACAGCATGAGTGTGTGGGCTAAAAAAATCCTGAATGCTATCCTTAAGTACATCGGCTTGGCTAAATTGTATTGCAAGTCCCTGCTGCTGTGCACTTTTTTGCCCTTGTTCACACAAATGAGATTGTAGCTCAACGCTGTGTACACTCTGCGCACCATTAAAAGCTAACATTCGCCCTAAATGGCCTTTACCTGCACACCACTCTAATACAGGCTGATTACTAGTGGGCAATGCGCCAACAAAATCTTGTAGCTGAGTAAACTTTCGTCCTTTAATACCGTTACTAATCCAAAACGGATAATCCGTTCGACTGCTTGTTATGACAGGGAGTGAAGCTAATCGGCTTAATTGCTCCATACCGGGTATGTAAGGTGAAAAAAACTGATAAAGTTGCGCTTGATCAGTATCTAACTCAGCAACGTCCTGATCAGTTAAAGCAGTTAGGGGGTCGTGTAATTCAGGCCATGGTAAACAGTCAAAATCAAACGCAGTACATTGCCAATACGAGCGCGTATTCATCAGTAACGAATCGAGGGCAGTAAATTGCTCAGTTAAGGTCATAACAGCTTAAAATATTAAAAAGGCAATAAATTATACCAGTACACTCGCGCCTAATTAAGCGGTTATTTTTTTAACCTCGCAGAGCAAGGGGATTACTTAACTTTCCCACCTTTTCTATTGGTTAAATTAGCCATTAGCGTGCTTTGAACATTAACCGTAAATAAAGGGGAATAGAAATAATACTAATAATAATGGCTGCAATCAGCATCCAAGAAAGCTGCAACGTTTCTTGTTTTTTATATTTATAAATAAAATCGGCTTTTACTTCGTCAAACTTTGTTTGGTCAATCTCATATAAATCAGCAATTAAACGCCATTTGGCCATCGACATATTACCCACATTGGTGCTTGGTGGCGCAATATAGTCTTTTAGTACTTCGGCCTCATAAGCTAATTGATGAAAACTACGCTCAGGGGCATAAAACTGCTGAGTAATGGCGATGGCTTCATCCATATTCATTACCGCATAGCGCCACCCTTTTAAACTCGCTTGGTAAAACTTTTCTACCGTATCGGGGTGGTACTTAATCATGTTATCACTGGTAAATAAAATATCTGCGTATACGTCCATACCATAACGTTGTGGACATATAAGTCGATGAGCAATACCTTGCTGATCCATATAATAAGGTAAGTCGGTAACATAGACTTCGATGGCATCTATTTTATTTTCCATCCATGCTTTTTGTAATTTATCGCCTTTGTATATAGCCAACTTTTCGATATTTATACCGCTGCGCTTGAGCATAGTTAACAACTCAGAATTGCTCTCTTTACTCACTTCACTTACACATTTATTGACAAAATCACGGGCATGAAAAATATCAGAGCTTTCTTTGACCATCCAGCAATAAGGAGAAAACTGTAATATGGCAGCCATGGCTACAAAGGGTTTACCTGCAATACGCTGCTGTAAAATACCAGAATGCGCAACCCCAAACTGGGCTTCACCACGCTCTACCGCGCCAAAACTATTTGGTCGTTTTGGATCGGCAGGCACAATAGTGACGTCTAAACCGGCCTCATCATAATACCCTTTTTGCTGAGCCATATAATAACCCGCAAATTGAAATTGATGTGTCCACTTTAATTGTAGTGTGACTGATTCCTGCGCCATTAACTGGCTACAAAAAAGGCAGACGCTAATTATCATTCCTTTAAGTAACAAAGAGAGTTTCCAAAAAACGTAGTGATTAACGTAACTATATGTAAAGCAGCTGATAAAGCAAGCATCCACAGAAGATGCCTGCTTAAAATAGGATTATGCTAAGGCGAGCTTTTCAAGCTTTTCTGCTTGAGGTTGTGTGGTTAAAAACTGGGTGAAACACGGGTTATGGGTTTCGTCTTGAACACTGTAACCTAAGCGGTTTAAGTGCTCATTAAACATCTCATATTGACTTGGTTCAATAGCAAAACCTGCCAATACATTACCCGTTGAACCGCCATGATTACGGTAGTGAAATAAAGTGATATTCCAATTACTACCCAGTGTATCTAAAAAGCGCGCTAATGCACCTGGGTACTCTGGAAACTCAAACCGCAGTAAGCGTTCATGTAGCTGCTCTGGCGCTTTACCACCAACCATATACCGTACATGAAGTTTTGCTAATTCATTATCTGACAAGTCGCAAAACGAATAGCCATTATCGGTCAGGCTTTGTTTAAGCTCCTCAAGTTCTGCTAATCCTTGACGCAGTGCAATACCAACAAAAATTTGCGCCTCGCCAGGCCCTGCATATCGGTAGTTAAATTCGGTAATAGCGCGCCCACCGAGTGAGGCACAAAATTGTTTAAAGCTACCGCGTTTTTCATCAATTGTTACCGCTAATAATGCTTCGTTCTTCTCACCTAATGCAGTTCGTTCAGCTACATAGCGTAAGCGATCAAAATTTAAATTAGCACCAGACAAAATAGCCGCTAAGTTTAACCCCTTTAAACCCGACTGCTGAGACCATTTTTTAAGCCCTGCAGTTGCAAGTGCGCCTGAAGGTTCGGCAATAGCACGGGTTGATACAAAAATATCTTGCATGGCAGCACATATTTCATCATCTGATACGGTCACCACTTCATCGCAAAACTTTTGCGCCAGTCTAAATGTTTCGCTACCAATTATTTTTACGGCAACACCATCGGCAAAGCTTCCTACTCTTTCTAGCTCTACAGGCTCTCCCGCTTCCATGGCAGCTTTTAAACAAGCGCTTTCATTAGCCTCGACCCCAATCACTTTGATATCTGGGCGCAGCGATTTAATGTACACCGCCATACCCGCCAGCAATCCGCCGCCGCCAACAGGAATAAATACCACGTCTAAGTCGTTCAGCTGTTGCATTAGTTCACGGGCAACTGTGCCTTGACCAACAATGACATCGGGGTCATCAAATGGAGGGACAAATACGCCGTTTCGCTGCTCAGTTAATTCAAGCGCATACGCCTTTGCGGCATCAAATTGATGACCATGTAACACGACTTCCCCGCCCAATGCCCTTACCGCATTAACCTTAATTTCAGGCGTCGTTACGGGCATAACAATGGTGGCTTTATGCCCTAGGTGTGAAGCACTCAGCGCCACCCCTTGAGCATGATTGCCTGCCGATGCGGTTATCACGACCGAGCCCTTTGGCAGCTTATTTAATTTATTAAAAGCACCGCGTAATTTAAACGAGTACACCGGTTGCTGATCTTCACGCTTTAACCAAACATGATTACCTAATCGTGCACTCAATTCGGCCATTTCACTCACCTCAGTCACCTTAGCTAAAGGCTCCATATTGGCTTGGATAATAGCGCGAAAATAATCGAGTTCTTGAGAAACCATACCTAACTAAGCTCCTCCAGTTTGGCTAAATCACGCACCGCACCTTTATCGGCACTGGTTGCTAGTAGCGCATACGCTTTAAGCGCAGATGACACATAACGATCGCGGTTAAGCGGCTTATAAGCTTGTTTACCACGAGCCAATTGTTTTTGCCTGCGAGCTTCGAGTTCCTCATCGCTTAATGCTAAAGTGATTTCTCGAGTAGCGATATCGATGATAATTTTATCGCCATTTTCAACATAAGCTATCGCGCCACCGCTGGCTGCCTCGGGAGACACATGACCAATTGATAAACCTGACGTACCACCCGAGAAGCGACCATCGGTGATCAAGGCACATTTTTCAGCCAAGCCTTTTGATTTTAAGTAGCTGGTTGGGTATAGCATTTCTTGCATGCCTGGGCCGCCTTTAGGGCCTTCGTAACGAATTACAACTACATCGCCGGCTTTTACTTCACCATTTAAAATCCCTTCTACAGAGTCATCTTGAGACTCATAAACAACAGCAGTGCCTTCAAAGTGCAGCATTTCATCGACAACGCCGGCACTTTTAACAATACAGCCATCAACCGCTAAATTACCTGAAAGTACCGCGAGGCCGCCATCTTGACGAAATGCATGTTCAACACTGCGAATACAACCATGTTCACGGTCATTATCCCCTTCGTCCCAACGACAATCTTGGCTCATGGCTTTAGTAGTACGAATACCAGCGGGACCCGCGCGGTAAAACTTTCGCGCCACTTCGTTATTAGGATCCGTTGCATCCCATTTTTTTACCAGCTCACCCATGGTCATGCCGGCAACATGATTAACCGATAAATCAACCAAGCCGGCTTTACCAAGCTCGCGTACTATGGCCATCATGCCACCAGCGCGGTGTACGTCTTCAATATGGTATTGCGCGGTAGCTGGGGCAACTTTACATAAAAACGGGGTTTTACGTGAAAGTTCATCAATGTGTGACATATCAAAATCAACGCCAGCTTCCTGTGCCGCTGCGAGTAAATGTAATACCGTATTTGATGAGCCGCCCATGGCAATATCAACCACCATAGAGTTCATAAATGCGGTTTTATTAGCGATGGCACGAGGCAGTACGTCTTGGTTATCTTTTTGGTAATACTCGCGGCATAAATCAACGATGCGAGCACCTGCTTCAACATACAATTGTTTACGGTCTTTGTGGGTCGCAAGCGTGGTACCGTTACCCGGCAGCGCAAGGCCTATTGCTTCTAATAAACAGTTCATTGAGTTGGCAGTAAACATCCCTGAACACGACCCACAGGTAGGGCATGCAGAGCGTTCAACTTGCTCTGAGTCGGCATCACTTACCGATTCATCGGCACCTTTAACCATGGCATCTACTAAATCGAGTTTAATATCGATATTGGCTAATTTAGTTTTACCCGCTTCCATAGGGCCACCCGATACAAAAATAACCGGTATATTTAAACGCAGCGCCGCTAACATCATCCCAGGGGTGATTTTGTCGCAGTTTGAGATACAAATCATCGCATCAGCACAATGGCCATTGACCATGTACTCTACCGAGTCGGCTATTAAATCGCGCGATGGCAGTGAATAAAGCATACCGCCGTGCCCCATGGCAATACCGTCATCTATGGCGATGGTATTAAATTCTTTTGGAACACCGCCCGCTTGGGTGATGGTTTCAGCCATTAGTTCACTAAGCTGATTAAGATGCACATGCCCCGGCACAAATTGTGTAAATGAGTTAACCACAGCAATAATTGGTTTACCAAAGTCGGTGTCGGTCATGCCTGTTGCACGCCATAATGCTCTTGCGCCTGCGCGTTTACGTCCTTCAGTAGTCGTTGCACTTCTTAATTTAGCCATAGTTACCTCAGTATTTGCCGCAATAAATGCGGGCATTCCTCATTCTTAAAATTGATGAGTAACCACGTGAACAGTTACTCGTAAAATCTGTTAAATTTGTTGTTATACAGCTTGTTGCTGTAAGTTTTGCAGCGTGACGTGCTTCACATCAACCAGCTTATTTAGTTGACTGGTAAGCAAATAAATTGGTTTATCGCTATCAACCGTCATGGCCATATTATATTGACCATCGTCCATATTGAGCTGTAAGTGAGTCAAGTCAAAACCACGATGACGCACCACACGTAAAAAGCGCTCGATTGCGACACTTTGGCTTTTTAAGGCAATAGTTAAACTGTGTTTCATTGTGCTTTCTCCGTCATCATTTCATCGTTAGCAGCCCCAGGTGGAACAAGTGGCCATACGTTTTCTTTATCATCAATACAAGCATGAACAATGTAAGGCCCATCGCTATTTAATAAGGCTGTGATTGCATCATCCACTTGGTTGGCATGAGTAATAGTTTGCCCCGCAATACCAAAAACAGCCGCTAGCTGCACAAAGTCAGGGTTATCTGACAAGTTAGTTTCGCTATAGCGCCCTTCAAAAAATAACTCCTGCCATTGGCGCACCATGCCTAAACGCTGGTTATCAAGTATCAGTATTTTTACTGGTAAATTATTACGACGAATAGTGGCAAGTTCTTGGATATTCATCATGATTGAGCCATCACCTGATACGGTGATCACAAAGTCATCTTTTCTCGCTATTTGTGCGCCGATTGCTGCAGGTAAACCAAATCCCATGGTGCCTGCACCACCACTGCTTAAGTGATTGCATGGATGGCTAAATTTCATATGCTGCGCAACCCACATTTGGTGCTGACCCACATCGCAGCAAACAACACTGGTGCTTGGCATACGCTGGCTTAGTTGATTAAGTAAATAAGGGGCAAACACTTTTTCACCCGGATAATCGTATCGCCATGCATGCTTAACCATCATTTGTTTATTATGATCGCACCATGCTTTTGGCGTAACGACGCACTCAAGGGCGGGAAGTGAGGTTTTTAAATCAGCAATTAAAGAAGCCTTTGCGGGTTTACGTTTACCGACCTCGGCTGCATCTATGTCTAAATGAATCACGTTTGCTTTTGCAGCAAACTTAGCTAAGTTGCCTGTTACACGGTCATCAAAGCGAGCACCAATACACACTAATACATCACATTCTTGCACGGCTAAATTAGCCGCTTGACCGCCATGCATACCTAGCATGCCTAAATCATATTCGTAATCAGGTAATACACTGCCCAATGCTTTAAGGGTTGAAACCGCTGGCATTTGCGTTTTATTTAAAAATTGCATTAATTCATTTTGCGCATCAGCGGCATGAACGCCTCCACCAACATACGCTACGGGTTGCTTGGCTTCACTGAGTAATTGATTGGCGATAGCAACTTGGTTTAAATTAAGTTGCGGTAAGTATTCATCTGCCGCTAACCAAGGTTTAAAAGGCACCTGCGCCATTTGAATGTCTTTGGGGATATCAACTAAAACGGGGCCTGGACGGCCGCTTTGTGCTAAATGCATCGCTTCTTGTAATATTTCGGCTAAATCTTCTGCTCGCTCAACCAAGTAACTGTGTTTAGTACACGAAAGCGACATGCCAAGCACGTCAATTTCCTGAAAAGCATCAGAGCCAATAGCGGCGGTTGGTACTTGCCCTGTAATAGCAAGTAAAGGCACTGAGTCCATCATGGCATCTGCCAATGCGGTAATTAAATTAGTAGCTCCAGGGCCTGATGTTGCCAAGCACACACCTAAACGTCCAGTACTGCGCGCATAGCCCACGGCGGCAAACCCTGCACCTTGCTCATGACGAGTAAGATAATGTTTTACAGGCGCACCATACAACGCATCGTAAATGGGCATAATAGCACCACCTGGGTAGCCAAATACTTCATCTACGCCGTGTTTGGCGAGTAAATCGATTGTTAGTTCTGCGCCTGTCATTAGTAAATCCTCATTCCTGTGTGACAACCCATTAAAAATTTAACTCTAAAACTAAAAAGCCCCCCGGACGGTTAAGTGCGGAGGGCTTTTCAATGCTTAGTTTTTTAAAGCACTACGAAGCCCTCGCGGGAATAATCACCACGATAATAATCAGGACTAGGTTAAGTGCATTTTTAAGCATAAAATTCAGTACCATTTAAGATTTAGTCATTGCGAACATATTGTTTCGCTGTCTTTTTATATTAGTACCGCGCTCAGGGCGGTAAGTCAACACCAAATTCAATTCAAAATAATTATAAAAACACGCTTACTCAGGTTTTAAAATTCAATTAAACCAGGTTAAATAGATTTTTTATCCCTTCATTTCAACTCAGGAAATTCACTATTCTTATAACACTGAATTCTGGTTTGATTAATTTTTAGTAAGCCACCTCATTTTTATCTAACAAAATTAAAATAAATCGATTTCTTAAGAGTTTCTTAAGCGTGGCAGCCTAGCATAACAACGTTCATTAAAAAGAGGCGTGTTATGAACTCAACTTTCAAACTCAGTAAGCAACCGCAAGCAAATACTAAAAAACGCTTTTATTTTAATTGCAGTGCTAATGCATTCATTATTTTTATGGCTTGTTATTACGGCTTAGTTATTAATATTCCATTTATGCATGGTGCGTTTAGCGCTATTACCTCGTTGCACACATTTTCATGGCTATTTTTGTTTTCTGTGCCGTTACTACTGATTTGCTTGCTAATCATATTCTTTTCAGTGGTTTCTATTCGGGGAATACTAAAACCCATTAACTACTTGCTGCTAGTGCTCTCGAGTGCGGCGTTATATGGCTCATTGAACTATGGTGTGGTGTTTGATTATTCCATGATACAAAACACCGTCGAAACTGACTCTAGTGAAGCGTTAAGCTATTTAAACCTGCAACTTGTTGGCTTTTTACTGCTTTTTGCCGCATTACCTGTCTTTATTTTGAGTAGAATAAAAATAAACTGCGCTCGCCCATACAAAGAAGTTATTAGCCGTCTTAAACTGCTTTTAGCAAGCTTTGCACTGATTGCATTAGTGGTCGTTAACTTTTACGCCGATTACGCGGCAACGGGTCGTAATAACCGTATTCTTAAAAAAGAAATTATTCCATTTCAATATCTCTCTAGTGGCTACAAATACGCCCGTGACCAGTTACTTTATAGCGATATTGAATTTAAAAATATTGATACCACGCCAACTTTAGCATCGCCAAGCACAACACGAGTTACTGTTATCGTGGTTGGTGAAACCGCTCGAGCTGAAAATTTTTCCTACCAAGGCTATGAGCGTAATACCAACCAATACACGCAAAAACATAATGTCACTTATTTCGATAACGTATCGTCGTGTGGCACGGCCACAGCAGTGTCAGTACCATGTATGTTTTCACTGCAAACTCATGCCAATTTTTCTCGTTTAGACAGTGATAACCAGCAAAACGTAATTGATTTGATACAACAAGCAGGCGCAGATGTCTTGTGGGTTGATAATAACAGTGGCTGTAAAAACGTCTGCACGCGCGTACCTACCATTAATATTGATACCAAAGCATCTGAACTATGTGATGGTAAATACTGTTTTGATGAAGCGTTACTAGCCCCTTTAAAGTACAAGCTTGCCAATTTGAGTCAGGCTAATACGGTTATAGTGCTGCATATGATGGGTTCACATGGCCCTACTTACTTTAAGCGCTACCCTGAAAAATTTAAACAGTTTAGTCCAACCTGCGACCGCAGCGATATTCAAAACTGTAGCGCTGAAGAACTGGTTAACACCTACGATAATACAATTGCTTATAGTGATTTTATCAACGCTCAAGTTATTGAACAGTTAAAGGCACTGCCAGCTAATATTGATAAGCAGTTACTGTATGTGTCAGACCATGGCGAGTCGCTCGGTGAAAATGGCGCATACTTACATGGCTTTCCCTATGCATTTGCACCAACAGCTCAAACCCATGTGCCTCTTTACATCTGGGCTGATGAGCATAATCAGCGCATTACAGCCAAGTGTCTAAACAACTTAAATAGCACTTTAGCGCAATCACACGATGCTATTTTTCATACCCTTTTAAGCTTAACCGGTGTTGCGAGTAAAACCTACCAAACCTCTGAAGATTTACTCGCGTCATGTCAAACGATTAACCATAGCGAAACTAAAATATGAATAATAAAACCGTTATAAAACGCCAAGGCCTAATGCGCCTAATTTTTACCTTAAGCCATACATTTAACGGCCTAAAATGGATGAGCCGATTTGAGGCTGCTTTTCAGCAAGAGTTGGTTTTATTTAGTTTGCTAGGCGTATTTGCCTGCTTGCAAGAAATTACTTTAAGTAGCAAATTAATCTTGATTGCCAGCTTATTGTTTGTGTTATTTGCTGAGTTGGTCAATACCGCAGTCGAAGTGGTGGTTGATCGCATCGGTAGCGAATATCATGAACTATCAGGCCTAGCTAAAGATATTGCATCCGCCAGTGTCTTTATCGCCATGCTTATTGCTATTTTAGTTTGGTGGTCTGTGCTATGGACTTAATCAGTAGCACTAAAAAAGTACTGGGGCCATTGTGGGTTTTAGCGGTATTTTTTTTCGCACTCCTATGCTTGCTAACTTTTGCGCGATTAGGTTTAAGTTTGTGGCAAAGTGGCCGTGTATTTACCGAAGGCGCCTGGCACTTTGTTTTTGTAGGCGGTTTACGTGTTGATATAGCAACATTATGCTACATCATAACCCCCGCTTTGTTACTAACACTTGCAGCACATGCTCTCAAATTAACTGCTTATATTCGAGGAGTCGTAAAGTGGTATTTAGTAATAATGGCTGCAATGTTAGTGTTTTTTGAGGTTATTACACCCACGTTTATTAACGAATACGACTTACGCCCTAATCGCCTATTTATTGAATACCTTATTTATCCTAAAGAAGTCTCTAAAATGATTTTTTCAGGTTACAAACTCGAAGTCCTCTTCGCTGTTTTAGCGCTCGTTTTCACCATTAAATTTGCTAACAAAATTCTTACTCAGCAATGGCAAAACCGCTCGTCCCTAGGGGCAATAAAACTATCACTATTAGCTGTTATTATATGTAGCCTAACACTGTTAGGCGCTCGAAATTCATTAGGCCATCGTCCATTAAACCCCGCTATGGTGGCATTTTCGACCGACCACTTGCTGAATGACCTCACGCTTAATTCATCATATAGCGTAGCATTTGCGTTAAAACAGCTCTCCAATGAGCAATCAAGTCAGGCATATTATGGCAAGGTCCCTCAAGAGGAGTTACTCGCCACAGTACGCAGTACCATGCAAAATCCTCAAGCAATATTTAATAATCCAAATGCCCCTACCCGCACTTTTCATCAGGCAAGCTACCAAGGTAAAAAGAAAAACCTGGTTATTATTCTGCAAGAAAGCTTGGGCGCTCGTTATGTAGGTACCTTAGGTGGCTTACCCTTAACGCCTAATATAGATGCACTTTATCAACAGGGCTGGGGATTTGATAACTTATACGCTACCGGCACTCGCTCTGTACGCGGTATTGAAGCAGTTATAACCGGTTTTACACCGACTCCCTCACGCGCGGTTGTAAAACTCGATAAATCACAACGTGACTTTTTTACCTTGGCTAGTTTTTTAGCAAAGCAGGACTACCATACTCAGTTTATTTATGGTGGAGAAAGTCACTTTGACAACATGCGTAGCTTCTTTTTGGGTAACGGCTTTAGTGATATTGTTGATAGTGAAAGCTTCGATAACATTAACTTTAATGGTTCATGGGGCGCATCTGACGAAGATTTATTTACTCAAGCAGATAAAGAGCTGAATAAATTACAACAACAGCAAAAGCCATTTTTTAGTCTGATTTTTAGTAGTTCTAACCATAGCCCTTATGAATTTCCGGACGGTAAAATAGCCCTGTTTGAGCAACCAAAGCAAAGCCGTAATAACGCAGCTAAATATGCAGATTATGCCCTAGGCACATTCATTGAAAAGGCGAAAAAGTCATCTTACTGGGACGATACTGTGTTTATAGTGATTGCTGATCACGACTCACGCGTGTCTGGTTCCAGCCTTGTACCTATTGATCACTTTAGAATTCCTGCGGTTATTTTTGGAAACGGTATTAAGCCCAAACGCGATCATCAATTAGCCAGTCAGCTGGATATTCCTACCACCTTACTGTCGCTTATTGGCGCCAGCGGTGAACACCCAATGATTGGTCACGATCTCACTCGCCCTGTGGCCAAAAATAAGCAGCGTGCAATGATGCAGTACGATAAAAACTTTGCTTACATGCAAAATGATAACGTTGTTATTTTGCAGCCAGATAAACCGGCAACCACCTATATTTATAAAAATAAGCAATTACACCCCAAACATAACGATAGCGCACTCATCAAGCAAGCTCGTGCGCTGGCTAATTATGGCAACATGGCCTACAGCAATAATTGGTATCAATAACACCGAAAAATGCCTGATTGATTAATCAGGCATTTTTACGTTACCTATAAAGTAAACTAAGTTAGTATTTATAAAACGACTTAAACTTGGATAGGATTTTATGAACGTGTCATTACGTATTAGTCATTTATTTATGGTGTTATTACTTTTAGCCTTTAGCGTCAATGGCTATGCAGCACCGGCTCTATTCAAAATAGAAAAACAAGGCGCTAGCTCGTATTTATTTGGCACCGTGCATGTGGGTGATGCCAGCATGAAAGGGCTACCACAAAAAGTGACTCACGCACTGGATGACAGTAATCAAGTTGTTGTTGAAGTGGATATAAGTAAACTATCACCATTACAAATGCAACAACGTTCTATGCCGTTTATGCTGCTTACTAACGGGCGTACGCTACAGAGCGAGCTTTCAGAAAAAAATTATCAACTCCTCAAAGACTACTTTGCTAAAAAATCGATTGATATTGCCATGTTCAACAGTTTTAAACCTTGGGCTGTCATGTTGACCATGATGCAAATTGAGTTTCAAAACGCGGGCTATTCTGATAAAAACGGCATCGATAAGCAAATACTCGAGTACGCGCAAAAGCACAGTATTAACATTGCGGAGCTTGAAACCATAGAGCAACAACTACAGATGTTTAATGGCTTAGAGTCATTAAGCAATGCCATGATGGCAGAAACTTTTGAGCAACTAAGCGATATTAATACCTACTTTATCACCCTAGTGGATGCATGGAAAAAGGGCGATATGCAAACCCTAACCAGCTATTACCACACCAGTTTTGATGACAGCCAATACGGTCAACAAAGCGAGCAAGTGATGCTTATTGAGCGCAATAATAATTGGGTCACTCAGCTCACGCCTAAACTTGAACAAGGTAAGGTGTTTATTGCGGTAGGTGCTCTGCACTTAGTTGAGCAGCATGGTTTAATTAAACAACTTCGCGACCAAGGGTTTAAGGTTACTCAGTTATAAACAAGCTTATATAAGCGTCTCACTATGAGCAGCTTGTTGCCCATAGTGAGCCGGTTTAAAATCTTCCATTTTTAAGGTGTGTTCAATCCCTTTAATGGTATCTGCTGCATGATGGTTTACATAAATAACGGTACTCGTTTTTGCAGCACACACCTTTTCAATCAGCAGTAAAACGCGTTGACGATTTGCCTCATCAAGCCCTAAACATGGCTCATCTAAAATAAGCAAAGCAGGATGTTTAACCATTGCGCGCACAATCAGTAATAGTCGCTGATCGCCATACGATAGCTGGGTAAAAGCGCTATTTGTTTTGTCACTTAAACCTATTAGTGCCAACCACTCTTTAGCTAAACGCGTTTGTAACTCACTGGCTTGTTGATATAAACCTATACTATCGAAAAACCCTGAAATAATAGTATTAAGCGCCGAAATACTCACTCGATACTGCAAATGTAGCGTATTTGAAATATAACCAATGTGCTGTTTTATATCCCAAATACTCTCCCCTGTGCCACGCTTAAAACCAAACACTTCAATCTCATTGTTATAGCACTGAGGGTTATCACCTGTAATTAAATTTAATAAACAAGTTTTACCTGAGCCATTTTTCCCGGTGAGTTGCCAGTGCTGATATTGGTTAATCGTCCAGTTTAAATTTTCAAAAATTGTTTGTTCGCTGTAACGCACATGAGCATTAGTGAGCTTAACAAGTGGCATGTTTGTCGCTGATTTAAAACAGCGCTCAGGCGCACCGGGAATACTTAATGATGTATGCTCTAAATGAAGTAATTTGAATAAATCCGCTTGTTTTGCTGCACACGGTTTTGCCAAGCTATGTTGTAAACGACCATTATTCACATAAGCAAAGTGATCAACAAACGCTGGAATTTCGTCAACACGGTTTAGCACAAACACAAAGCAGGTTTGTGCGCTCAACTGCTGTAATAGGCGGTTGAGCTGCCCAACCGATTCAGAGTCTAAGCCATCAAATGGTTCATCAAGCACAACTAAATCACTGTTAGCAGATAGCGCTTTAATTAATAATAATTTACGCGTTTCGCCAGTAGATAAATCAGTAAAATCACGATTAAGTAAGGCATCAAAATTAAAAGCGGTGATTAACAGTTGGCATAAATCGCTATTTATTTGAGGCTCAGCAAAGAGCATGTCTGTTACTTTTTGTGGCTTTTCACTTTTACGATGCGTATTAAGTAACTGCTTTTGTAGATCACTTGACACTAATTGTAGCTTGTTAAAGGTACTATGACGTTGCCCGCTTTGTTGTTTTGCTTCACCAATTAACGCTGCTGCGAGTGCTGATTTTCCAGCACCATTACCCCCGAGTAAGACCCAATGTTCACCCTGCTTTACTTGCCAAGTTAAATCGTCGATATAATACCGTTCACTGTCATCGGTAGATAAATAACCACTAAATTGCTGTAGTAAAATTGAGCGCACGTTAGATCCCAAAACAGAGCTTAAAAACTCAAACTAACGTAATAAGGAATAATTAAGCAAGTGAGATTTAATCAACCTCAGGTAGAAAAGCATCGTTTAGCGCCGCGATTATACTTTGCTGATCTATGGGTTTATGAATATGACCTATTGCTCCACAAGCTTTAGCGCGAGCAAGATCACTATCAGAGGTGTTTGCGGTAACCACAATAATCGGCAGTGTTTTATCGTTATCATGCAAGATTTTAGTGGCTTCAAACCCATCCATAACCGGCATATTTAAATCCATAAAGATGACGTCATAAGATTTTTTGGCGACCATTTCACACGCTATTTTGCCATTCTCAGCGCATTCAGCGTGTATGTTCAATGCAGTTAATAGCTTAGTGAGTACCAGCATATTAAGTGGGTTATCTTCAACGACTAAACAATGTAAGTTATCAGGCATTGACGATGACTTGCTTAAAGTAGTATCCATCTCTAATGGTAATGTTAAAAATACAGATGCCCCTTGCTGACGATTATTTTCAAAACGAATCTCGCCCTTAAAGGCATCAACAATATATTGTACACGGGCAAGGCCTGTTCTGAGTCCTTGAAAATGGTTACTTTGCTCAGTGCTGTCTAATTCTAATTGCTCGATAAGGTGATCAAAGCCACAGCCGGTGTCCTCGACGCTCAGCGATAGTTGGTTATTGTTGAGCGTAGCGATGACTTTTACCTCTCCTTGCTCTGTAAACTTTAATGCATTACTAAGTAGCTCATTAACTATTTGTTGTAAGCGTGCATGATCTACAATCACCGCGCAGTCTAAGCTCGCTGCTAACTCTCTGATTAACTTTAACCCTTTTTCAGTACAACCATATTCATACACAACTAACACTTTATTTATGGTGGTTAGTAAGTTGTCAGAGGTCGGGTTTAACGACCAACGATTTAAACTCAGCGCTTGTAAATCTTGTAATTCATCTAACATCGCCAACAACCTCGCCGAGCAATACCGAGCTTGGCGCTGTATATCCTGCTGTGAAGTGGGAATTCTTAGCTCATCGATCGAGGTAATTAACCCCTGTAATGGGGTTCTAAATTCATGACTGGCTCGTGCAATAAAGTGCTCTTTGTTATTACTTACCTGCTCTGCAAATTCTTTTTGTTGTTGATACTTTTGTAAGGTCTGCAGAACTCGTTTTTCCATCGGCATAAACACAAATCTAAGTTCTAAAAACAATAATGCCAGAGTAAAAAACCAACAAAGCAGTTCAATACTAGAGATCCAATCAACCTTTTTTACCGCTTGTTGCTCAAATAAGCTCACCGCAGTGTCTAATTTTTTGAGTAATGCTTCAACTTCGCTCACAGAAAACGAAGCCAAATTAATAGGCTCCTTTCGAGAAACCAAATTTTTAGCTTGCGTTATAAAGGCCAACACTTCTGCATCTAAGTTGCTTGGGGGGGCATAATATAAATCAAATAAAGGTGTATTTAGACAAACTGCGTCACCTTGTTCATCCTTAGTGAGTAAATATTCATGGGCTTGTTCAAATAACTCAAGGGAGTGTTTTAACGATTGAAGATGTTGTGCGTGGTTATCCGTTTGATTAATTAATGCATTGCTATGCCAAGCTATTTTTTGCGAAAGCATACGTTGCTTGCCAGCTATATTGATAATTTTTGCATCGTATTTTTGCACTGAAAAGAAGTATTGCATCAGTAATGCAGATACGCTGACCAACAAGGCAATAGCAACTAAAGCCCAACGGTAACGTTTGCGAATACTCTTAACAATGTTGAACATACACTAGGTTACTTTTTTTGTTTTAACTGTAGCCTAAGCTTAGCAAACTAATTACTAAATTATTAAATATAAAAAACCCAGCTAGTTAAGCTGGGCTCTTGTAACCGTTTAGCGTGTACCTAACGATTTTCTAGTCGATTATAATCAAACATGCCAAATTCAACACCTCGGTACTGGCGGGCAACCTGATGTAAAATATCGCTGTATTGCCAAAATTGCGGGTGAGTTCGACGAATCGCAAACTTAGACTTTAAAGCGCGATAATCAGCTTCCACTTGCATTAGCGGTAACTGTTCGGCAAAGGCCGAAACCTGTTGGGCGTTATTTAAATACCAAATTGCAGAAGGGTAATCACCAATAAAGCCCGGAACAATTGTCACCGTATCTTCTTCATAGGCGCGCTGTCCATCTTCGTTTAGTAGACTCGAAATATTATAGTGCGCGTTATGGTGAATAATTGTATAGCCTGTGTGTCCATCCTGCTCTTTCACTAGCACATACGATAGCTGTGGCAGTAAGTTAACTGCTTTAGCAGGCATGGTATTAATCGCACTTAATGGTGCGGGTACTTTTTTATAGTCATAACGAGGACTTAAAACGGGCTCTAATGCCTCTTTAATTAAGCCATATAGCTCTGATTGCGGTTCATCTGTTTGATAGTTAATACCGCTGGGTTGACTAAACTCACGATTGTTTTCAAAAAAGGTCGACAAACTAGGTGGTGATTTTCGATACCAACTCTGTTTAATTGTCTCTCGCTGAGTTTCAGGTAACAAAGCTAAAAAGTTGTGCTCACCCTCTAAACGTAAAAAGTCCATGTATAAGCGCGTTATTAATTGATGGCCAATATTGCCATACACATCAAAGCCCGCAACTAACAAGTAATGAATACGCTCAAACAGCGCGTAATCAAGCACCCACATAGTTTTAGGTTGTTGGCCAATAAAGCCTTTAACTACAGTTGCACTATCAAAGTGTCGAAAAATAGTCAGTGCCGCATTTTGATTGTGCCCATCCCCTTTCCACAATAAGTCGGTGGTTAAATGCTCGCCGTTTTTGAACAGATTATTAGCAAGCTCTACCTTGGCTTTTAAGTAACGTTTTTCGCGAACCGAGTATTTGACCCAATTAGAAATCGGTAACGCATTACTTTCCTCTGCTGCGGGCAACTCTAATGCATCCTCATGTTGCACCAGCATTTTACCTACCGCCGGAGTCGCTACCTTTTTAGGATCAGCAAACGCCACCCAAAAATGATCATTAATCACATTGAGTGCTATTTGACCACGACAAACAGGGCCTTTAATAAAGCCCATAATAATTAGCTCAGCTTCATCGAGCATAAATTGATATTTTGCATCTATAGGCAGTGCTTCAAACGTTTTAAACGGGTTTGATGCAAGGGTAGGCTCATAGCTTGGTAAACTAGATACAGTGTAATTTGGCGCAATAAATTGCTGGTAAATACGTGCCAACTTTTCATCATTAAGTTTAAGCGGTAAATGCGTTTTTGATAAAATAGTAGAACGGTCGTGAAGCAGTCGATAATAAACACGCTCAACGTTTGGATTATCGTAAGGGCGACGAGAACTTATTAATTTAATGTCTTCACCAGGGGGAGTACTTGAGCGTACCAACTTAAAAAAGTTAGGTGATTGTGCATCACTAAAGTAGATGTGTGCTAAAAACCAATGCTCATAAATATAGCGCGCTGATAATTGGTACTTCAAACCATCTTGATTTAAAAATGCTTCCCAGTTTTTTACTTGCGCAAGCTCAGCAGCTGATGGCGGCTTGATGTGCGCCATTTTCCCGCCTTTTTTAATCCAGTTTTGTAAGTGCTGAAATTCAGCAGCAGTCACTCCAGGCAAGCCATAAGGCATACCCGCATGCGGTTGCTCATCCGCTAATTGGTCAAACTCACCCATCGTCGCACAACTTTGGTTGCGGCTAAGTGAAAAATCAAAACGTTCATCTAATACTTCATCTTCTGGCAAGGGTGAACTTTGCTTTAATACCAGCGTATTAAATAACACACTACCCGCTAAATTGGCTTCTTCAGTTTGTGCTCGCTCGTTTAATACCGGGCTAAATTCTTTATCACGCCATTGCTCAGTCGTGGTTGCATCAAATAATAATCGGCTCGGCGTTGAGGCTAACAACCGAGTACCATCGTAAACCAACTCTTTACTGAGGCCTCTGTCGATACCTTCAGGAGAAGAGAGTTTTAATTGGCAAGGCGCATCATAACAGCCATGACAAACCACGCAGCGGTTATCGAGTACAGGCTTTACTTGCTGTAAAAACTCAGCCCCAGCACCGCTATTATGAGCAACCATACGATCTTGTGTTTTCTCAGGACCGAATAATTCATTGTAATGTGCATTACCTAAGTAAGCACAACCACTTAAGATAATCAGTACAAAAGTACCTATAATATTTTTTTTCATTATTCAGTCTCATCACCTAAATCGAACGTAGGCATCATATCGATTTGTGGTGATACGAATGTTAGGTTTTCAACAGTAGTCACCACAGCGCTTAATAGAGGGCCCTGTGTTATGGTTAATTGAGCGTCATGCTCGCTATGCGCTATGGTAGCAAAGCTTGAATTGATGATATTCAACTCATAGTCTGCAATGCTAATGCCTATACTACTGTCAGCACTGGGGTTCTGGCATAGTTGAGTAAGCAGCTCATCACTTAAGATAACTGAAATTTCCAAGTCAGGCTGCGCTAAGTCACGGGTACTTAGTGTTTCATCTAGAATAAATAAAGGAAGTGTTAAATTGCTATCTTGTTCAAGTTCCATTGGACTCTCTGCGCTACTGACTATTTAATTATTACCTATTATAACAACGTTCCAACTTAAATAACGATAAACAAGCCTTAAAATAGCCTCGTTAATTTTTAAGCAGCGGTATCAATGCTGCTTTAAACTTCGTTACGACAACAACAGGAACGCCAAACTTCACTAATTAAAACCTGAAACCTGCAGCATTACAGTAATTGAGAACTCAACGATCGTTGCTACTAAGCACCAATGCATAAGGTAAGTGTAGAACCTTCATGCTTTACCCTCTAAGTGCGATAAAACTCAACCCAAGTGACAGTGTTAAATTTACACCGAGCTGCTTTATACCAATCCGCAATAATACTCAATCATTTTGCGGGGCTAAACGTGCCGCTACCTGTGTTAAAAAATTCTCATTTAGAACAACTAAATAGCGAATTTTTTGCCTAGCTATCACCCCGTTTTTCCTGCCTCAAAATAGACCGCTTAATTAAGCGAATTGGTGATACGACTCTATAAAAGTGGACACTTATTTAAGGAATAAGTGTTATGAAAATCAAAACTAGGCGTAGTCATTCAATTGAATTTAAAACAAAAGCAGTTGAACAATCGTTAGACTCTCCAGA